>Ga0157380_10000086_pt1 | contig 51604 bp, 54 predicted proteins | sample S35metaG_FD_119757 | JGI IMG/M metagenome (GOLD analysis project Ga0157380, IMG submission 119757) | Switchgrass rhizosphere microbial communities from Kellogg Biological Station, Michigan, USA - S3-5 metaG | ecosystem: Host-associated > Plants > Roots > Rhizosphere > Soil | place: USA...
CGTGACGTGCTCCTGCGAAGGCAGGAGCCCAGTTCAAACCCCGGTACTGGGCTCCTGCCTTCGCAGGAGCACGATTCCTTCTCAACAGGACGCACTCTAGCGCCAGCACTTCACCCTGATCCCGACACCGGTGCGCGCAAGCGGATAGCCGTCCAAGCGCCTGAAGGTTGCAGCTTTTCAAACTCGGTGCCGGGCCGGATAAATCAGGCCTATTCGAGCCGGCCCTCATGAAGGCGGACCAGACGGTCCATCTTGACCGCAAGCCGTTCATTATGGGTCGCAACCAGGGCGGCCGAGCCCTGATCGCGCACCAGGCGAAGGAACTCGGCCAGGACGATGTCCGCCGTCGCCTCGTCGAGATTGCCGGTGGGTTCGTCCGCCAGCACCAGCGCGGGCTTGTTCGCGAGCGCGCGGGCGACAGCGACACGCTGCTGCTCGCCACCGGAAAGCTGGCTTGGGCGATGGGGGAGCCGTTGGCCCAATCCCAGCGAAGCCAGCAGCGTTTCCGCCCGGACGCGGGCTTCCCCGGGTTCGGCGCCGTGGATCAGCTGCGGCAGCGTGACATTCTCGATCGCGGTGAAATCAGGCAGCAGATGATGGAACTGATAGACGAAGCCGAGGCGATCGCGGCGCATGCGGGTGCGGCCATCCTCGTCGAGCTGCGCGGCTTCCTCGCCGTTGATCCGGATCGATCCCTCGAAACCGCCTTCCAGCAGGCCGATCGCCTGGAGCATGGTCGACTTGCCCGATCCGGAGGGCCCGAGCAGCGCGACGATCTCGCCGGCGCCGACGGAGAGATCGACCCCGCGCAGGACGTCGATCCGCGCGGTGCCCTGCGTGAAGCTGCGGCGGAGGTTGGTGACGGTTAGGACCTCACTCATAACGCAGCACCTGCACCGGATCGGTGCTCGCCGCCTTCCACGCCGGGTAGAGCGTGAACAGGAAGGCCGATCCGATCGCCAGCACGACGATCGCCAGCACCTCGAACGGATCGGTCTTGGACGGCAGCTCGGTGAGGAAGCGGATCGACGGGTCCCAGAGATTCTGGCCGGTCAGATATTGCACGAAATCAACGACATCCTGCCGGAAGAACAGGAAGATCATGCCGAGCACCAGCCCGGCCATCGTGCCGACCGCGCCGATCGAGACGCCGACCGTCATGAAGATCTTCATCATCGCCCGGCGCGAAGCACCCATCGTGCGCAGGATCGCGATATCGCGGGTCTTGGCGCGGACCAGCATGATCAGCGACGACAATATGTTGAACACCGCGACGACGATGATCAGCGACAGCACCACGAACATCGCGACCCGCTCGACCTGAAGCGCCTCGAACAGGCTGGCGTTCATCTGCCGCCAGTCAGTGACGACCGCCACCCGGTGCGTCCTGGCTGCGAGCGGCGCGAGGATCTGCGCGACGTGATCGGGATCATTCGTCTGGACCTCGATCATGCCGACCGCATCATCGAGCATCAGCAGTGTCTGCGCATCCGGGATCGGCATGATCACGAACGCCTTGTCATAATCATAGACCCCGACCTCGAAAATCGCCGCGACATTATAGGCGACAATGCGCGGCACCGTGCCGAACGGGGTGGTGCGGCCCTGCGGACTGATCAGGCTGATCTGGCTGCCGACCTGCGCGCCAAGCGCCTCGGCCAGCCGCGCGCCGATCGCGACATTGTTCGATCCCGGCGTGATCGCCTTGAGATCGCCGGTGACGACATTCCTGGCTATCGTCGGGTTCCCGCGGATGTCCTCGACCCGCATGCCGCGCACCAGCACGCCCTCAACGCGGCCGTTGAAGCTGGTCATCAGCGGCTGCTCGATCAGCGGGGTGGCGGAGACGACGCCGGGCGTCTTCTTCGCCTCGGCCATGACCTCGCGCCAGCTGGCCAGCCGGCCGTCATAGCCCTGCACGACCGCGTGGCCGTTCAGGCCCACGATCTTGTCGAACAGCTCCGCGCGGAAGCCGTTCATCACCGACATGACGATGATCAGCGCCGCCACGCCCAGCATGACCCCCGCAAGGCTGAAGCCCGCGACCAAAGCGATGATCCCCTCGCCCTTGCCCGGCCAGAGGTAACGCTTGGCGATCATGCGCTCGTAGCGGGAGAGGATCATCTTTGTTCCCCCTCCCTGCCCAGGGAGGGGGTTAGGGGTGGGTGCGCGCGTCCGCGCGCCCAAAGGAATCGTCTCACCCGAGGGACGCTCGCTGCGCTCGCGACCCACCCCCTAACCCCCTCCCTGGGCAGGGAGGGGGAACAAAGGGAAATGCTGTCGATCACCCGATCAGCCTCGCCAGCGCGCTTTCGAGCGACAGCTCTTCCTTCTCGCCAGTGGCGCGGCGCTTCAGCTCGACGACGCCCTTCTCCAGCCCCTTGGGACCGATCACGAGCTGCCAGGGCAGCCCAATCAGATCCATCGTCGCGAACTTGGCGCCGCCGCGTTCGTCGCGGTCGTCATAGAGGGTCTCGACACCCGCCGCCGTCAGTTTCGCGTAGAGATCGTCCGCCGCCGCCGTGCACGCCGCATCGTCGGCGCGCATGTTGATCAGGCCGACCTTGTAGGGCGCCACCGCTTCCGGCCAGATGATGCCGGCATCATCATGGCTCGCCTCGATGATCGCGCCGACCAGACGCGAGACGCCGATGCCGTAGCTGCCCATCTGCGGGATCACCTCGGCGCCGTCAGGCCCTTGGATTTTCAATCCCATCGCCTTGGAATATTTGGTGCCGAAGTAGAAGATATGGCCGACCTCGATCCCCCGCCCGTGCCGCTGGCGCTCTGACGGGACATTTGCCCAGCGCACCAGATCATGCGTTTCATCCGTGGCGGCGTATGTCGCATTCACTGTGTGGAAAAGCATCTGAAGATCGGCTGCATTACCGTATTCGAATTGCGAATCCTGCCAGCTTAGATTTTCGAAATCGGCGTCGTAGAACACCTCACTTTCTCCTGTGGGAGCCAGCACGATAAATTCATGGCTAAGATCTCCACCGATCGGCCCGCTTGCAGCCTTCATGGGAACCGCCTTGATACCTAGTCTTTGAAATGTCCGTAGATATGCCAAGAGTTGCGTATAGTAGGAGAGCCGCGCACCCGGCTCATCCATATCGAAGCTGTAGGCGTCCTTCATCAGGAATTCGCGGCCGCGCATCACGCCGAAGCGGGGGCGGACCTCGTCCCGGAACTTCCACTGGATGTTGTAGAGCGTGCGCGGCAGATCGCGGTAGCTGCGCGCGCCATCACGGAAGAGCGACGTGATCACCTCCTCGGCGGTGGGGCCAAAGAGCATGTCGCGATCATGGCGATCCTTGATGCGCAGCATTTCGGCGCCATAATCATCATAGCGCCCCGACTGACGCCATAACTCGGCCGACTGGATCGTCGGCATCAGCAGCTCGATCGCCCCTGCCCTGTCCTGCTCCTCTCTCACGACCTGTTCGATCTTGCGCAGCACGCGGTGGCCGAGCGGCAGCCAGGCATAGATCCCCGCCGAGGTTTGTCTCACCAGCCCGGCGCGCAGCATCAGCTTGTGGCTGACGATCTGCGCATCAGCGGGCGATTCCTTGGTTACGGGCAGGAAATAACGGGATAAGCGCATCGGGTAGAAGCCTGAATGATTTGATCGTGGCCTGCTCTAGAGGGCCGCGCCACGCCGGGCAACAGAGAGCCGAAGCGTGGGACCTGTTGCGCGGAAAACACAGCTTCCGCTTTTCTCTTATCCCAGGTTGCAAAGGCCGTGACAAAGCCCCGCGCTTTTCATACCCATACTCCCACGAAACATAGGCGGACAAAAAGGCCATGGTTCGGGGAGGCAGTGTCTCCGTCACCGTATTAAAAGGGGTACGGTGCAAGAAGAGATAGTCGCCACGAGTTTAGGGGGCTGACGAGCATTCGTCACGCAGTACGCCCGGGTCTAACAGCCCGGGCGTTTCCCGTTTATGGTGGGGCGGCCGTCGCGCCGGATGTTGGCGAATTGTAAAGCATTGTCGTGGCAAGAGGCCCGCATGATCCCGATGCGCACAAGCTCCGTCTTCAAGAGCCGCTGGATGGCGCTCATCTGGTCCGCCGGCATCCTCTGGTTCGCCTATGATTTCGCGGGCGGATCAGACCAGTCCTCCAATGAATCCGCAATCGCGGACAATGGCGTCCAACAAGCAATCGCTTCTTTTTCGTCCATAAAAGAGCAGTAATCAATTCAGCAATATCGCCGAATGCTGAAACAACTCCTGATCCTCAATTTCGTTTCGGCTCTAGAATATTTTCGACACACTCCTTAAAATGGCAATAGTCCTGCCATAATGACTTGCCATATTGTGTCCGCGATCATAAAATCGCGCGCATGGACAAGCATCTTTTGCGGCTGCAGGACCGATCGGTCGCCGCATTCGTCGCTGGCGTTTCCTGCGTTGCAATCGCCTTTCTTATCGAACTGTTGATCGCCGCGCATTTGGGGCCGTCCGCGCCTCCTTTCCTTGCCTTCTTTCCTGCCATCGTCGTTTCAGCATTGCTCGGCGGCGGTGCGTGTGGATGGTTCTCGACGGGCCTCAGCGCAATATTGGCGTGGAGCTTCCTGCTGCCGGGGAAAGCCGCGACAGCCACGGCTGGAACACCGCAAATCCTGGCCCTTGCCGCGTTTGCCGCCAGCAGCTCGCTGATCGTGCTGATCGCGAGCGCTTATCGGCGGCTGCTCGTGCAGGCGGCGCAAGACCGGCGGACACTGCAATCGAGCGCTGCGCAGGCACGGCTGGTTCATGAAGCCGGTCAGATCGGCACATGGGAGTATATCATTGCAGAAGACAAGGTGATCTGGTCACCGCATATGTTTCAGCTGTATGAGCTCGATCCTTCCGAGCCACCGCCAACGTTCGCGCAGTGGCGGTCCCGCGTCCAGTGCGACGGCAAGGTGGAGGATTATCACAATCTCCGCCGCGATCTTCGCAAAGCGGGCGAAACGCTTGATCGCGAACTGCGCATCCTGACCTTCAAAGGCAGGACCCGGTGGCTGATCGGTCGGTCGGTGGCAGTGGGCGAGCCCGGCAAGGCGCCGATCGGCTTCACCGGCGTCAATATCGATATCACCGAGCAAAAAACGTCCGAGGAACGCGAGCGCCTGCTGGCGCATGAACTCGATCATCGGGCCAAGAACATGCTCGCGATGGTGCAATCGGTGGTCCGGCTCAGCCGGGGCGATATCGTGCCGGATTTCCGGGAAGCCGTGCTCGGGCGTATCCAGTCGCTCGCCCGCTCCCACAGCCTGCTGGCGGCCTCACGCTGGGAAGGCGCGGACCTCATGCATCTTGTACGGGACGAGCTGGAGCCGTTCATGAGCGGCGAGCATGCCGAGATCAGGGCAACCGGCCCGCGCGTCAAGCTCCGGCCAGCCGCCGCGCAGACGCTCGCGCTGCTCATCCATGAGCTTGCCACCAACGCCGTGAAATATGGCGCGCTCTCCTCCGAAAGTGGCCGGCTCTCGGTTCAGTGGAGCCTGTCGTCCAGTGAGCGGGACCTGGTGCTGGACTGGAATGAATCGGGCGGTCCGTCAGTTCGAATTCCGGCTCAGAAAGGCTTTGGCTCGCGCCTGTTGGCGAATAGCGTGGAGCGACAGCTTCACGGCAAGATCAGACTCAACTGGCACGCCGACGGATTGCATTGCGAAGTGGTCATTCCCGCCGATAATCTCATTCCCTGCGAGGACGATGAAATCACCGAAACAGCATTGCCGCTCGCCCATGAAGCCCACGCGGCATCGCCGGGGCCGGCGGGGGCGAGCAGGATACTCGTGGTGGAAGACGAGATACTGATCGCGATGCAGATCGAACAGGCGCTCGTCCACGCAGGCCATGTCGTGATCGGATCGGTCGCGCGGCTGAACGAAGCGCCGGAGGTGATCGCCAACAATGTGTTCGATGGCGCGATCCTCGACATCAATCTCGCCGGGGAGCGGAGCTTCGCTATCGCCGACCTGCTCGTTTCGCGCCGGGTGCCATTCATGTTCTGCACCGGCTTCGCGGCTTCCTCGATCTTGCCCGATCGCTTCAGCGATGTTCCCGTCATCATCAAGCCGTTCAGCATCGCGACGCTGCTGGCGCGTCTTAACGAAATGCTCGCCGCCGGACCGCTGGATCACAAACTCCTCGGATCGGCCGTCCTGCAAGTCGACTGACCACCAAATTCGGCTGACCGCGCGTTGCGCGGATGATACGATGTCAAGCCACCACGGGAGATTCGCGATGGGAATGCTCGACGGACTGCTCGGTCAAGTCGCCGGGAATGTGGATATCCAGAACCTCGCCCAGAAAATTGGCCTTTCGCCCGATCAGGTCGAAAGCGCCGTGCACGCTCTCGGTATAGCGCACCCACAGCCCGGTGATACGGTGGCCTCGGCCGCCGCAAGCACGGGGCTGTCAGCGGACACGCTCCAGCAGATCGTCGAGCAAATCGGCGGCGAGGGTGCGCTCGGCCGGTTCGCGAGCCTGCTCGGCGAGCAGGGCGGCAGCGTGCTCGGCGATCTTGCTTCGGGATTGTTCGGAAAATCGTGATATTCCGGTACGGAGTGCTAAAGCAACGTGCACTTAAACGGCGTCCCCCGCCACCGCTCGCCCTGAGTAAGGACTGAGCGGAGGCGAAGGGGGCGTTCGATGAGGAGGGCAATCTGGTGGACGAAGCCGTCCGCGAACGGCTGTCGGGATTCCTCGCCACTTTCGTGAAGGCCGTGCAGGGGTGACTCGCGTTGGCGTCTACCCCACCCGTCGCGCGGTGATGATCTTGACCCGGTCGCGGATCGACTGGCCCATGGTCGTGTAGGAATAGCCGCCCTTGTAGGTTGGCTGGGCAAGGATCTTGCGGACGATGTCCATGCCGCTCACCACCCGCCCGAACGCAGCGTAGCCGGGCGGATTGCCGCCGGGGCCGGCATCCAGATAGGTCGCGACGCCGACGCAGATGAAGAAATCGCCCATCGCCGTTCCCGGCTGGTTTCGCGCCATCGAAACGGTGCCGTCGACATGGCGCAGGCCGGTCTTGCTGGTCGGCTCATGCGCGATCGGCAGAAACGCCTTGCGGATCGAATGATCGATGCCGCCCTGCACCAGCCCATATTTCGGCGCATTGCGATTGCGTGCCGCGCGGTAGAAGCTGGTATTGTCGAGACGCTTGTCCTCCACATAAGCGAGGAAATTGCGCGACGTGATCGGCGCGTGACGCCGATCGACCTCGATCACGATCGGCCCGAAGCTCGTTTCCAGCTTGACCCGCGCCGTGGCCGGCTCGGCAAGTGCGGGCGCGGCTATACATAGAAGCAGGAAAACGACAAAGGACCGCAGCATCAAGCGCTTGGATCTAGCCGATCGTCTGTCCGGTCTTGGCCCAATCGGCAAGGAACCCTTCGATGCCCTTGTCAGTGAGCGGATGGTTGAACAGCGCACGGATCACGGCGGGCGGCGCGGTCATCACATCCGCGCCGATCTTTGCGCTTTCGAGCACGTGGATCGGATGGCGCACGCTGGCGACGAGGATCTCGGTGCGGAAATCATAATTGTCGTAGATGGTGCGGATGTCGCTGATAAGCGCCATGCCATCGAAGCCATTGTCGTCATGCCGGCCGACGAAGGGCGAGATGAAGCTGGCCCCCGCCTTGGCGGCGAGCAGTGCCTGATTGGCCGAGAAGCAGAGCGTGACATTGACCATCACGCCATCGTCCGAGAGCTTCTTGCAGGTCTTGAGACCGTCGACGGTAAGCGGCACCTTGATCGCGACATTGCTGGCGATCTTCCTCAGGATCGCGGCTTCCTTCATCATCGTATCGTGATCGAGCGCGACCACCTCCGCCGAGACGGGGCCTTCGACCAGCCCGCAAATCTCCTCGACCACCTCCAGGAACTTCCGGCCCGATTTGTGGATCAGCGACGGGTTGGTGGTGACGCCGTCGAGCAGGCCGGTGGCCGCAAGATCCGCGATCTCCTTGGTATCGGCGGTATCGACGAAGAATTTCATGGGCTGCTGGCCTCCCCGGCGGCGGTGATGATTCGCCGCCCCGTATAGCCCGGCCGACGCCCCCGCCGAATAATTCATCGCCCATGCCGGGATTAAAATGCCGACGGGATTCGTTCGCCTCTGTGACAGCCCGATATGGCTGCATCACGGAGGAGCATATGAAGATCCACAATCCCATGGCGATGTTGCTTGCAACCGCAACGCTGATCGCCCTTCCCGCCGCTGCCCTGGCCAGCGACAAGGCACGCGCGCGCGACGCCATCGCCGAAGCCGATGCCCGTATCCAGACCGCCTGGGCGGCCGGCGCAGGCGACACCGCGCCGGCGGCGCAAGCCCGCGCCACCGCCGCGCTCGACCGCGCCCGGCACCAGCTACGCAAGAGCAACGAGCATCACGCTTATTACGCCGCGCGGGAGGCCGAAGCCTATGCGGAGCTTGCCCTTGCAACCGCCCAGAGCCGGCAGTGAGAAGGAGAAGACAGATGAACCGGATAATCCGACTATCGCTGAGCGGCCTGCTCGCCGCCACCATCGTCACCCCCGCCTTCGCCGAGAGAAGCGATCGCGCGTTCGTCGAAGAGATGCGCATGCAGATCAATGCGGCACGCAGCGAGCCGGGCGTCGCCCGCGCCGGCGCGGCCGAACTGGCCGAAGCCGAACGCCGCCTGCCCGAACTGGCTAAGGCGATGGACGACAATGAAACCGAGGATGCCCGCGCATCGCGCGACGGGATCAACGCCCTGATCGACGCCGCCCGGATGCGGGCGCGGCCGATCCGTGCACAGGCGGCCACGGCCCCCGCCGCCTACACGCCGCCGGCGCAGCCGAAGAGGCAGGTCCGCCATGTGGCCTATCGCCCCGCCAAGCCGAAGCCGGCCTGCACGCTCGCTTCGCGCTGACCGACGGCTTGTCGTCGGGGACTGGCGTATCGGGTCCCCGGCCGCGCCCCCTCCCCATGTCGCCGGGAGGGGGCGTTGGTATGGGCTCGCGAATTTGCAGTTACCGTTCGGGCTTTATGTTTGGGATAGCCTACTGTCCCGCCGGCATCTTGCTCATGGTCTGCTCGACGATATCGACAATCTTCGCGATCGTGATCGTGAAGACGCCGCCCTTGACGCGCTTCCATTCGGCGATGCCTTCGGCTGCATCGGGAAAACCGGCGGGCGATTGCACGAGGCGAGTGACGCTGTCGTCGAGCGCCTCACGAGATACCGGCACATGGCTGATATCCCGCTTCACCGCAGGATCGTTCAGGCGCACGCCGATGATACTGATATGATAGATCACCCGGTTCTGGGCGCGCGTGGGATCGGTATCGATCTTCTGGATCTTGAGCAGCGATCCCGGATCAGCAGCGCGGGTCTTGTAGGCCCACACCTGACCTACGGCATAATCGTTCGGCTGGGCCGACAGGCCCGCCCCCCCGACCAGCAACGCAAACAGCAACGCCACTCTGAAAACCATTCTCGACTCCGCCGCACACATGCGCAGCCTGTGCCTGGCCGGAACGTCCAATCCCTTATCGGGCGTGGTCACCATAGCATGAACGGCACCACTTAACCAAAGCTATAGGATCGTTACGGCGCCAGCGGTTTGCGACGGAAACGTTACGCCCAGAGACGAATTGTGCTCCGCACCATATCGTTGGCCGTGTCGAGAACCGTGAGATTGGCTTCGAAACCGGTCTTGATCTGCATCTGATCGACCAGTTCGGTGACGGGATCGGCGGTTTGCCCGGCAAGCCGCGCCGCGCTCTCGTTCATGCGGGTGAGATTGGCTCTCATCCCCGAAAGCGCGGACGCGGACGCAGACGCTACGTTCACTCGATCCTCTCCAATCCAGTGCAGCCGGATTAGCGGCCAGGCTTTAGCGAGACTTCAACAGCAAGGGTTAAGACCGTGACGACCATCATTTGCCCGCAGCGGCAAGCGCCCGTTCCCGCGCGGGACGGTGGCCAATCAGCGGCTCGGGATAGCTTTCCGGCGCACGCCCCGCGCCATGCGGATCGTGGATCACCTTATCATCCAGCCCGGCAAGCTCGGGCACCCAGCGGCGGATATATCCGGCGGCGTCAAATTTGGGGGACTGAACGAGCGGCGCCATGATCCGGCCGAACGGGTTGCTGTCCACACCGCTCCCCGCCACCCATTGCCAATTCTGGCTGTTATTGCCGTAATCGGCATCGACCAGCGTATCCCAGAACCAGCGTTCGCCCCGCCGCCAGTCGATCAGCAGATGCTTGATCAGGAAGCTCGCCGCGATCATCCGGACGCGGTTGTGCATCCAGCCGGTCGCCCAGAGCTGACGCATCCCGGCGTCCACGATCGGATAGCCGGTGCGGCCCTTGGTCCAGGCATTGAAATCGGCCTCGGCCGCCTCGCCCGTACGCCAGTGCACCCGATAGCTTTCGCGGCCATTGCTCCGGGCGTAATCCGGGAATTGATCGATGATATTGGCGCTGAAATCGCGCCAGCCGAGTTCACGCAGGAAGGGCTCGGCCTTGGCGTGGGCCTTGGCGGCGCACCGATACCAGACAGTAGCGGGCGAAATCTCGCCGAAGTGGAGGTGCGGCGAGAGGCGCGAACTGCCTTCCTGCGACGGGAGATTGCGGGCTTCGTCATAGGCTTCCAGCCCGGGCAGGAAATGATCGAGAGCGGCCCGCGCTCCTTCCTCGCCCGGTGTCCAATCCTCGCCGAACCGGCTGGCCCAATCGGGCTTTGCCGGCAGCAGATCCCAATCGGCCAGTGCATCGCTGTCCGGCCATTTCGCGGGAGCCGGAATATCGGCGGGGGCGCGGCGCGGCTTTTCGGGCGGCATCTGTGTCTTGAGCGTACGCCACCACGGCGTGAAGATGCGGTAGCGAGCGTGGCCTCCGGTAAGCACGGTAGCGGGCGGAGCGAGATAATTGCCATCATGCAGGCAAAGATCGTGTTTCCGGCCGATCACGGTTTCGGCTTCCTGCCACCACGGCTCGTAATGATGGAGGGCGTGGATGCGGGTGGCGCCGGTCTCCTTGACCAGCCGGGCGATTTCTTCGGCGGCGACGCCCCGGCGCAGGATCAACCGCGAGCCCTTCCCGCGCAGCGCCGCATCGAGCGCCGTCAGGCTGTGGTGCAGCCACCAGCGCTGCGCACGCCCGATCGGCCAGTCGCCCGGCGTCTCGTCATCGAGCACATAGACGGCGATCACCGGCCCCTCCCCCGCCGCCGCGATCAGCGCGGCCTGATCGGTCAGGCGAAGATCCTGCCGGAACCATAATATGCTCGTTTTCGACATGGCGGCGTAACAATGCTAGACGGGATTGGCTGCCAAGGCACGGGGGAGATATCGATGTCGTATCGCAAACGGACGATGCTGCTGATCGCTGCGATCGAATGCGGGCTGGCCTATTTCTATCTTTACAGCATGAAGGCGCCCGGCAGCCCCGAGCAGATCGCCGAACGGGGGCGACTGATCGGGATGGTGATGGGCGTGATCCTCGGCCTTACGCCGCTGATCTACCTGATGGCGCGCAACAACGACCGGAAGAAGGCGGAGCGGCTGAAGAACCCGGAGTAGATTGTCCTGTTTTGATTGAACCGTGACGTGCTCCTGCGAAGGCAGGAGCCCAGTTCAAATCCCGGTACTGGGCTCCTGCCTTCGCAGGAGCACGATTCCGTCTCAACAGGACGCACTCTAGTTTCATCAGGTGTAGAAGAGAGATGCCGGATCAAGTCCGGCATGACGGAAGACACTAAGCCCGGTGCGGCTCTTTCTCCACCTGCCAGGTCTGGCCCTTCGAGATCAGCGCCTGGAGATCGGGCGCCTTGCCCTTGCCGGCGGCGAGGTTCTGTTCGGTGACCGCGCTGTCATAGGTCGGTGCCGGATCCTGGTAGATCACGCCGAGCGCGATCGGCAGGCCCTGTTCCAGCCTCATGTCGATCAGCATCTGGGCAACGCCGTGATTGGTCTCGTCATGGACGATGACCCCGGCTTCCTTCCATTTGCCGTCGACGACATCGACGACGACCAGTTCAAGCGCGTGGCGATCGAGATGGATGCCCTTGGTGCCGCCCGCGAACAGGATCGGCTGGCCGTTTTCCAGCCAAACCTGATTGGCCGACGCATTCGCCTTCTCGGTGAAAGGCGCGAACACATCGTCATTATAGACGATACAGTTCTGGAAGATCTCGACGAAGCTGGCGCCGCGATGGGCGTGCGCCGCCTTCAGCACCGCCGGCAGGTTCTTGTGGGTATCGATGCCGCGCGCCACGAACCGCGCGCCCGATCCCATCGCGAAGGCGCATGGGGAAGCAGGACGATCGACCGAGCCAAAAGGCGTGGAGGGCGAGCGGGTGCCGACGCGTGAGGTGGGCGAATATTGCCCTTTGGTCAGGCCGTAGATCTCGTTGTTGAACAACAGGATCTGGCAATCGAGATTGCGGCGAAGCAGATGCATGGTGTGGTTGCCGCCGATCGACAGCGCGTCGCCATCGCCGGTGATGATCCACACGTCGAGATCGGGATTGGCGAGCTTGACGCCCGTAGCGACCGCCGGCGCGCGGCCGTGGATCGTGTGGAAGCCGTAAGTCTCCATATAATAAGGGAAACGCGACGAGCAGCCGATGCCGGAGATGAACACGGTATTCTCCGGCTTCACGCCAAGCTCCGGCATGGTCCGCTGCACCGCCTTGAGGATCGCATAGTCGCCGCAGCCGGGGCACCAGCGCACCTCCTGGTCGGTCTCCCAGTCCTTGGGGGTGGTCTTGATGGGAGTCATTTCGTTCATGGCGTGATCCAAAGGTTGCTGGAAAGTTAGGGGGTCGAGCCTAGGCGAGCGCCTTTTCGATCGCTGCTTCAATCTCCGCGATGCGGAACGGCTGGCCCGAGACTTTCGTGAGCGGCTTCGCATCGACCAGAAACTGGTCGCGCAATACGGTCTTGAGCTGGCCCGTGTTCATCTCGGGGACGATGATATGCTCAAATCCCCTGAGTAGGACACCAAGATTTTTCGGCAGTGGCCAGATATGGCGGATGTGGATGTGATGGACATCCCGCCCCCGTGCGCGGGCGCGGCGGACCGCCTGATGGATCGGCCCGAAGGTCGATCCCCAGCCGACCAGCACCAGCTTGCCGCTGCTGTTGCCCAGGGTCACCTCCTGCTCCGGGATATGGTCGGCGATGCCGTCGACCTTGGCCTTGCGCAGGTCGGTCATCGCCTGGTGGTTGGAGGGGCTGTAATCGATATGACCCGTATCGACCTGCTTCTCGATGCCGCCGATGCGGTGGAGCAGGCCGGGCGTGCCGGGCTTGACCCATGGGCGGGCGAGCTTCGCATCGCGGCTATAGGCCTTGAAGCCGCCTTCCGGCACATCCTCCAGAAATTGCACCGGAAACGGCGCGTAGCCTGACATGTCCGGCACCTTCCAGGGCTCGGCGGCGTTGGCGATATAGCCGTCGGTCAGGAGGATTACCGGGGTCATGAACTGGGTCGCGATCCGCACCGCCTCGATCGCGCAGTCGAACGCATCGGCGGGCGAGCGGGCAGCGATCACCGGCATCGGCGTGTCGCCGTTGCGGCCATAGACCGACTGATAGAGGTCCGATTGCTCGGTCTTGGTCGGCAGGCCGGTCGAAGGGCCGCCGCGCTGCGAGTTGACGATCACCAGCGGCAGTTCGGTCATCACCGCGAGGCCCATCGCTTCGCCCTTGAGCGCTATGCCGGGGCCGGATGACGAGGTGACGCCCAATTGACCCGCATAGGATGCGCCGATCGCGCTCGCGATCGCGGCGATCTCGTCCTCGGCCTGGAAGGTGGTGACCTCATACTCCTTGAGCCGCGACAGATGATGCAGGATCGCCGAGGCCGGGGTGATCGGATAGCCGCCGAAGAACATCTTGAGGCCCGCCAGCCGCGTGCCGGCGACAAGGCCGAGCGAGATCGATTCGGCACCGGTGACGGTGCGGTAGAGGCCGGGCTCGGCGGGGGCGGCATCGATATGATGCTGCTTGAGCGGCCCGCTGATTTCGGCGGTCTCGCCATAGGCATGGCCGGCGTTCAGCGCGGCGATGTTGGCCTCGGCAAGTTCTGGCGCCTTGGCGAACTTGGCCTTGAGCCACTCGACGATCGGCTCGCGCGAACGATCGAACATCCACAGCGCAAGCCCCAGCGTCCACATGTTCTTGCAGCGGAGCGCTTCCTTGTTGCCAAGGCCGAACGGCTTCACCGAATCCATCGTCAGCTGCGAGATGTTGAACGACAGCAACTGCCATTTGGCGAGCGAGCCGTCGGTCAGCGGCGACACCTCATAGCCCGCCTTGGCGAGGTTGCGCGCGCCGAATTCGCCTTCGTCGGCGATGATCAGCCCGCCCGGCTTCAAGGCGCCGACATTGGTCTTGAGCGCCGCCGGGTTCATCGCGATCAGCACGTCAGGCTCGTCGCCGGCGGTCTCGATCGCGGTCGAGCCGAAGTTGATCTGGAACGCCGATACGCCGAACAGCGTACCCTGCGGTGCGCGAATCTCGGCCGGGAAATCGGGAAAGGTCGCCAGATCATTGCCCGCGAGCGCGGTGGATAGCGTGAACTGTCCCCCGGTCAGCTGCATTCCGTCGCCACTGTCGCCCGCGAAACGGACGACGACTGATTCGGCGGGGGGATGGGCCGATGCCTCGGCTGGGGTCAATTCACGCGCGGCTGTTGCCATTGTCACAAAGCTCCGAAATTATCAGTCCGTCCTACCCCCCAACAAAGGCATGGCAAAGCAAGAAAATCATCGCCCGTACCGATCTTGTCTTGGCCTGAACGTACCTTTGGAGAGATGGGGGATGGCATGGCATCCATCAAGACGAAATGAGGAATATCCCTGATGTCCGAGCGTGAAAGCCTTCCCTATCGCCCGGCCGCGGCGATCATGCTGCTCAACCCGGATGGCCTTGTCTGGGTTGGCCAGCGCAGGGATAGTACCCTGGAGGCGTGGCAGATGCCGCAAGGCGGATTGGATGACGGGGAAGCCCCGGAGGCTGGCGCGCTTCGCGAGCTGGAAGAGGAAACCGGCATCGCACCGCATCTGGTCGAGATCATCGCGCGATCGGAGACAGAGCATCTATACGACTTGCCGTCCGACCTGATCGGAAAACTCTGGAAAGGGCGCTATCGCGGCCAGCGCCAATACTGGTTCCTCGCCCGCTTTCTTGGCACCGACGCCGATGTCCATCTGGAAACCGCCGAGCCGGAATTCCGCGCGTGGCGCTGGGTGGAGGCAGACGCGCTCCCGCATCTGATCGTGCCGTTCAAGCGATCGCTCTATGAAGCGGTGCTTGCGGAATTTCGCCCGCTATTCCCACAGTGACCTTGCTCAACGGGGGTATCGAGGTTGCAGCGATGCAACACATTCCAAATTTCGTTTCTTATCCGAAATTAATTAACCCACCGCAACGTTAACCATAAGCGTTTGTAACAATACAAAATATACGACCTAAAGTCTCGATTGAGTCGCAGCGGCGATCCGATAACGCGTCACAGATAGGACGAGAGAGGCTTTTCGGGCTTTTAACGATGCTTGTGTACATTGCTTCCTTGGCTATTAGAGCGCAGCTGTTTTTCCCGGTGAGGAGCTGAGCTTTGTCCAGTGAGCTTTCGCAAGCACCGTCATCAGGTCCGTGGCGGAATTTGTACGACAAGATCGGTAGCCTGCTGTTCGAGCACAGCCTGGAGCCGACGCCGCAGAATTTCGACGTCTGCCATCGCTATCTGACCGCCAATGACGGCGAGCTCAACAGTCAGGTCGATCGCGCGCTGAAATCCGGCGGGCTGACCGCGGTCTCGGTTGCATCGATCATCGCGCAGCGCAGCGTGGAAATGTCCGCCGAGGACCTCGGCCAGATGGCGAGCGGCGCGCAGGCCCAGCTCAACACCATTCTCCACCTGCTCCACCGGTCAAGCGAGGATGTGAAGTCCTACGGCGCTTCCCTGGAGGAAAGCCGTTCGTCGCTTGAGGATCCCGAGACCACCGTTCGCACGGTCGACGAGCTGATCACGCTCACCAAGACGATGATCGAGAAATCGCGCGAGGTTGAAGAGAAACTGCGCGTGTCGAGCGACGAGATCACCCACCTGCGCGACAATCTCGCCGAGGCGCGCAAGCAGGCCGATACCGACCCGTTGACCGGCCTGCCCAATCGCGGCAGCCTCGACCGGCGCCTTCAGGATGCGGTCAGCGCCGCGCGCGAGGCCAAAAGGCCGTTGACGGTCGCGATCTGCGATATCGACAAGTTCAAGCTGATCAACGACACCCATGGCCATCTGGTCGGTGACGAGGTGATCAAGTTCGTCGCTTCGTCATTGTCCAGGAAGGGCAGCGACAACCTGTTCGTCGCCCGCTTCGGCGGCGAGGAATTCGTGCTGCTGTTCGAGAACATGGACCCGATCGCGGCGGCGAAGGAACTCAATGAAGTCCGCCAGCGCGTCTCGACCCTCGATCTCAAGATCACCTCGACGGGCGCCAAGCTGGGCAAGGTGACCTTTTCGGCCGGCATCGCCGAGCTGGAAGGCCGCCCCAACCAGTCCGCGATGCTCAAGGCCGCCGACACCGCGCTCTACCGCGCCAAGAATGATGGTCGCAACCGGGTCTATATCGCCGATCCGGGGGAGTAAGCCCAGATTTCTCCGTCATGCTGAACTTGTTTCAGCATCCACTGTCCAACGAGCGTTGCCGCAAGTGGCTTGGTGGATGCTGAAACAAGTTCAGCATGACGATGATAATTGGCTTATCCTGCTGACTTCGCCTTCAGTCGCCACGCATGGAGCAGCGGCTCGGTATAGCCGTTGGGCTGCTCAAGCCCTTCGAACACGAGCGAACGCGCCGCGCGGTAGGCGTAGCTCGTGTCCTCATGGCCCGACATCGGCTTGTAGAGCGGATCGCCCGCATTCTGCGCATCGACCTTCGCTGCCATCTTCCGCAGCGCCGCATCCGCCTGTTCAGACGTGCAGACCCCGTGGAGCAGCCAGTTGGCCATGTGCTGCGACGAGATGCGCAGTGTGGCACGGTCCTCCATCAGGCCGATGTCGTTGATGTCAGGCACCTTCGAACAACCGACCCCCTGATCGATCCAGCGCACGACATAGCCGAGAATGCCCTGGGCATTGTTTTCGAGTTCGTCGGACACTTCCCGATCGGACCAGTTGGTGCCGGGTGAGACCGGGATCGTCAGCAGCGCATCGAGCGCCGGCGTCGGCTCACCGGCCAGCTCCTTCTGCCGGGCGAAGACATCGAGCTGATGATAATGCAGCGCGTGCAGCGTCGCGGCCGTCGGTGACGGCACCCAGGCGGTGTTGGCGCCAGACTTGGGATGGCCGATCTTCTGCTCGATCATGTCGGCCATGCGATCGGGCGCGGCCCACATGCCCTTGCCGATCTGCGCTCTGCCGGAAAGGCCACAGGCAAGGCCGATCTGGACGTTGCGGCTTTCATAGGCCTTGATCCAGGCGCTTTCCTTCATCGCGCCCTTGCGGATCATCGGCCCGGCCTGCATCGAGGTGTGCATCTCGTCGCCGGTGCGATCGAGGAAGCCGGTGTTGATGAAGACGATGCGGGTCTTCACCGCTTCGATGCAGGCAGCGAGATTGGCCGAGGTGCGGCGCTCCTCATCCATCACGCCGACCTTGATCGTGTTGCGGGCGAGGCCCAGCAAGTCCTCGATCGCGTCGAACAAGCGGTTGGTGAAACCCACCTCCTCGGGACCATGCATCTTGGGCTTGACGATATAGACCGAACCCTTGCGGCTGTTCCGGAATTTCCCCAGCCCCTTGAGGTCGTGGACCGCGATCAGGCTGGTGACGATGCCATCGAGGATGCCTTCGGGCGCTTCGGAGCCATCCGCCAGCTTGATCGCGGGGGTCGTCATCAGATGACCGACATTGCGGACGAACAGCAGGCTGCGGACATGGAGCGTGAAGCTGCTTCCATCCGGGGCGGTCCATTCGCGGTCGGCTTCGAGCGCGCGGGTCAGCGTCTTGCCGCCCTTCTGGAAGCTCGCTTCCAGATCGCCCTTCATCAGTCCGAGCCAATTGGAATAAGCCGCGACCTTATCCTCGGCGTCCACCGCCGCGATCGAATCCTCAAGATCGCAGATCGTGGTCAGCGCAGATTCGAGGATGACATCCGCCAAGCCGAGCGGATCGTCCTTGCCGATCGGATGGTCGCGGTCGATCACCAGCTCGATGTGCAGACCATTGTGGCGGAACAGCAGCCCGCCCTGGTTGCGGCCAACCAGCGCCGGATGCGTGCCGCCATCGAGCGCCCCTTCCCAGCCTGGAATCGCTTCATCGAGAAACGCGCGTGCCCGTGCAATCACCTGTGCGCCGCGGTCCGCATCATAGCCGCCCGGCTTCGCCGAACCCGGCAGCGCATCGGTGCCGTAGAGCGCGTCATAGAGGCTGCCCCAGCGCGCATTTGCCGCGTTGAGCGCGAAACGATCGTTGAGCACCGGCACGACCAGCTGCGGCCCGGCCATCCTCGCCACTTCGTCATCGACATTTTCGGTCGAGATCGTGAACGGCGCGGGTTCCGGCACCAGATAGCCGATCTCGCGCAGAAAAGCCTGATATTCGGCCTGATCGATCGGCTTGCCCCGGCGATCCTTGTGCCAGGCATCCAGCTTCGCCTGGATAGCGTCGCGCTTGGCAAGCAATGTCTTGTTCTCTGGCGCAAAGGTCGCGAAGATCGCCGCCGTCCTGCTCCAGAAGGCGGCGGGATCGATCCCCGTTCCCGGCAAGGCCTTGCCCTCGATGAACTCGGCCAGTTCGGCCGCGACGTTCAAACCAGCCCGATCAACATAAGACGCCATGAATGACTTCCTTGGTTAGGTTACGCAGAATCCGCCGCGCGAACGAGACTTTCCTGCTGTCATGCCTGGGGAGAGCGGGTGGCCTCTAACCGATAAACGCTGTTCTGCCATCCCAAAAATCGCCATACGCCCCGCATGACCATCCTCGGCCGTCATCAGGAACATCTTGGGAAGCTGGAACGGGAAAATCGCCTCCGCCGGCTGGTCCCGCGCGCCGGAATCGATTTTTCATCCAATGATTATCTTGGACTGGCGAATTCCACGGCATTGAGGAACGCCGTGCGCGATGCGCTGGATCGGGGCGTGGCGGTCGGCGCCGGGGGATCGCGGCTGTTGCGCGGGAACGATCCCGAGCATGAGGTCCTGGAAGCCGAGGCGGCTGCCTTCTTCGATGCGGAGAGTGCGCTGTTCTTCGCCAATGGCTTCGCAGCCAACAACACGCTGTTTGCTGCCCTGCCCGACCGGCGCGACCTGATCGTCCATGATGCGCTGATCCATGCCAGCGTCCATGACGGCATGCGGCTGAGCTTCGCCGAGAAGAAGGCGGCGGCCCATAATGACGCACAGGCATTCGAGGAGGCGATTACCGGCTGGCGCGCGGCCGGCGGCAAGGGCCGCGTCTGGATCGCGGTCGAGAGCCTCTACAGCATGGACGGCGATTGCGCGCCACTGGCCGAGCTGGCGGCGATCGCCGAGCGGCACGAGGCTTTCCTGGTGATCGACGAAGCCCATGCCGCCGGCGTGTTCGGATCGGGCGGGCGCGGCCTGGCCGCGGATCTGGCGGGACGCGAGAATGTCATCCGGCTGGTGACCTGCGGCAAGGCGCTGGGCTGCGAGGGGGCGCTGGTACTGGCGCCTGCGGTCATCACCGATACGCTGGTCAATATCGGGCGCGGTTTCGTCTTCTCGACCGCGCCCTCGCCCCTGATGGCGGCGGCGGTGCGCGCCACGCTTGGCCTGATCCGCGCACCTGAGCGGCGCGAAGCGCTGCATGCCCTGATCGCGGCCGCAGACAGGCATTTACAAGTTCGCACCAAAACACAAATCATTCCGATAATCATCGGAGAAGATAGCGAAACCATGCGAATCGCGGATGCGCTTCAGGAAGCGGGCTTCGACGTGCGCGGCATTCGCCCACCGACCGTACCCAAGGGGACTTCGCGGCTAAGGGTCTCGATCACGCTGAACGTTGGCGAAACCGATATCGCGGAACTCGCCACGACATTGCGGGAGCTTCGGCCATGATCCCCGGCTTCGTGATCACCGGCACCGACACCGGCATCGGCAAGACAGTATTCGCCGCGGCACTGGCCGGAGCGCTGGACGCGGTGTACTGGAAGCCGGTGCAGGCGGGGCTGGACGACGGCGCCGATGCCGAGACTGTCGCGAGGCTTTCAGGCTTGCCTGCCGATCGCATCCTGCCCGAGGCCTATCGGCTTACCACACCCTGCTCACCGCACCGGTCAGCGAAGATCGACGGGGTGGAGATCGATCCGGACCGGCTTAAATTGCCGCGATTGAATCGCCCGCTGGTGATCGAGGGCGCGGGCGGCGCGCTGGTGCCGCTCACCCGTTCGATACTCTATGCCGACATGTTCGCGCACTGGGGCCTGCCGGTGGTGATCGTGGCGCGCACCACGCTCGGCACGATCAATCACAGCCTGATGACGATCGAGGTGCTGCGCCGCCGCCAGATCCTCGTGCACGGCATCGCCTTCGTCGGCGAAGCAAACGAGGACAGCGAGGCGACGATCTGCGAGATCGGCGAGGTTCGGCGCCTCGGCAGGCTTGCGCCGCTCGATCCGCTCAATCCGGCAATGCTCGCACAGGCTTTCGCGAGCGGCTTCGAAGTGGTTGATTTTCTGTGATGACCTCACCCGTCTGGCACCCCTTCACCCAGCATGGCCTCAATGAGCCGATCCCGCTGATATCGCGCGCGGACGGTGCGGCGCTCTACACCGCTGACGGCCGAAGGATCATTGACGCCATCTCCTCCTGGTGGGTGACCACCCACGGCCATTGCCATCCGCGCATCATGGCGGCGATCGCCGAACAGGCCGGCAAGCTCGACCAGATCATCTTCGCGGGCCACACCCATGACCAGGCCGAAGCGCTGGCACGCGGGCTACTGGAACTGCTGCCGGAGCCGCTGGCGCATGTCTTCTTTTCGGACAGCGGCTCGACCAGCGTCGAGGTCGCGCTCAAGATGGCGCTTGGCTATTGGCGTAATCGGGGAGAGCCCCGCCATCGCATCGTCGTCATGGAGGGCAGCTATCACGGCGACACGATCGGCGGCATGTCCGTCGGCGAGCGTGGTGTGTTCAACCAGGCGTATCAGCCGCTGCTGTTCGATGTCGCCCGCCTGCCCTTCCCGGCCGCTGGAAAGGAACAAGCGACGTTTGATGCGTTGGAAAGCATATGCGTGGCGGAAACGCCCGCAGCGTTGATTGTCGAACCGCTCGTGCTGGGCGCCGGTGGGATGCTGATCTATCCGCCCGCCATCCTTCGTCAGATGCGTGAGATCTGCGCGCGCCATGGCGTGCTGTTCATCGCCGATGAGGTTATGACCGGCTGGGGCCGCACCGGCACGCTGCTCGCCTGCGAGCAAGCGGAAATCGTTCCCGACATTATCTGCCTCTCCAAGGGCATCACCGGCGGCGCGCTGCCGCTCGCGGTCACTGTCGCGACACCGCCGATCTTCGAGGCGCATCGTTCGACCGATCGCGTGACGATGTTCTTCCACTCGTCGAGCTACACCGCCAATCCGATCGCCTGCGCCGCCGCCAACGCCAATCTGGCGATCTGGCGCGACGAGCCCGTGCGCGAACGGATTGCAGCGCTGATGGCGCGACAGGAGGCGCATCTGGATCGTCTGCGGGGCCTATCCGCAGTCCGCAACGCCCGCCAGCTCGGCACCATCACCGCTTTTGAACTGGAAAACGGGCGCGGCGATTATCTTTCCGCGCTTGGCCCGCAGCTTATGGCGCATTTTCGCGACCGTAATCTGCTCGTCCGGCCCCTGGGGAACACCATTTACACCATGCCGCCTTATTGCATCGACAAAGCTGATCTTGAGGCCGTCTATGATGGCATCGCGGAGGCGGTCTCCCGGTTCGGGGGCGCCTGAACCTCTCCGTCAAGCGCGTCGGTAAAGCGGCGGCGCCACCATACCACATCCTCGTCACGGACCTTTTCGTAGAGCGCCTGCCAGCGCCTGATCCGTTCGTCACGCGGCATCGACAAAGCAAACTGTATCGCGTCGGCGACTTCATCGGGGCTGTAAGGGTTGACCAGCACCGCCTCGGTCAGCTGCCGCGCCGCGCCGGCGAACTCGGACAGGATCAGCACGCCGGGATCTTCGGGATCCTGCGCCGCGACATATTCCTTGGCGACGAGGTTCATGCCGTCGCGAAGCGGAGTCACCAGCCCGACCCGTGCCGCCCGGTAGATGCCCGCGAGCTGGTCGCGCGGGTAGCCGTGGTTGACATAGCGGATCGGCACCCAGTCGAAATCGGCGAATTCGCCGTTGATCCGGCCCGAGAGCGCATCGAGGTTCGCGCGTATCTCCTGATAGCTCTTCACATTCTCGCGCGACGGGGGCGCGATCTGGAGCAGGAACAATTCGCCATGCTGATCGGGATGATCGCGCAGAAAGCGTTCATAGCCGAGAAAACGCTCCTCCAGGCCCTTTGAATAATCGAGGCGGTCGACCCCGATTACCATGTCCCGGCCGGCCGCGCTCTGCTTCGCCCGATAACGGGCGTAACGCGCCGGCGGCGAGTTGGCGGCCTCAACGAACGTGTCGAAATCAATGCCGATCGGGCAACTGACGATGCGGATGGTGCGGCCGTCGACAGTGACGCGCCCATCCGTCTCGATCTCGGCACCCATCTGCTCCGTGACATAGTGCAGGAAGCTGTCGCGCCAGTCGTCGGTCTGAAAGCCGACCACATCATAGGCGAACAGCGATTCGACCAGTTCGCGATGATTGGGCAGCGAAAGGAGCAGATTGGTCGGGGGCCATGGGATGTGGAGGAAGAAGCCGATCCGGTTGCCGATACCCCGATCGCGCAATTCCTGGCCGAGCGGGAAGAGATGGTAATCATGCACCCACACAAGATCATCAGTCTCGATCAATGGCGCGAGCGTATCCCCGAACCGGGCATTGACGCGCGCGTAGCCGCCCGCGAAATCGCGCTCGAACTCGGCAAGGTCGATGCGGTAATGGAATAAAGGCCAGAGCGTCCGGTTGGCGTAACCATTATAATATTCGTCGACATCCTGCTCTTCGAGATCGACGGTCGCGGTGGTGACGCCATCGGTGGTTTCCCAATCGATCTGGCCGGTGAACTGTTCGGTCACGCTACCCGACCAGCCGAACCACAAGCCGCTATATTCGCGCAACGCAGCCTGCAGGGCGATGGCCAACCCGCCTTGGGCCCCGCCGCTCTCCTTCAAGGGTGGCTGAACGCGATTGGAAACGACGATCAGCCGCGTCACCGCACGGTGCTCCAGGGCTTGCTCAACAGCACCGCGCAATTGATCAGGCCGACCAGCGAATAGGTCTGCGGATAATTGCCCCAAAGTTCTCCGGTCACCGGATCAATATCCTCCGACAATAGACCCGCAGACGTCCGCCGGGAGAGCATCTCGGCGAACAGGGCGCGGGCGTCGGCATCCCTTCCCGTAAAGTGCAACGCCTCGATCAGCCAAAAGGTGCAGACGTTGAAAGCCGTTTTCGGCAGACCGAAGTCATCTTCAGTTGCGTAGCGGAGCATGTGCGATCCGCGCCGCAATCCATCCTCGACCGCGCGAAGGGTTGATCTGAAGCGCGCATCGTCGGGCGCGAGGAAGCGCAGGTCGAGCAACTGGATCAGGCTGGCGTCGAGATCATCCCCGCCGAAGGTCGCTGACAGCCGCTCGGTATCCGGCCGCCACGCTTTGGTGAGGATTGTGTCGCGGATATGATCGGCGCGGCCTTGCCAGAAGGCACGACGATCCTCCAGATCGAGCGCCTCGGCGGCATTGGCAAGGCGATCGCATGCGGCCCAGCACATCGCGACGGAATAGGTGTGAACGTGGCTCCTGGTCCGAAGCTCCCAGAGGCCGGCGTCCGATTTATCGTGGACTTGCCACGCCCGCTCGCCGACCCGTTCGAGCGCACGGAAATCGTCCACGGTCGCCATGCGGAACAGCCGCTGGTCGAAAAAGGCCTGGGCGTTGGAGAGGATGATCTGGCCATAGGCATCGTGCTGGACCTGCTCATAGGCCTGATTGCCGATCCGCACTGGCCCCATGCCGCGATAGCCATTGAGCGCGGGCGCCTCATATTCCTCGATGCGCGCCTCGCCCCCCACGCCATAGAGCGGCTGGATGTGCCCGCCGTCAGGCCCGTTGCCGGCATTGTCGACAATGTTGCGCAGATAGGCGAGGTAGGATTCCAACACATCGAGCGCGCCGAGCCGGTTGAGCGCCTGTACGGTGTAATAAGCGTCACGGATCCAGCAATAGCGATAGTCCCAGTTGCGGCCGCTATCGGCATGTTCGGGGATCGATGTGGTCATCGCCGCGACGATGGCGCCCGTCTCCTCATGCTGACAGAGCTTGAGGGTGATCGCTGCGCGGATCACGGCCTCCTGCCACTCAAGCGGAATGGCAAGCCCGCGCACCCAGTGCCGCCATTCCTGGACAGTAAGATCGAGCATCGTTTCCACGGTGGACCGTATGTCGTCCGAGAAGCTCTCATCCGGCCCGAGGAAAAAATGCAGCGGTCGTTCGACCCGGAACAGCCGCTCGTCCTCAATCCAGCCGACCGGAGCGCTGGTCGTAAGGCGCAGGGTCATGTCCGATAGGATGTAGCGGATGTGGTTGGAGCCCCGCGTCCGTACCGCATCCTCGGCGGCCCAGCTGCGCGAGGGACGCAGCCGCACCCTGATGCGAGGCGAGCCCGCCACGGGCCTGACGATGCGGACGAAGGCGACCGGACGATAGACTCTACCGGTACGTTGGAAACGCGGGCAGAAATCGATCACCTCGATTGCACTGCCGTCGGCATCCTCGTGCCGGGTAACCAGAATCGGCGTGTTGCGCAGATAGGCCTGCGTCGTCGCTACGCAGCCTTCGAGGTCGATCTCCCAGAAGCCTCGCGCGCCCTCCCCCGCGCGAGGCTGATCGTCCAACAGCGAGGAGAAGGCCGGTTCGCTGTCGATCCGGGGCGTGCAGCCCCATACGAACCGGCCGGCGCGATCGATCAGGGCCGAGACCTGGCAATTGCCGATCGGCCAGAGTTCCAGCGTCGCCGTCACGCCGCGGCTTGGATTGCTTTCGTCAGCCAGCCGCGCACCGCCGCCACGTCGGGCAGGCCGTAGGTCGCCGCCGTCGCGCGCGGGACGCCAACATAGATGCCGCCACCGCCCAGATCGCGGGCGGCGGCGAAGCCGGCCTCGTCCGTCACATCATCGCCGATGAACCAGGGCCGGGTCCCAGCCATCGCGGGCTCGGCGAGGAAGGCGGTTACCGCCTGGCCCTTGTTTCCACCGGCGATCTTAAGCTCGACCATCATCTTGCCCGTCTGAACTCCAAAGCCGAGGGATTCGGCCAGCCCGTGCACGATTTCATGGGCCTTCTCCGCGATTTCGGGAGCGAGCCGATAGTGCAGTGCAACCCCATAGCGCTTTTGCTCAAGGATCGTTCCCGGATGCAGCGCCGCAAAATCGCCCATCGCCCTGATCGCGGGGGCGAGATCAGGAAGATCGGTAGGAAGGGCGAGCGCGCCACCGGGCAGCCGCCGCTCGACGCCATGGCTTCCAGCGACCGCCATCGCGCGCACCGTATCACCCAGAAAATGATCGATCTGGTCGATCGAACGCCCGCTGACGATCGCCACCCGCTCAGGCATCGCGGCGCCAACCCGGCCAAGCAGATCGCGCAGCGGCTGATCCACCACCACCTGTTCGGGCCGATCGATCAGTTCGACCAGCGTGCCATCAAAATCGATGAAAAGACTGGCGCCGCGCAACAGGTCGAACGGTGGGGGCGGTAAGGGAGGCAAACTCGTCTGCGGCATCACCGGCCTGTGCCTCAGACCCGCCGAGCCCGGCAACGCCTTTCATGCCATCCACAGACGAAAACTTGATTCAGCCGGATAAATTTGCAGGGTTTGGATCGTTCCCTGCTTCCAATCATCAGAGGATTATCCAACCATGAAGCTGCCGCCACGCAAGATCGGCCCTTTTTCTGTCTCCGCCGTCAGCCTTGGCTGCATGAACCTGAGCCATGCCTATGGCCCGCCACTTCCAGACAAGGAGGCCGAAGACTTTCTCAACGCCGCACTGGATCACGGCGTCACCATGCTGGATACCGCCGCGATCTATGGCAACGGCAACAATGAACGGCTGATCGGCAGGGCAGTGATGCATCGCCGCAGCGAATTCACACTGGCGAGCAAATGTGTTTTGAGCGTCGTGGGCGACAAGCGCATTCTCGACGCGAGCCCGCAAGCCATCGAAGCGACATTGGACAGCGCGTTGCGGCGGCTCGGCACCGAGCATATCGATCTCTATTATCTTCACCGGCTCGATCCGAAGGTGCCCATCGAAGAGTCGGTCGGGGCCCTGGCCCGTGCGCGGGAAGCAGGCAAAATCGGCGCAATCGGACTTTCCGAGATGTCAGCCGCCACCATCAGGCGCGCGCATGCCGTCCATCCAATTGCCGCCGTGCAATCGGAGTACAGTCCCATCGTCCGCAACGTGGAGATTGCGGTGCTGGATGCGTGCCGCGCGCTGGGGATCACACTGGTTGCCTTCTCTCCCGTGGCGCGCGGTCTGTTGGCGGGGGGCGTTCGAGACGATCAATACAGCGCGGGCGACATCCGATTGGGGATGCCGAGATTCATAGAACCCCAGCTTTCCCATAACCTCACGGTATTTCGTGCCTTCGCTGATCTTGCGCGAGAGATCGACTGCACGCCGGCGCAGCTCAGCCTAGCCTGGGTGCTCTCGCGCGGCGACAATATCGTGGCGCTGCCGGGGACGCAGAAACTCTCACACCTGATCGAGAATCTGGGGGCAGCGACCCTCTCGCTCCCGGCAGAAACGCATGCGCGTATCGAAGCGATTTTTCCCGCCGGAGCCATTCGCGGGGCCCGCTATTCCGCGCCGATGCAAGCGACTATCGATACGGAAACCTTCGCTGACGAGGAACTCGCCTGATCCCGAACGGTCCAAGAGGTGAAAATGGTGGGCGTGGCAAGGATTGAACTTGCGACCCCTGCGATGTCAACACAGTGCTCTACCACTGAGCTACACGCCCACGGCGCCGGCTGATAGTCGAGCCGAGGCGACCGCGCAAGCCGGCTATTAAAGGCCGGACACGTCCCCGACCTGAAACAACCGATCGACCTCGGCGACGAGGTCACGCAAATGAAATGGCTTGGACAGCACCTTGGCCTGGGGCTGCGTCGCGCCCGTCTTGAGCGCCACGGCGGCAAAGCCGGTGATGAACATCACGCGCATGTCCGGCGCAATCTGGGCGGCGCGCTGGGCCAGCTCGATTCCGTCCATTTCGGGCATGACGATATCGGTCAGCAGCAAATCGAAACCCTTGGTCTCGATCAGCGGCAGCGCCGCCGTCCCGCGATCCACGCTCACCACCGAATAGCCAACCCTCTCAAGCGACCGCGCGAGATATTCGCGCATCGAGTTATCGTCTTCGGCCAGCAATATTCGAATCATCGTGTCTCGTTCCGGAAGCTGTGAACGCTCATCCGCGACCCTATTATGCGGCAATGGCTTAACATTTTCCAGCCGGCCGCTCGCGCGCGTTGCAAAAGCGGCGAGGCTCGGCCAGACTGGCGCGGTGAGCGACGCTGCCGCGCCCCCCGCATGCCTTCGTCACGGGCCCGCCGTTCCGGCATTCCCCGTGGTGATTTCGGTGCCTCATGCCGGACGTCATTATCCCTCCTCGCTGGTCGCCGATGCCGCCGTGGGATCCGCCAGGCTGCGCATGCTGGAGGACCGTTACGCCGATCTTCTCGTTACCGGGGCCATCGAACGCGGCGCGACGGTTTTCGTTGCAGGCCATGCCCGTGCCTGGATCGACCTTAACCGCGATCCACGCGAGATCGATCCCGCCATGATCGCAGGCGCGCCGCCGGCAGGGCTGATCACCTCGAACCGGGCGCGCCACGGCCTCGGCCTGATCCCCCGGCACATGGGCGACAGCACGCCGCTGTGGCGCCGGAAGTTTACCTATTCCGAGATTGCGCAGCGCATCGCCGATTGCCACCGGCCATATCATGAGGCGATCGCCAGCGCGCTGACAGCCGCACGGCAGCGCTTCGGCATCGCGATCCTGCTTGATTGCCATTCGATGCCGCCGATCCGTCAAAGCGATCGGCGTGTGATACCCCCCGCCCTGGTGGTGGGTGATCGTTTCGGGCGCAGCGCCAGCGGACGCTTCGGCGATCTGATCGAAGACGTCGCGCGCGATGCCGGATTTCCGGCGGCGCGTAATGCCCCCTATGCGGGCGGCTACAGCCTCGATCTCCACGCCGCGCCGCAGCGTCGCGTCCATGCGCTTCAGATTGAGATCGATCGTAGCCGCTACCTGGACGCCAGTTTCGACCGCGTCAACGACGGCCTCGAAAGCGCGCAAGCTCTGATCCGCGATATTTTCGATGCGTTGTGCGAAGAGTCGCTCTCCGTGCCGCGTCCCATCGCCGCCGAATGATTCGGCCAATAAAAAACCACCTCGTGCTTTTGGCACGAGGTGGCCAAGGTTCAGGGAGGAGCGCGCCGAAGCGCGCTAATGTGCGACCGCGAAAGGGGGACGCGATCACAACATCACGTGCAAGATAGGACTCTGGCCCGGTTGTTTCAAGCTGAAACAGCGGACCTTATTTCACTTAAGTGGTATTCTTATCCGACCGGCTGAAGACTGGGCTGCGGAACCTTGCCAAGCTGCATCTGGCGCGCGAAGACTTCGCGGATCAGCGACAGCGAGAAAAGATGCGCGAAGATCAGCGGCAACATGCCCGACTGAATCATCTTGCGCGCCACATCACCCCGCAATTCCTTCACCGCTTCTTCCGAGACCATCTGGAAGCCGCGATAGACGAACGGCTGCGCCGCGCCCTCCGGCTGGATCGCGACCTCGCCGTCGATCAGCAGCTTGTGATCGGCCAGTTCCTTCATGAACGCGCCGGTCTGGAGGCCAGCCTGCTCGAAATTCTCGCAGAAGCCGAGGATCTGCTTGGTGGTCTCGCTGGGCTCCGCGCCCGCGAACAGCGCCTCGCCTTCCTCGAACTCGCCGATCGCATCGGCAGTCGGATCGAAGCAGAGCGACAGTTCGTCGGCATCCGGCCGCAGTCGCGCCAGCATGAACGGATAGCGGCGGACATAGGCCGGAACATAGACGTCGCTGGTCAGCTTGCCCTCGTCATCGACGAACACGTTGACGCCTTCGTTGAGCCCCATCAACGCCAGCGGCACCGGATTCTCGCCCACCGAAAAGACGATCGGGTAATGGCGCTGAGCCAAAGCGAACTCCTCGACGGTGAGCGGCACGGCGTGGGCCTGCGCCAGGAAGGGCGCGCTTTCCATCCGGCGCGCCTTCCAGCCGCCATGCACATTGCTCGAAAGCGGCTGAAGTTCGTTGTAGAAAAGGGGCAGTCCCGAATTTGGCGCGGTCGCCATTGTGGTGATCTCCTGACGAACCGGACTAGGTGCCGGCTGAATAGTTCGATGTTTGAGCCGCCCTCTATGGCGGCGGCGTGTTACACGCAAGCGGCACGAGCTTTCCCGGATTCATGATCCCGAGCGGATCCAGCGCCTGCTTGATGGCGCGCAACGCCCCGAGCCGGGCCGGCTCGGCCAGCCGGGCGAATTCAGCCAGTTTAAGCTGACCGATGCCATGTTCGGCGGAAATCGATCCGCCCGCAGCCGTCACCAGATCATGCACCAGCCGGCTGACGGCGGCATTGTTCGCATCGAACCACGGCTGCGCCTCGGTACCTTCCGGATTGCGAACGTTGAAATGAATGTTGCCGTCCCCCAGATGGCCGAAGGCCAATACGCGCGCGCCCTCGAAACTGGCCTCCACCTCGCGTGCGGCGAATTGCATGAACCCCGGCATGTTCGAAACCGCCACCGAGATATCGTGCTTGACCGAAATCCCGTCGAGCCGCTCGGCTTCGGAGATGTTCTCGCGGAGCGCCCAGAATGCTTCAGCCTGGGCTTCACTGGCGGCGATCGAGGCATCCTCGACCAACCCAGCGTCCATCGCCTGGACGAGCGCGGCCTCCATCATCTCCTGCCCGCCCGAATCAGGGTCGGCGAAAACCGCCTCGATCAACGCGTAACAGCGGTGCTTGCCGGACAGCGGGTCACGCATGCGGTCGATACGGGTCAGCACAAGTTCCAGCGCCGCCGCCGGCACAAGCTCGAAAGCCTCGATGGCATCGCCCATCCGGTGCTCAAGCAGGCGCAGCAGCCGCAGCGCATCTTCGGACGTGGGCAGCCCGGCCCAGACCACGACTCGCTGCCCGATGGCCGGCTCCAGCTTGAGCGAGGCGGCGGTCACCACGCCCAGCGTCCCCTCCGCGCCGGCCAGCAACTGGCGCAGATCATAGCCGCGATTGTCCTTGCGCAGCGCGGATAGCCCTTCGAACAGAGTACCGTCCGGCAAAACCGCCTCGATCCCCAACAGCAGCGACCGCATCGGGCCGAACCGCAGCACCTGCGTACCCCCGGCATTGGTCGAAACCAGGCCTCCGATCGTCGCTGAATCCTTCGCGGCCAGCGATAGCGGAAAGCGGCACCCTGCTGCCCCCGCTGCCCGATGGAGGTCGCTCAGAATCACGCCCGCCTCCGCCACGGCGATATTCTCCTCGGCGGAGATGGACCGGATTGCATTCATTCGCCTCAGCGACAGCAATAGCGAACCGGCACCAGGCGTCGCGCCCGCGACCATTGACGTGTTCCCACCCTGCGGCACGATCGCCACACGCTCCGCCGCCGCCATGGCGACGATGTCGGCCACCTCCTCGCGCGTCGCGGGCGAAAGCAACGCCGTGGCGACGCCCTTCACCCGGCCCCGCCAGTCGGTCAGCCAGGGATCGAGATCGACCGGATCGGTGGTGAAGCCTTTCGACCCCAGCCGTTGGGCCAGCCTGTTAAGCAGATCGGGACTGGGTTCGTTCAGGTTCATGCTGATAGCCTATAGACCGCGCTGACCTGTCCGGCCAATGACAGGTGGATAAGACCGGGAACGATATGGCATGAGTTTATTGTGATTCTGACGCTGTTCGTGATGACGGCCCTTGCCGGCTCACTGTCAGCCGACGAACCGGCGGCCGACGATGCTCCTTCCGTCGAGCTTGCCCAGGTGATGATCCGCGAACGGGTGATCATCCGCGTGCCGACCAGGGCTATCCCGGAACGCCGCGCGATGCGCTGGAAGGAGAAATCTGGCCCCAAATGCATGCCGATGGAGGGGATCGCCGGCGCGGCGCTGATCGATCCCGAGACAGTCGATTTCATCATCCGGGGCGGCCCCCGGCTGCGGGCCGAGCTGGAATCCTCCTGCCCGGCGCTGGACTATTACAACGGCTTTTATCTGCGGCCAGGCGAGGACGGCATGATCTGCGCCGATCGCGACGCCATCCATGCCCGTTCCGGCGGCGAATGCGAGATCAAGCGCTTCCGCAAGCTGGTGCCGCGGCCTGAGCCGGCGCCCTGAACGCTCGCCACCACGCCTTATTACCCGCTTCATCCTTGACAAAAGCGCGCCCGCGCGGCACGCGCGCCGCATTGATGCGGCACGATCTCGCGCCGCCTTTTTCGGATATCGCATGACCTTCGCCGATCTCGGCCTTTCCGATGAACTGCTGCGCGCCGTGACCGAGGCGGGCTATAGCGAGCCGACGCCGATCCAGGCGCAGGCGATCCCGTCCGTGCTGATGATGCGCGACCTGGTCGGCATCGCCCAGACCGGCACCGGCAAGACGGCAAGCTTCGTGCTGCCGATGATCGACATCCTCGCCCAAGGCCGCACCCGCGCGCGGATGCCGCGCTCGCTGATCCTCGAGCCGACCCGCGAGCTTGCCGCGCAGGTCGCCGAGAATTTCGAGAAATACGGCAAATATCACAAGCTCTCGATGGCGCTGCTGATCGGCGGCGTGAACATGGGGGATCAGGTCGCCGCGCTCGAAAAGGGCGTCGATGTGCTGATCGCGACGCCGGGGCGGCTGATGGACCTGTTCCAGCGCGGCAAGATTCTGCTCAACGGGTGCAGCCTGCTGGTGATCGACGAGGCCGACCGCATGCTCGACATGGGGTTCATCCCCGATATCGAGGAAATCTGCACGAAGCTTCCCCGCGACCGTCAGACGCTGCTGTTCTCGGCGACCATGCCGGCACCGATCAAGAAACTGGCCGACAAGTTCCTATCCAACCCCAAGCAGGTCGAGGTCTCGCGCCCCGCCTCATCGAACGCGCTCATCGACCAGAAGCTGGTCAACGTTCCTTCATCCCGCATGAAGCGGGAGGTGTTGCGGGACCTGCTCCGATCCGAAACGGTCAACACCGCCATCATCTTCTGCAACCGCAAGACGACGGTCCGCGAGCTGACCTCCAGCCTTCAGCGTCACGGCTACGCCGCCAGCCAGATCCATGGCGACATGGAACAATCCGAACGGATCAGGGAACTCGACCGCTTCAAGGCGGGCGAGATAAACATTCTTGTCGCATCGGACGTCGCCGCGCGCGGGCTTGATATCAAGGGCGTCAGCCACGTCTTCAATTTCGATGTGCCGTGGCATCCCGACGATTACACCCACCGCATCGGCCGCACGGGCCGCGCGGGCGCTTCCGGGGCGGCCTTCACGCTGGTGACGCCCGATGACGAGGAAGCCATCGACGCGATCGAAAAGCTCAGCGGCATGAAAATTCCGCGGATCGGCAAGGCTGCGCCGACGCGGACGGACGTGCCCGCCGACGGGTCGCCCGAGGAAAAGAGGCCGCGCCGTGGGCGCAAACCCAGATCGGATGGCAGCCCGGAAGCGCGAACAGCAGAACCCAAGCCTGCTGCCCCAAGACCGGAACCAGCCCCACCAAGGCATAGTGCCGAAAGGCGCCCCGCTGCCCAGCGCCGGGACGATCCGCGCGATGACGGCCCCGACGAGGGTTGGAACGGGCCTGTGCCGGATTTCCTTGGCGTGGGCTTCACGGTCTGAGCGACGACGTTCCTTCCCCGTGCACGCGGTTGTGCACGCTGGACCGGAACGACATCTGCCTCGGCTGTGGGCGCACCATCGACGAGATCATGGAGTGGGGCGCGGCGTCGGACGATCGCCGCCGGGCGATCCTGTCAGCCGTTGAGGACCGTCGGTTAAATCGTCATGCCGGACTTGATCCGGCATCCCGCTAACTTTCGGCCGACTTGAATAGAAGCGGGACCCCGGATCAAGTCCGGGGAGACGTAAAACTACGGATAAACCGCCTCGACGAAATAGAGCCCATCTGGCGGCGCGTTGAGCCCGAGCGCGGCGCGATCCTTCGCCGCCAGCGCTGCCGCCAGATCATCGGCACTCCATTTCCCCTGCCCGACCAGCGCGAGACAGCCCACCATCGAGCGCACCTGATGATGCAGAAAACTGCGCGCTGCCGCCTCGATAAAAAGGGTTTCGCCGTCCCGCCTTACATTGAGCCGGTCGAGTGTCTTGATCGGGCTGTTGGCCTGGCACTGCACCGATCGGAAGGTGGTGAAGTCATGGCAGCCGACCAGCCGTTGCGCGGCCTCATGCATGGCCGCCGCATCGAGCCCCGGCGTGACCCGCCACGCCAGCCCCTTGTCCAGCGTCAGTGGCGCGCGGCGATTGACGATGCGGTAAAAATAGCGCCGGCCGATGCAGGAAAAGCGCGCATGCCAATCCTCCGGCATGATCGCGCATTGCGTGATCGCAACCGGCTGCGGGCGCAACTTCGCGTTGATCGCCTCGCCCAGCCGGAAGGCGGTGATCGGGCGCGCGACATCGGCATGCGCCGTCATCGCCAGCCCGTGCACGCCCGCATCGGTGCGTCCGGCGGCGTGCAGTGTGACCGTCTCTCCGGTCACGGCGGCGATCGCCTCCTCGATCGCCTGCTGGACGCTGGGTCCATGCGCCTGCCGCTGCCACCCCATGAAAGGCCGCCCGTCATATTCGACGGTAAAACGGAAACGGCTCATCCCAGCCGGGTTCCGGGCGTGATGGGGAAGCCGCGCAGCAGCTCCGCAGTCGACATCGCGCCACGGCCCGCGCGCTGGACGAGCGTCGGGCGGATCGCGCCGTCTGCGCAGGCAATCGTAAGTTGGTCATCCAGCACCATCCCGTCATTCCCGCGAAGGCGGGAATCCATATTCTCTGACGGTTGGAGGTTATGGATTCCCGCCTTCGCGGGAATGACGACTGTTGGGGAGTCACCCATGATCTCCGCCGCCAGCACCCGTATCCGCTCGCCTGCCACCTCGAAGAACGCCCCTGGTGCCGGATTGAACGCACGTATCTGCCGCTCGACCTGCCCGGCGGTCTGGCTGAAATCCAGCCGCGCCTCGGCTTTCTCGATCTTGGCGGCATAGGTCACGCCTGCTTCGGGTTGCATCACTGGCGGGAAGGCAACCAGATCGGCAATCACCTCAACCATTAGCGCTGCTCCCCTCTCGGCAAGCTCGGCAGTGAGTTCTCCGGCCGTCTTGCGATCGATCAGCGTTTCGGCGGTCGCCAGCATCGGCCCGGTATCGAGCCCCTTCTCCATCTGCATGATGGTGACGCCGGTTGTCTCATCTCCCACCAAAATCGCGCGTTGTACCGGCGCCGCCCCCCGCCAGCGCGGCAGCAGCGAAGCGTGGATGTTAAGGCATCCCAGTCGCGGTGCTTCGAGGATCGGTACTGGCAGGATCAGGCCGTAAGCGGCGACCACCGCCACATCGAGGCCAAGCGCCGCGAACGCCGCTTGCTCCTCAGCGTCACGCAAGGTGACCGGCGAGCGCACCACCAGTCCCAGCGCCTCGGCCCGCAGCTGCACCGGCGAGGGGCGCGGTGCCTTGCCTCGCCCCGCCGGACGCGGCGGCTGGCAATAGACCGCGACGATCTCATGCCCCGCCGCCGCCAGCGCATCGAGCGCGGGCACGGCGAAATCAGGGGTTCCCATGAAGGCGATGCGCATCAAGACCATCTTAATATCCCCGTTCGCCCTGAGTAGGGACTGAGCCTGGCGAAGGTCCGTATCGAAGGGTCCTTCGATACGCCACTTCGATTTCGCTCAGCGGCTACTCAGGACGAACGGTATTTGTAGCTCGCTGCATTCCGGCTAGCGCCGCGAAACGCAAGCCCTTATCGCTGCCGTCATGGCGTCCCCCGAGATCGAGGCTTTGGTGCAGGCATTGTCCCGATTGCCGGGGCTTGGGCCGCGATCGGCGCGGCGCGCCGTGCTGCATCTGCTGCGCAAACGCGAGGCGGCGATGACGCCGCTGCTCCGCGCACTCGAGGCTGTCAATGAGCGGCTTTCGACCTGCTCGATCTGCGGCAATGTCGACACCACCGATCCCTGCGCGATCTGCGCCGACCAGCGCCGCGACCCCCGCATGCTCTGTGTGGTCGAGGAGGTCGCCGACCTGTGGGCGCTCGATCGCAGCCGGCTGTTTCCCGGCCGCTATCATGTGCTCGGCGGCCGGCTTTCCGCGCTGGAAGGCGTGCGACCCGAGGACCTGTCGATCGACAGGCTGGTCGCGCGCATCGCAGGCGGCGGCATCGATGAGGTCGTGCTCGCGATGAACGCGACGATGGAGGGCCAGACCACCGCCCACTACATCGCCGACCGCATCGCGCAATATCCGGTTCGCCTGACTCAGCTTGCGCATGGCCTGCCGGTCGGCGGCGAACTCGATTATCTGGATGAAGGCACGCTCGCCCAGGCGCTCCGCGCCCGCCGCCCGATCGCTTGAAGAATCGGCTGTTTCGCCTTAACTTGAGCCCATGGCTATCCTCCCGATCCTCGAAGCGCCCGACCCCCGGCTGCGCACCAAATCCGTAGCCGTCGAGACCGTCGATGCCGATCTGCGCAAGCTGATCGATGACATGTTCGAGACGATGTACGACGCCCCCGGCATCGGGCTGGCCGCGATCCAGGTCGGCGTTCCGAAGCGGGTGCTGGTGATCGATCTGCAGGATCGCGAAAGCGAGGACGAAGCAGCCGAGCCGGTTCGCAACCCGCTCGTCTTCATCAATCCCGAGATCTACGATCCTTCCGAGGAAATGTCGGTCTACAATGAGGGCTGCCTCTCCGTCCCCGAGCAGTTCGCCGAAGTCGAGCGCCCGGCTGTCATTCACGCCCGCTGGCTGGACGAAAAAGGCGAGAAGCATGACAAGCAGATCGACGGGCTGCTCGCGACCTGCCTCCAGCACGAGATGGACCATCTCGAAGGCATTCTCTTCATCGATCATCTCTCGCGTCTGAAACGCGAGATGGTGCTCAAGAAGCTCGAAAAGGCCCGCCGCGCCAAGGCGGCCTAGCGACGTAGGCGGGGAACGACCGATACGAGGAATGCAGTCGACCAGCCAAGCAGCATGATCCCGCATACACCTTCGATAGCCGCGACCAGCCTCCAGTTTCCGTGGATATACTGATCGGAATAGCCAATCGTGGCGTAGGTCATGGTCGAAAAGTAGACGGCGGTTTCCAGATTGGGCACGGCCGCGACGCCAAGGTATGCCGCTGCGAACATCCATATTTCAATTCCGTGCAGAACGAACAGCGAAAGCACGATACCCAGTACGAGTAAGGCCCGTATCAAGCTGAAGTGATGGCTTTCGGCCCCTGCCGGATGGAGGGCCAGCGTGCGGGCGAGTGCGGTGATACCGGCTCCGTGGATAAGGACAGCCATCAAAACGAGCATAGTTGCTACCGCCAGCTGTAGAATCATTCAGATACCCCGCAATCGCCGCGGCGGGGATTGCCATAGCAGCGCCAACTTGGCAAAGTTCGCCATCTGTTCCCGTAAGGAAAAGTGATGGACCTAGCTTTGGCTGCCCTAGCGATCGTAGCACTGCTCGTGGGTCTGTCGCTCGGCTATCTCGCGGGTAATCGTGGTGTCGCGCGGATGCGGATGGAGCGTGACCAGCGCCTTGATGAGTTCCGTCGCGCTATCACCGATCTTGCCGCTGCCGAGGAACGAGCGAAGGCAGTACCCCGTCTCGAAACCGCCCTCGAGGCGGCTGCGCGTGAACGTGAGGAGGCACGGACCGAGGCCGCACGCCTGAAGGCAGCGCAGGCTGAACGGGAGCGGGCCTTCGAGGCGCAGCTGGCGCAATTGCAGGAAGCACGCGAACAGCTTTCGCAGCAATTCTCCGAAATCGGTGGCAAGCTCTTGGGAGAGGCTCAGATAGCTTTTCTGGAGCGCGCCGACCAGCGCTTTCATCAAGCGGGCGAACAGCATGAAGCCAAGCTCAAGCTGCTGCTTTCTCCGGTGCAGGATACGCTCAAGCGCTACGAAGAGGGATTGTCCAAGGTCGAGAAGGAGCGGGTCGACAGCTATGCGGGGCTGCGCGAGGCGGTCGAACTGGTCCGCGCCGGCCAGAGCCAGGTGCGCGATGAGGCCGCCAAGCTGGTCAACGCGCTCCGCGCCAGCCCAAAGGCGCGCGGTCGCTGGGGCGAGCAGACACTTCGCAATGTTTTGGAGCAAGCTGGGCTAAGTCCTTATGCGGATTTCCAGAGTGAAGTGTCGGTCAATACCGAGGATGGCCGCCTTCGCCCGGACGTGATCGTCAGTCTGCCGGGCGGGCGGCAGCTGATCATTGACGCCAAATGCTCGCTCAACGGCTACCTCGATGCCTGCGAGGAAGTCGATGAGGTGCTGCGCGCGACCCACCTCAAGGCCCATGCCACGGCGATCCGCACCCACGCCGATCAGCTCGGCCGCAAGAGCTATTGGGATCAGTTTGGCGACGCCGCCGACTATGTGGTGATGTTCATCCCCGGCGAACATTTCCTCACCGCCGCGCTCGAGCAGGATGACTCGCTCTGGCAATGGGCGTTCGACCGCAAGGTGCTGCTCGCTACGCCCACCAACCTCGTCGCGATCGCCCGCACCGTGGCGAGCGTCTGGCGGCAGGAGAAGCTTGCCGAAGAAGCGATGGCGATCGGTCAGTTGGGCCGGGAGATGTATGAGCGGCTGGCGGTAGCGGCGAGCCATCTCCGCAAGGTCGGCGGCGGGCTCAACAGCGCTGTCGAGAATTACAACAAGTTCGTCGCCAGCTTCGAAGGCCGGGTGCTGGTCTCGGCGCGGCGGTTCAGGGAACTCAATGTCGACACCGGCGCGAAGGAGATCGAAGCGGCCGAGACGATCGACACCCTGGCTCGCGATCCCGCCATCGACGGGCTGATCCAGTCCGACGCGGCACAATAAGTAGGAAATCGCGTTACCGCGCTGTTCCCTCTGTTCACCGGACCCGCAATTGCCTACCAAGCGTCCCCATTACTGACATCGAGTAAAATAAGAGAGGCGGATTCATGAAGACGATGATCTCTGGCATCGCGCTGGCAGCAGCGCTTGCACTCTCCGTTCCGGCCCAGGCAGCCAAGCCCAAGGCCGATCCCGTCGCCGAGGCGGACGCCTTCGTGGCGCAGGCCGAGCAGGAACTGGGCGCCTATTCGGTGCTCAATGCCCGCGCGAGCTGGATCAATGCCAACTTCATCACCGACGATACCGACGCAATCGCCGCCGAATTCGGTGCGCGCGGCACCGAGCTGGGCGTCAAATATGCGAAGGGCGCGGCCAAGTTCGATAGCGTGAAGGGGCTTTCCTACGACACCCGCCGCAAGCTCGATTTCCTCAAGCAGGGCCTCGTCCTGCCCGCACCCGACAAACCGGGGGCCGCAGACGAGCTCAACCAGATCGCGACCAAGCTGCAATCCTCATACGGCAAGGGCAAGGGTACGCTGAACGGCCAGCCGATCAACGGATCGGACATCGAGGAAGCGATGGGCACAAATCGCAACCCTGAACAGCTCAAGGAGATGTGGGTCAGCTGGCATGACACTGTCGGCGCGCCGATGCACGATGATTATGCCCGGATGGTCCAGATCGCCAATGATGGCGCCAAGGAGCTTGGTTACAAGGACGTCGGCGCGATGTGGCGTTCCGGCTACGATATGCCCCCCGAAGAGTTCGCCATGCTGATGGACAAGCTCTGGAGCCAGGTGCAGCCGCTCTACGAACAGCTCCATTGCTATACCCGCACCAAGCTCAACCAGAAATATGGTGCCAAGGTCCAGCCCGCGACCGGCCCGATCCGCGCCGATCTGCTCGGCAATATGTGGGCGCAGGAATGGGGCAATATCTATGACATCGTCGCCCCCAAGGGCGCGGGCGACATCGGCTACGACCTGACCGATCTGCTCGTCGCCAAGGGCTATGATCCGCTCAAGATGGTCAAGACCGGCGAGGGCTTCTACTCCTCGCTCGGCTTCACGCCGCTGCCGCAGACCTTCTGGGAGCGCTCGCTGATCACCAAGCCGCGTGACCGCGAGGTCGTCTGCCACGCCTCGGCTTGGGATATCGATAACAAGGATGACCTGCGCATCAAGATGTGCACCAAGGTCAATGCCGACGATTTCGTGACGATCCATCACGAGCTGGGTCACAATTACTACCAGCGCGCCTACAACACGCAGCCCTATCTCTATCTCAATGGCGCCAATGACGGCTTCCATGAGGCGATCGGCGATTTCATCGCGCTTTCGGTGACGCCCGATTACCTCGTGAAGCTCGGGCTGCTCGATCAGGCCAAGGTGCCAGGCCCGGACAAGGATCTCGGCCTGCTGCTGCGGCAGGCGATGGACAAGGTGGCGTTCCTGCCGTTCGGGCTGCTGATGGACAAATGGCGCTGGAGTGTGTTCTCGGGCGCCTTCAAGCCATCCGACTATGAGAAGGGCTGGAACGCGCTCCGCCTGCAATATCAGGGCATCGTGCCGCCGGTGGACCGACCCGACAATGGCTTCGATCCGGGCGCGAAATACCACATCCCCGGCAATACGCCCTATGCGCGCTATTTCCTCGCGCGCATCCTCCAGTTCCAGTTCTACAAGGCGGCGTGCGATCAGGCGGGCTGGACCGGCCCGCTCCACCGCTGCTCCTTCTACGGCAACAAGGAAGTCGGTGCGAAGCTCGACAAGATGCTGGCGATGGGCGCGTCAAAGCCCTGGCCCGATGCGCTGGAAGCCTTCACCGGCACCCGCGAGATGGATGGCACCGCGATGGTGGCCTATTTCCAGCCGCTGATGACCTGGCTCCAGGAGCAGAACAAGGGCAAGAAATGCGGGTGGTGAGAACTACCGCCCGCGCCGCTTATTGGGGCTTCTGATAGCCGAAGCCGGGGACGATAACGTCCTCGGGCTTCACATCGCGGAAGGTATCGTTCTTCATCATCTTCATGTTGACCTTGGCTTCGCGGGGGGTCTTGTTACCGCCCCTCTCCGCGATATTGCCCTCGAATTCCACATCCTTCACCTTGAGCAGCCTGATCCAGACCGAATCCTTGAGATCGGTCGGTGAAATCACGGTGTTGTTCACAATGCGCAGGTTGCGGGCATTTTGAACATAGATGCCGTTCAGCAGAACACTGCCGATCATCAGATTGTTCTCGATGGTCACCCGCTCATAGGGCAGTTGATCGGTTTCATCCTTCATGAAGATGCCCTGCGTGCCGCTACCCTTGCCCTGAATGATTTCGTTGTTGCGGATCATGATGTCCGTGGAGGGCGATTTCGTCCGCGCGGTCCAGAACTGAATCGCATCGGGGTGATCCCAGCGAGCGCGCTGGGAGGCGGTGAAATAATTACCTTCGATCAGGAGGCGCTTGCTCTGGGCGAAATTGAAGCCGTCCGAGCGGATCCGGTGAACCATGTTGTTAGCGACGATGACATCCCTGACCGATCCGAACACGACTCCGCGCCCGACCTGCTCGAACTCGTTGTTGATCACCTTCGCGCCCCGCGTGCCGCTGACCTTCAGGCCTGACATGTCATTGGTCGCGTCATTGTCGAGCGAACCGTGGATATAGTTGGCGTCGAACACGACGTTCGAACCGTCCACGACCTCGGCAATGAATATATTATCGTTGCCTCCCCCCATCTTTGTTCCCTCGGGAGCGCTTCGCGTGATTTCCAGGCGCGAGAAGGTGATGTTGGAAACAGCCTTGAGATCGATGGATTTGAACGTGGCGAACTTATCGGGGTTTGCGGATGTGATCGTAACCGGCGCCGAATAGGTGCGGTTCACGAGTTGAAGCGAATAATTGCCAGGTGCAAGGCCAATGACCTCGCCGCCGCCTGCGCTCGCCAGCGCGGCCATCAATCCCGCCTGCGAGGCGACACGTGCGGTTATCTTGGGCGCCTGGGTGCGATAGCTCGGCAATACCCCGCTTTGCGGATCGGCGGCGGATGCCGACGACGTGGCACCCACAGCGATCAAGGCACCAAGCGTCCAGCCCATTGAAATAATACGCAGCGTCATGACGTTCTCCCTCCGCGGAGCCGATCGGACGTCAGGCCCGCGCCCCTTCGATCATGCCGACGCTGTTGTGGCGCAGCGCCTTGAGCACGGTGTCTATGATGGCATCGGCATCGAGATGGGCCTGGGCATATTGCGTGTCCGGCTTGTCATGATCCTGGAAGATGTCGGGCAAGCGCATGGTCCGAAGCTTGAGACCGCCGTCGATAAGACCCTCATCGGACGCAAGCGTCAGGACATGCGCGCCGAAGCCACCGATCGCGCCCTCCTCGATCGTCACCGCCACTTCATGCGTGGTGAGCAGGCGGCGGATCAGCGCCTCGTCTAGCGGTTTGGCGAAGCGCAGGTCGGCGACAGTGGTGGAAAGGCCCTGCGCATCAAGCCGATCCGCGGCGCGAAGGGCTTCCTCGAGCCGGGTGCCAAGTGAGAGCAGCGCGATCTTCTTGCCTTCGCGGATGATGCGGCCCTTGCCGATCTCCAGCCGCTCGGGCGCTTCGGGGATCCCCACGCCGGTGCCGTTGCCGCGTGGATAGCGCACCGCGCAAGGCCCCGCGTCATGGAGCGCCATGGTATGCACCATGTGCGTAAGCTCGGCCTCGTCGGCGGCGGCCATCACCACGAAGTTGGGCAGCGTGGTCAGATAGGTGATGTCGAAGGCGCCGGCGTGGGTCGCCCCGTCGGCGCCGACCAGGCCCGCGCGGTCCATCGCAAAGCGGACCGGCAGGTTCTGGATCGCGACGTCATGGACGACCTGATCATAAGCCCGCTGCAAAAAGGTCGAGTAGATGGCGCAGAATGGCCGGTAACCCTTCGCTGCCAGCCCCGCCGCGAAGGTGACGGCGTGCTGCTCGGCGATGCCGACATCGAAGCTGCGCTCGGGGAAGCGAGTCGCGAACTTGTCCAGCCCCGTGCCCGAAGGCATGGCCGCCGTGATCGCGCAGACCGTCTTGTCCCGCTCAGCCTCGGCGATCAGCGCGTTCGCGAAGACAGCGGTGTAGCTCGGTGGCCCCGGGGGTGCCTTGGCCTGCACGCCCGAGATCACGTCGAACTTCTGAACGCCGTGATATTTGTCTTCCGCCGCCTCGGCCGGGGCATAGCCCTTGCCCTTCTGGGTCACGACATGGACGAGGATCGGCCCTTCCTCGGCATCGCGCACATTTTCCAGAACGGGCAGCAGGTGATCGAGATTGTGGCCATCGACCGGGCCGACATAATAGAAGCCCAGTTCCTCGAACAATGTGCCCCCGGTCGCCAGACCGCGCGCGAACTCGTCGGTCTTTCGGGCGGCATCATGGAGCGGGCGCGGCAGCTTGCGGGCAACCCGCCGGGCGAGATCGCGCAGGCCGAGGAACGGCCGCGACGAGACGATCTGGGCCAGATAGGCGGACAGCGCGCCAACCGGTGGCGCGATCGACATGTCATTGTCGTTGAGGATGACGATCAGCCGGTTGCCCGCCTGCTTGGCGTTGTTCATCGCCTCATAGGCCATGCCCGCCGACATCGCCCCATCGCCGATCACCGCGATCGCCTTGCCGGGCTCGCCGCCGAGCTTGTTGGCGACCGCGAAACCAAGCGCCGCGGAGATCGATGTCGAACTATGAGCCGCGCCGAACGGATCATATTCACTTTCCGAGCGCTTGGTGAAACCGGAAAGCCCCCCGCCCTGGCGCAGTGTGCGAATCCTGTCGCGACGGCCGGTCAGGATCTTGTGCGGATAGGCCTGATGCCCAACGTCCCAGATCAGGATGTCGTTCGGCGTGTCGAACACATAATGTAGCGCCACGGTCAGCTCGACGACGCCCAGCCCCGCGCCCAAATGCCCGCCCGTAACGGAAACGGCTGAAATCGTCTCCTGCCGAAGCTCATGCGCCAGTTCGACCAGCTGCGCCGGCTGAAGCGCGCGCAACTCCGCCGGGGAGCCAACCCTATCCAGCAGTGGTGTCGGGGGAAGATCGGAACTCGGCACGCATTTTCCTCTTCGCGCTCCATAACTGATCGCCCTCACCGGGAAAACCCGCCGAATGGCCTCAGCTCGATTTTCTGCAATCAAGGCAGCGGCCGCGTACTTCGATTACCGGGCGATCAGGTATAAACCCATGCGCTTCGGAGGCTTTTCGCAGCGATTGGGTCAGCCGGTCGTCATCGATATGCATGGTCCGGCCGCATTGATCACAGACCAGAAAGATGCAGTCGTGCTGGCAATCCGGATGGGCGTTGGCCAAATAGGCATTGGAGCTTTCGACGCGCCGGACAAGATTCGCGGACACGAAGAGATCGAGGATTCGATAGATGCTGTTGGCCGCCACCCGCCGGCCCTCGGTCTTCGAAACCGCTTCGGCGATATCATAGGCGGATGCCGGCTGGGCGAATCTCGAAAGCGCGCTGAACACGGCGGCGCGCATCGGGGTCCATTGCTCGCCTGACCGTTCCAGAACGCCCTGGGCCGCCTCCGCAAGCGGAGCCCCTTCATACATGGTGTGCACATGCGCCATGACGGGAACTTAAGCGGCGCGGTTGCGTACCGCAACCTGCGAGTTGCTCAGGAGGCGAGATGCGCCCGGCGGTTGAGACCATGGCCGATTGCCACAAGGCACACGCCGATAATCGTGAAGATAACCTCGCCCGAGACACCGTGGCGCAAGCTGAGCGCATAAGCCATCGCGCACAGCCCTGCCCCCCCGACCAGTAGCGGTGCCTTGCGGCCATGCGCGATCAGGCCGCTGCCCAAGGCAAGAAGGCCCAGGCCGATGGCGATCGCAAGACCGATTTCATGGATCAGGGGATTAAGGAAGATGCCGGCGCTCGAGGCGGCCACGGCGACAAGAAAGGCTGTACCGACGCAATGGATCAGGCACAGCCCTGACATGCCGATCGCTGCGCGATCGAGCCAGTTGCTCCGTACTTCCTCTCCAATCCCAGCCATGGGATACGCTCTGACACACAGCGCGTCGGGTTACAATATATCATTTGACCGTGACAATGGCCCGCCGCCGGCGGCTGTTCCGAAGCCGGCGGCGGACAGGCGCCTCACATCACTTGGCGGCGATCTGGACCGGGCAGCGACGAGTCGGCAAGTCCGGGCTCATGCCGCGCGAGGCGGCCAGCGCATGGAGCGCGCCTGGCGCGCGCGCAGCGGCGGCATCATCCGCCAAATTCGCCATGTCTGCGCAATTGCCCGCTCCTTCCGCGCCGGCGCCATAAGCATTCGCGAGCGCGGTGGTGAATCGATCATAGCTGCGCTGGCCCTCGACGGCGCCATAAGCCGCGTTGAAATGGCCTTTCAGCCGATTGTTGACCTCAACGATGGCCATGCGGTTGTTTGCAACGAAACGATTATAGCCGGCGAGAACGTCGGTTCCGGTGCTACGGCAGCGCAAACCGGCGACCATCAGCATTGTCTGAAGATCGCGGACCTTCGCGGCCGAGATTTCTTGTGCCGACCAGCAATCGCTGGTCGCCGCCTGCGCCTGCCCGAAGGCAAAGGCGGCCATCAGCGCGGCGCCTGCCGCGCGTCCCAAGTTCCTGTTCATGCCACACCCCTGCTACCCATCGACGGAGAGCGTCCGTCGGCAGGCGGAGTGTCATCCGGACTGCGTTCCCAACCTGTGAATGCACGACCTTACCGTAAAATTGAGGTTGCCGTGTTTGGCGTCGGTTAACCATGCGGGGCGCGCGAACGGTCAGGCGTTACCCGTGGTGGAGGCGAGCAGGCGCACATCGATACCGGCCTCGGCGAAGCCGCGCGCCCAGCGGGCGCCCACCGGGGTATCAAATAACAGCGAATCGGAACCGGGGGTCGCGAACCATCCGTGGCGGGTCATTTCCTCGTCGAGCTGGCCGTCGCCCCAGCCCGCATAGCCAAGCGATACGACGAATCGCGAGGGGCCACGCCCTTCGGCGATCGCGCGCAGCACATCGAGCGTCGAGGTGAGCGTCCAGCGCGAGTGGATGAGGATGCTGTCCTCGCCGCGCCAATCCTGGCTGTGGAGCACGAAGCCGCGTTGCGGCTCTACCGGCCCTCCATAATGCACGGGAATATCAGGCGCCGAACCGGGATCGACATCAAGCTGCTCAAGCAGATCGTGGAGGGTGATCTCGGGAACGAGATGACCCACGCCGATGCCGAGCGCGCCGCGTTCGTCATGCGCGCACATCGCGATCACCGACCGGGAGAAGCGCGGATCTCCTATGCCCGGCATCGCCAGCAGATAGTGTCCGGTGAGATAGGCTGGCGATTCCATGCGATATTTGTATAGACGCCGGAGCGGCGGGGTCCATATTTCAGATGCCGATGACTGATCGAGCGCCAGCCATTTCCGTCATAGTTCCGGCATATGGCGTTGCCCATTTGCTGCCGGAGGCGCTCGCCTCGCTTCAGGCACAGGATTTCCAGGACTGGGAAGCGGTCGTCATCGATGATGGCGCGCCTGACGACGTTGCCGGCGCGGTCGCGAAATTCGCGGGCGATTCGCGTATCCGGCTGGTGCAGACCGACAATGGTGGCGTCTCGACCGCGCGTAATCGGGCGGTCGCGGCGTCGCGGGCTCCGCTGCTCGCCATGCTGGACGGCGACGATCTGCTCGAGCCGGATTATCTGGCGAAGATGATCGCCGTCATGGACGCTGACGCCACGCTCGGCTTCGTCACCTGCGATGCCGTCTATTTCGGGGCGCCGGAACGCGAGGGTCACCGCTTTTCCCGGTACGCACCACAAGCGGAGCCGGTTACGCTCGATCGCGTGCTCGCGCGGGAGTTCAACGTGTATATCGGCACGGTCGTCCGCCGTAATGCCTATGATCAGGTGAACGGCTTCGATGCGAAGCTGGGAGCGGCAGAGGATCTCGATCTTTGGATCCGGCTGCTTGAGGCGGGCTGGAAGGGGGCCTATGTCGCCCAGCCGCTGGGCCGCTACAGGCGCCGGCCCAATTCCAACTCGTGGGACGAAGCACGCATGCTGCGCTATGCCGAGCAGGTATATCTCAACAGCGCGCAACGCCTCGGCACCCGGCCGGAAGCCGCTACGTCGCAACGCATGCTCGAACATATCCGCCGGAAGCTGCGGTGGATCGAAGGCGAGTCGCTGATCCGCGCAGGACGGCCGCGCGAAGGCGTCGCGTTGCTTTCGGATGCGCATGCCGATCAGCGGTCACTGCGCTGGCGGCTGGCCATGCCCCTGATGCGGCGGATGCCATGGCTGGCGCCGATGCTCATTCATATCCGGCTGTGGCTGCCGCCGCTTTTCCCCTTCACATCGGAATGGTAGAGCGCCGCCCGATCCAGAACCGATTCATGAGGAGCATGACATGACGATCAAGGCCGGCGAACCACTTCCGCAGACTACCTTCACCAAGATGACCGAGAACGGCCCGGAAGCGGTTGATTCCGCCGAATTCTTCAAGGGCCGCAAGGTCGCGCTCTTCTCCGTGCCGGGGGCGTTCACCCCCACCTGCTCCGCCAAGCACCTGCCGGGATATATCGAAAAGGCCGCCGAATTGAAGGCGAAGGGCATCGACGAGATCGCCTGCACCGCCGTCAACGATGCCTTCGTGATGGGTGCCTGGGGCAATTCCGCCTCCGCCGGCGACGCGGTCACGCTCCTCGCCGACGGCAATGGCGATTTCGCCAAGGCGGTCGGGCTGACGATGGACGGCAGCAAGTTCGGCCTCGGCCAGCGCGGCCAGCGTTTCTCGATGATCGTCAATGACGGCGTGGTCGAAGAGCTCAATGTCGAGGCGCCGGGCGAGTTCAAGGTCAGCAGCGCGGAGCATATGCTCTCGCAGCTTTGAGGTCGCGGCGGGGCCGGCGGCGCGAAGCCGTCGGCCCGCTAGCTCAAGCCAAGATAATGCGCCTGCGCCGCGTCGGTCGCGTTGACCGCCAGGATCGATCGCGCGTCGGCGGCCGCGCCTGGCTGCGCATTGGCCCCTGATGCCAGGATCACCCGATCGAGCAAGGCCTGCCCTTCGTCCCACCAGCCGACGCCGCTTGTCGCATTGATATGGCCGAGCGGCCCCGCATCCACGAAATGGCTGCCCCAATAAGCCGCGAGATCGCGGGCATGTTGCAGCGAGGCCCAAGGATCGTCGCTGCTCGCCACGACAATCGACGGGAAGGGCAGCGCCGTTCGCGGTGATGGCGCGAAATCCTTCAGCTCCGGACGCGTTTCCGTCCGATCGACGTCGGCCGGCGCGACCAGCAACGCCCCGGCCACCGGCCAGCCATAAGGCTGACCCGCAAGCGCTGCCCACCATGCCACCGCCAGGCAACCAAGGCTGTGCGCCGCGAGGATCACCGGCGCACGGGCCTCCCGGATCGCCTGATCGAGCTTGGTCACCCACGCGTTGCGGCGGGGGCTTTGCCACATGCCCAGCTCGACCCGATGCGTGTCAGGCCGTGAGATTTCCCACAGCGACTGCCAATGCGTGGGACCAGACCCGTTAAGGCCCGGCACCGTCAGGATCAGGGGCTCGATATCGTCCGGATGCGGTGTTCGGACCATGACATATCCTCCAGTGAGAGGATGGATATATTACAACTAATTTAGTTGACAATATCCTCTCGACCAGTTGAGCAAAGCATAGGCCGGTCTGAAAACAATCCATCCATTTCTCTGCGCCGGACGGGGGTAAAGCCTCGGCGATTGGCTCAAGCCAGCAGGAAATCGCGAATGGCGAGCCCAAGTTCCGGCTTCATCACCGCGCTCATATGATTGCCGGGAATCGCAATGTAACGGCCATCGGCCAGCATGTCGGCCAGTTCCTGCCCCGATCCGTTGTCATCATCGTCGATACCATTCACGACGCAGGTTGGAACGGCAATCGCACGCAGCTGCTCCGCGGTCGTATCGACGAAGGTGTCGAGGATGTGGAGCAGCGCGACCGGATCGCCCTTGGTCGTCTTGAGGAAAGCCTCGGTCATCCATTCCGAGGAACCGCGTTCGAAGCTGCCAAGATTGGTCAGCACGCGGCGGAAATATTCGCCGCGACCGGCGGTATGGGTGATCCCGGCGAAGCCCATGCCTGACAACACCACCCGGCGTGGGGTCGCTCCCCGAGCCAGCATTCGAACTGCCGTCCTTCCGCCCAACGAATAGCCCGCCAGATCAAAATCGGTCAGGCCAAGGTGCGCGATCAATGCGAAACCATCGTCAGCGAGGATATCCGGCGGATAAGCGGCAGGATCATGCGGCTTCGCGCTATCGCCATGCGCGCGCAGGTCCGGCATGATCACGCGAAAGCCGGCTTCGGCCAGACGTGCGGCATGACCGTAGCGGATCCAATTCGTCCAGGCATTGGAGAAATAGCCGTGGATCAAGACCAGCGGCCGCCCCTCCCCCATTTCGCGGAACGCAAGCTGTTGGCCGTCGGACGCCGAGAAATAGGAAACGGGAAGATCAGTCGGGGAGCTTGCCAATCGCCTTCATCCAACGTTCGACCGTGGCCTGGTTGTCGGTGATCCGGTAGCGGGGCAAATCCCTGGTGTCGAGCCAGGCTTCGTGCATCGTCTCCGCGCCGAAATGGAACTTCGGCTGGAAATAGCCCGCGTCCTCGAATGTTCCGACATGCAGATCGCATGTATCGCTGTCGAAATATTCGAAGCCGAGCGGCGTCCCGCATCGGGAACAGAACGGCCGCCGCGCGATCGGCGAGCTTTGATACCAGTCCGGTTCGGTCTCCCATCTCAGTGCCGCCTTGGGCAGGTTGACGAACGCGATCGAGACATTGCCGCTCGCCCGCTGGCACATCCGGCAATGGCACAGATAGGCATCCGGCGTTTCGATGGCGGCCGTGTAGCGCACCCGGCCGCACTGGCAGCCGCCGGTCATGGCAGCGGCGCTCATATCCATCCCTCTATCGACAACGGCCCTCTCCGTTGGTGGAAGCATGCCATCCTAGCAGCTTTATCCCGCATCAAACTACCACCTCGGCCGCAAGCCAATCTCCCAGCGGCGCGGCGGGGCTCAGGCTGCGCGGATCCCTCGCGGTTCGCCTGCGATATCCGGCGCGCTTTCGTTCCCGAAACCGCCCCAAAAGCGATGAACATCAGCTGACGGCTCCATTCAGCGCCGATCCACGGCCGATGTGTCAGCATCAGCCGTGATGAAAAATTGGAGTCGCACCATGAACAAGGCACTCATCGCGGGTTTGTTCACCGTCGTGGCGGTGGCGATCCCTTCCGCTTCCCAGGCACGCACCTACAGCAGTTTCTCGATCACCGTGGGCAACGGCTACTACCCCGGCTATGACGATTATTACGGCGGCTATTATGGCGGCTATGCCGTGCCCTCTTATGGCTATTACGAGCCACGTTATTATCGCTATCGTGATTACCCCCGCTATGGCTGGTATGGCTGGCGCGACCGCGATCACTGGCATCACCGCCGCTGGAATCGCGATGGCAACCATGATCGCTGGCGGGACCACCGCCGCTGGCGCCACCACGATCGCGACGACGACTAAGGCCCGCTGAGGAAGAGGCCGCGGAAGCGGTCCCTTCCCGGGCCTTTATATATATTCGTCCCAGTGCCTGTAGACCGGCTCGGCGATTTCGCGGGGCCGGTCGGCCTTGTCGAGCTCCATATAGGGCGCCGCCTCGACCTGTTCGCGGGTTACATCGACGGTGTAGCCGTGCAGCTCCCGATCATAGCTCAGCATCTGCCAGGGGATCGGATAGACCCTGGCGGCAAGCCCCAGGAAACCGCCGAATGACAGCACCGCATAGGCCACCTGCCCAGTCTGCTTGTCGAACATGACCGAGTGAACCTTGCCGATCTTCTGGCCGTAGCGATCATAGACCACCGTGCCCTCCACCCGGGCGGACGAGATCAGGTCGTGCCGGGGATCGGCGACAGCATCTGCTTCAGACATCACAAACCTCCTTGCATGGGAACGTGATCCCATTGCCCCGGAGGCCCGCCGCTGTTCAGATTATGCGCCCGAGCGCTCCGATCGACAAGGCGAATCCCCGCACGGACCCTTTCCGAACTCAGTGCTTGTCGACATGCCCGAGCGTACGATCCGGGGCGACACGATCGCGCACGAGCCGCTTCAGCTCGGTAATCTCCGGAAACCTGCCCTGCTCCTTGCGGGACCAGAGCAGCGCGCCATCGACCTGGATTTCGAAGACGCCACCGGTGCTGTCCGGCGTGAGCGTGACGGCAGTCAGTTCCTCAGCGAAGGTACCGAGCAGTTCCTGCGCCACCCAGGAGGCGCGCAGCATCCAGTTGCACAGCCGGCAATACCGGATCTCGATACGATGTTCGGCTGCCATGTCCCACCTTTCGTCACGCCGGGCTGGCGCCTCCCGCCGAACCCGAGACGAACATGGCAGCTTTGGCCAGAGTAGGAAATATCGGGATGCCGTTACATCTCTCTTCGTTCTATCCACCAGGCACGGAATGTCCCCAGGAGCGCGCCAAATCCGGCGAGAGCCATATCCTTCTGTGAATCGAAGATGTCCCCTTGCTGACCATTATAGGCATCTGCGTCGGCCGGGCTCATGAACACGGCAAGTTGCCATTCAAAGATCTCGTAGACCGCGCTGAACGCCAGCACGAATTCCGGCGCGATATAAAGCGACGCCCGCCGCGAAAGGCCGAAATGGCGGGAAGCTATCTCCCTAACTGGCCGGATTGCCAGCAAGCCAAAGGCAAAATGCACCAGCCGATCGAACATGTTCCGATGGAAACCAAAAGCGTTATCGAGGCTCCAGTGAAACAGTGAGTTCAGCCAGTCTTCATAAGGCACAAAGGAATAGGACCAGCGGGCTGCCACTGTGTGCAGCAGAAGGAAAAGCGTGATGCTGCTCAATGCCGGAGTGCTGAGCGAAAACCGACGTAGCAGCGGCACAGCGAAGAGCAGCAACAGAATACATGGCCCAAGCTGAAGCCATGTATTGCGCGGATAAAGCGCACCCCAACTGCTGGCGACGATCGCAACCGCCAGCACGCTCAGCAGGCTAAATTGCGCCAGCGGGATATCTGCGCGCCGTGACGGATTCATCGGCGACGCGAGAAGATCTTACGCTGCCTTCTTGAGGTGCCGCCGCCCGAGCAGCTCCGCGATCTGGACGGCGTTGAGCGCGGCGCCCTTGCGGAGGTTGTCGTTGGAGAGGAAGAGCGCCAGGCCGTGCTCGACGGTCTCGTCCACCCGGATCCGGCCGACGTAGGAGGGGTCCTTGCCCGCGGCCTGCTGCGGGGTCGGGATCTCCGACAGCTCCACGCCCGGGGCGGCCGCCAG
>Ga0157380_10000088_pt1 | contig 50565 bp, 48 predicted proteins | sample S35metaG_FD_119757 | JGI IMG/M metagenome (GOLD analysis project Ga0157380, IMG submission 119757) | Switchgrass rhizosphere microbial communities from Kellogg Biological Station, Michigan, USA - S3-5 metaG | ecosystem: Host-associated > Plants > Roots > Rhizosphere > Soil | place: USA...
AACATAAAACGGAACGCATTCTTGCACAGATGCAAAAAGATTTGCGGCTTCAGGAATTACCACGACACATTGAATGTTTTGACAATTCCAACATCCAGGGCGCCTTTCCTGTTGCTGCCATGAGCGTTTTCAGGGATGCAAAACCTTCCAAAAAAGACTACCGTCATTTTAATATCAAAACCGTAGAAGGCCCTGATGACTTTGCTTCGATGGAGGAAGTAATTTATCGACGTTATAAACGAATGCTGGATGAACAGCTGGAGCTGCCGCAGCTCATTGTGATTGACGGCGGCAAAGGACAATTGAGCGCTGCTTTAAAAAGCCTTGAATCATTGGGCCTGCGTGGCAAGATCAGCATCATCGGCATTGCCAAGAAGCTGGAAGAGATTTATTACCCCGGCGATTCCGTGCCACTTTACCTCGATAAAAAAGGAGAAACACTTCGTATCATCCAGCAGTTACGCGATGAAGTCCACCGTTTCGGCATCACACACCATCGAAACAGGAGAAGCAAGGCGGTTGTGAAAACTGAATTGTCGGAGATCAAAGGCATTGGTGATGCGACAGCGCAGCTGCTCCTGAAGCATTTTAAGTCGGTGAAGAAAATTAAAGAAGCGACTGCGGAAGAATTGGTTGAAGTAGTAGGAAAAGCTAAAGCTGAAATTGTGATTGCTTATTTCGCGGGTAAAGATCAGTCTTAGGTTAGTTGTTGTAGTATTCTTTTCTCTCACAGATTAACACAGATTAATTTCACAGATGATCACAGATCTGTGTTTATCTGTGGCTGTTTTCTGTGACCATCTGTGAGAAACCTCAGCGCGAGAAAGAGAACGAGAAATAGGTAAACATAACCCCCGTAGCTGCGAAGCTCCAGCTTCGTAGCATTTTAATGAAGCAAGTTTCGCTTGCGTTGTGGTGAGTTGGGATTTTACCCTTTTCTGTGAAGCAGGTTTTTAAAGAAAATAAGTCGTGGAATAAAAGCCTTAATTGAAATCTTGAAAAGCCAACTATAAAAAACTGCCGCAACTAACATAAGCCTGATAGAGTGAGCAGCGCAGGCGCGTGCGGGTGCGGCGAGCGAATAGCGGGACAGGTGTGGCTATAACTTACAGGCGTATGCTTTCAAATACATTTACCACAAATAGAATTCTCAGAACCTGCTACTGGCGCAAGTCTCCAGACTTGTGCCTTGAAACCGTGACCGTTTAACCACATGTGAGCCAGAGCGAGAATGAGAGCGAGAAAGAGAACGAGAAAGAGTAATTATAACCCGCACGCTTTCACGTTCCCATTCAGAACTTATACCCTCCACCCCACTCAAAAAAATCAGCCTTGGCGAAATGGGTTTTGAGGTTGAAGCATGCAAAAAATTTCTTTGACACCGCATACCTGATGGCAAACCTGCTGTAAATCGAGCCGTCGGTTTTTACAGCCGTGTAAACGTAAACTCCTGTCTGCAACAGAAAGGAAAGGTCGTTGACAATGAGCTCATACGAACCGGCAAGGCCAATGCGGAACTGCTGATAAGGTCCCTTGTATTCCACGCTGTCCTGGTTCAGCCTCACATGCAGTGAATTATCATAAAAAACATCCAGCGCAGCGCCGAATGCTGATTTCCTTTTTACCCTGATTGATTCCAGTATGGAAAGCGAACCGGCCAGGAACCGCGGCGTTCCAGGCGGATAAATCCTTTTGACCGATCCGGTTAACATGATGCTTCCACGCCATTTTTCAGCCTTGAAGTCAAAAGGGGTTCGGTCAATCGCATTTTTCTTACCTACCATATACGTGAATCCTCCACTGAGACTGGCAATGTTGATTCCCAGGTTGGGAACATTCATGCTGCCGTTTGAAAAATGCGTAACGCCCAGTGTGGCCTGGAAAAATGTTTTTTTCGCAAGCTTTGCATAAAGGGAAGTATGCACTGCAAATATCGCATTGATGTGTGCAGCAAGCGCCTGGTTTTTATAATTTTCATACCGGTCGTAAGGCTTTTGCGCATAGCCTATGCCGGCGCCGAAACGGATGTTAAGCTGCAGGTTGGGATTGCGAGTAACAGGAAAAAGAATGAAAGGATACAATGCCTGCCCCCACCCCAATTGCTGCGGGTTACCCATGTCGAACCAGGAGTAGTTGATCCCCACCGTTGGGTAAATATAAATCTTCTCCCATTCCTTTTTTCCCGTGGTGGGCTTGGTCACCTGTACATCAAAGCCCAGCACATGACCTGTTTGCAATGGAACCAGGATGGGACGGTGTGCGATCACAAAACCATAATGGAAGTTACCGGAAAAGCGAAGGCTTCCTTCTGTTGAATCAGGAACGGTGGCAGAAGCATTTATTGCCTGCAGGCTTAACAAGAGGCTTAAGGAAAGAATGGCGGTAAGCCTGGTAAGGCCTGGCAGGATATTCATAGCTGCCAAAAATAGTAAAAGAATAAAACCGGCCCGTTCATTTGTTTGAAGAATGTATCTACATTTGTAAAAACAGTTTGAACTTGCATGGATGAAAAATTAAAGGCCTTTGGCAGGCTTCTGAAAATCATGGATGAACTGCGGGAGCAGTGTCCGTGGGATAAAAAGCAAACGCTGGAAAGCATCAGGCATCTTACCATTGAAGAAGTATATGAGCTGGGCGACGCCATCCTTGATAAAAACATGGATGAAATAAAAAAAGAGCTTGGCGACATCCTGCTGCACATTGTTTTTTATGCACGCATTGCCTCCGAAACCAACGCTTTTGATATTACGGATGTGATCAACACCATCTGCGACAAGCTGATCCACCGCCATCCCCATATTTACGGTGATGTAAAAGTAGCCGATGAGGAAGAAGTGAAAAGAAATTGGGAGCACCTGAAATTAAAAGAAGGAAAAAAATCAATCCTCGAAGGCGTGCCCGCCGGACTTCCTTCGCTGGTAAAAGCCATGCGGATACAGGAAAAGGCGCGTGGCGCAGGTTTTGACTGGGAAAAACCCGTTCAGGTTTGGGAAAAGGTGGAAGAAGAAATGCATGAATTCAAAAATGAAGTGGATAAAAAAAACCAGGCAGCTTCGGAAAATGAATTCGGCGACCTGCTTTTTTCGCTGATCAATTATGCAAGGTTCAACAACATCAACCCGGAGGAAGCGCTGGAGCGGACCAATAAAAAATTCATCCGTCGTTTTAATTATCTTGAAAACGCTGCAAAGGAAAACGGCAGGCAGCTTTCTGAAATGAAGCTGGACGAAATGGATGTGTACTGGAATGAGGCCAAGACTAAAGGACTGTAGCAGGCTGCCATGCGTTTCCGTTTTTTTTTCCTTTTTATAACGCTTCCGTTTTTTCAACCAACACCGCTAATCGGTCAGGACAGCACCGCTGTTAAAAAAGATACATTACACAGGCTTAACGCCGATTATTTCAAATCATACTGGTGGGATGCAAGAGACGTTGCCGTTGCTCCGCTGCACTGGAAGCGCAATCAATGGATCGGCTTTGGAGGTGTGGTTGCATCATCCGCACTGCTTTATTTATGGGATGAAGATATCCAGGAATTTTTTCAGGATCACCGGAGCCATGCAGGAGATCAGATCAGCAAATATGCTTTGGAGCCCTGGGGTTCCGTGTATGGCGTTTCGCTCATGGCCGGGTTTTATATTGAAGGACTCATCAATAAGAATAATCGCAGCAAAAAGACGGCCCTGCTTGGCCTTAAGACCATGGCTGTTACTGTGGTATACTCACGGATCCCGAAATATCTTTTCCAGCGTCACCGTCCCGATGCTGATGATCCGCCAAATGCTTACCTGTGGGAAGGACCGTTTCATGGCATTACCGGCCACACCTCATTTCCTTCGGGTCATGCGGCAACTGTATTTTCACTTGCTGCCATTGTTGCTTCCGAATACAGGCAGCATCGGGCCGTACCCATCATTGCTTACAGCATAGCAGGTGCAGCATCACTCTCACGCATATACGACAACAGGCACTGGGCCAGCGATGTGCTGGTGGGAGCGGCGTTTGGCTTTGCAATCGGCAAGCTGATCTATCATAAAGACAACTGGATCAACGGCAGGAAAAAAAAGCCGGTAAATAAAGCTGCTTACTGAATGCTTAATTTGAAAACCATCAGCTGTATTTCATCGCAGCTGCAGTCCCGCTGTTCCCCTTCCGCAACCGCCATGGAACATTTGTATTAAACGCATGGAACGTTTGGCGGATGCGGAATGGTCCATCGGGTTTATTTTGCAGCGCCTGTGCTTCGTGGCAGCAATCAGCTCAACCATGATTTATAAATCCTGATCATTAAACAGGATGAGTCGGAAAAATGAAGTTAATCAAACTCGTCACGGTTCACCAGCTTGTAAACAAGTGATGCTGCTATTCCACCAAGGCAGGGTCCAACGATATAAATCCACAGGCACGACAAATCGCCTCCGCCCAGCATGGAATGTATAACCAACGGGCCAATGCCCACTGCAGGATTAAAAGCTCCGCCGGATATGCCTCCGCCCGCAAAGGCTGCGGCCATTACCGTAAAACCGATGGCCAGTCCGAAGTAAGAATTGTTTGCCGATTTTTTTGAAGTGGCCACATTGAGCACCACACTGGCCAAAGCAAACGTAAACAGGGTCTCAATCAGCAATGGCTTGAGGTTATAGGTAAATCCTTCCATCGGGGCCGGGCCGCCCATGGACCGTTTGAAAATAAAAAAGTAAACAAGGGCTGCAAATAAAGCCCCCATGATCTGTGACAACATGTAGGGCACTACTTCTCTGGTCTCAATTTTTTTCCGGATCCAGATGGCCAGTGTTACAGCCGGATTATAGTGAGCTCCGGAAATGGGACCTCCCATGTATACCATGACCATGAGTATGGTCCCGATTGCAAGCGGCGCAAACGGTGTTCCACCAGCCGCCCATGATTGCGGATCATTGGTTGTTAGACCAATTACAAATACCAGGAAAAATGTTCCGATAAATTCAGTGATGTAGTTTTTCATATGTTTAGGGTATTGGACCGGGTAAAAATAAATAAACTTTTTTTAATCTCACGTGAATTAATTGTTTGTTAATTTTGCAGGCCTAAACCTTCTAAACTTTCATGATTAAAATTTCCATTGGTCAGCAGGCGCCGGCTTTTACCATGTTCACTTCCGAAAGGAATGAGATCACACTCGATTCCTACAGGGGGCAACAGGTTCTTTTGCTTTTCTTTCCGGCTGCATTCACCAGCACCTGCACCAAAGAGCTTTGCTCGGTGCGCGATGACCTGTCGTTTTACAATGATCTAAATGCCATCGTGATTGGCATTTCAACCGATTCGTTGTATACGCTGGCCAAATACAAGGAAGAGCAGCAGCTGAATTTTATACTTGCCTCGGATTTTAACAAGGAAGTTTGCGCAAGCTACGGATCACAGTATGAAGTCTTCAATTATAAAATGAAAGGCGTTGCCCGCCGGTCGGCTTTTGTAATTGATAAGCATGGTATGATCAGGTATGCAGAGGTGCTTGAAAAGGCCGGGGATATTCCGGATTTCAACAAAATAAAAGCAGCTTTGAAGAAAGAGGAATGAGGAACTGGCTGATGGCTGTTGGCTGTTGGCTATTGGCTATTGCCCACTCATAACTCATCACTCATAACTACAACCCCGTCAGCTCAGCATCAAAGCAATCCCTGCACCGCTCAGGATGCTGAATAATTTATACAGGTTGAACCGGTGATTGTTTCCGGATTCAAAAAGGATGGTGGTGCTGATATGAAGGAAAATACCAATGACAACGGCCATGGTCCGGTCGAAGAAAACAGCGGCATCGTTTAACACCCCTGAACTGAGATACTGGCTTACCTGTGCACCCAGCGGAGCCATCAGCGCGAACAGCATCAGCCAGAAGACAGCAGCCTGCTTTTTAATGCCCGACTCCACCAGCATGCTCATCAGCGCAAAGGCTACCGGTAAATGATGCAGGATAATTCCGATCAGCAGGCTCCTTCCTTCCGAACCGTGATGAAGAAATTTTTCGGTGAGCGGCATGCCTTCCAGGAATGAATGGATGCAAAGTCCCACCATAATTGCCAGTGGAAACGAATGCGAATGTTTCTGATGCAGATGGATGTGCCCGTGCTCTATTCCTTCACTAAAAAATTCAAGGATCACCTGGATAAAAAATCCGACCAGGATAAATATGCCGATGCTGCTGTCGCCACCTTTGTATACTTCAGGGATCAGGTGCAACACGCTGATGGCAAAAAGAAAGGAGCCCGTAAACGAAAGCACCAGTCTCAATATGCGCGGATCGTTCTTCCGGAAAAGCAGGTAGGTCAGTCCGCTTCCAAAAACACTTGTAAATAAAATAATGTATTCAAAAGCACTCATGGGAATTCGTTATCCTTTCGCTGCAACCAGGATCATCCGGTCTGATTCTTTTTCATTGAACTGATCCAGGTTATAATTTCCGAACAAATGTATCATTTTTAAACCTGCATGTTCAAAGTATCTCTCAAAATCACGAAGGTAAATCACCTCCACATGCTCTGTAAATTCAAACGGCACTCCCTTGTCTTCAAATGAAATGCGCTTGATGATAAAACCATTGATGATCTCTTTTTTTATGGTGAATCGTATGTTTTCCCTTTTAATTTCAGAAGTGCTCTCCAGCTGATCAATTACTTTGACCACATTCATAAAATCGATGATAAACAGTCCGCCTTTTTTCAGCGACTGTGCCGCACTGTCAATGGCAAGCTGGTGTTGATGATCGGTATCAAAATATCCAAAGCTTGTAAAGAGGTTGAATACATAATCAAAATAGTTGATCCGGAAAACCTTTCGCATGTCCTGTACAAAAAATTCGAGATGTTCATTCTCAAACTTTTTACAGAATGCAATGCTTTGCTGTGAGATGTCGATCCCTGTCACTTCATAACCAAGGCTGTTGAGGTAGATGGCATGCCGTCCTTTTCCGCATGCCTGATCAAGCATCCTGGCTTGCGGCCGGGGTTTAAGGAATTCAACCAGGCGGTCAAGGAATTTTTTTGCTTCTTCCCTGTTCCTGTCCTGATAGAGGATGTGATAGTATGGTGAATCAAACCACGACTGGTACCATTTTTTCATTCTGAAAACCGAGACGTAAAATTACTCAAGTATTTTTGTCTTATTCATAAATACTTTCAGCACGAAGAAGGCAATCGTACCGATGCAAAAATAAATGAGTGATTCCTGCCATTCATGGAAAATAAATTTGCCTGTAAAGAATAACAGTGAATACGTCATGACCACAGCGCTCAGCCAGCATATCACCAGGTTTGCAATACGCGACTTTTGCGGAATTATACCGGAAGCGGCAGCAACGGGTCCCCAGGCGCCTTCCGGTCTTACTTTATTATAGAAGGTGATCAGGTGCTGTTGCGGTTCAGGTTTCGTAAGATACGTGACAACGATCCAGGTTACGGTAGTAAAACCCACCGTGAGGAAAAAGCTGTTGGGGAACTGCCAGCCCAGGAAATATTTTGAAAAAGCATAGGCAGCAAAGGGTGCAACGGTGGCGGCGATTTCGCTCCAGGCATTGATGCGCCACCAGTACCACCTGAGAATGAGCACCAGTCCCAGTCCGGCTCCGCACTCAATAATAAATGACCAGACCCCTGAAATGGAAGTGATGCGTGTGGTGACAGCCAGTGAAACAATCATGGTAATAAAGGTGGTGATACGACTGATGAGCACATAATTTTTTTGCGCTTCGCCTTCACTGCTGAATTTATTATCAGGTTTGATAAATCGCCGGTAAAAATCGTTCACCAGGTAACTGGATCCCCAGTTAAGCTGCGTGGAAATGGTGCTCATATAGGCTGCAAGAAATGCTACCAGCAACAATCCTTTCAATCCTGCCGGTAAAAATTCTTTCATGGCCATCACATACCCCAGCTTTTTATCGGCAAAGGTAAGATCAGGATAAAGCACAATGGCTGCCAGTCCGACAATAATCCAGGGCCATGGACGCAGGCAGTAATGCGCCAGGTTAAAGAACAGGGTTGCATAGATGGCATGCTTTTCATTTTTTGAGCTCATCATCCTTTGCGCAACGTATCCTCCACCTCCCGGTTCTGCGCCCGGGTACCAGCTGGCCCACCACTGGATGGAAATGTAAGCCAGAAACGCCCCAACACTGATGGTCAGCGTGCTGGCAACCCCTGCAGTTCCTTCTCCGATCCTTGGAAAAAACTCAAGCGACCAGGATGGAATTTTTTCCTTGAGGCCATCGATTCCTCCGATCTTGTCTGAAGCAAGCACTAATATGGATAACACAATGCATCCTGCCATGGCAATGCAAAACTGGATCACATCCGTGACGGCAACACCCCACAATCCCGAAATGGCTGAATAGATGGCGGTAAGCACCATGGCGCCGGCCACATACAGCAAAGCTTCTCTTTCAGGTATATCAAAAAAAACGCGTAAAATGGCAATGAGCGCCACATTAACCCAACCTACAATAATGGAGTTCATAAACAGCCCCAGGTAGATGGATTTAAAGCCTCTCAGGAATGCGGCTGCTTTACCGCTGTAACGGAATTCAATGAACTCCACCTCCGTGAGTATTTCAGCACGTCTCCAGAGTCTTGCAAAGAAAAAGGTGGTGAGCATGCCGCCAAACAACATGTTCCACCAGAGCCAGTTGCCGGCAATGCCACCCTGGCTTACCAGCTCGGTAACTGCCAGCGGTGTGTCGGCTGCAAAAGTTGTTGCCACCATGCTCACACCGGCGATATACCAGGGCAGGTTACGGCCGCCAAGAAAATAGTCGGAGAGGCTGTTGCTTGCTTTATCCTTGTAGTACAATCCGATACCAAGGGAAAGCAGCAGGTAAAATATGATGATGATCCAGTCTATTAACGCCAGTTGCATGGTATGATGTTTTAAAAAATATCTGATCAGGCAATAGAAGGGCTCCCTTGCGGGGCCAAAACTTATCGGACAAATATGTCTAAATTCTCTATTTTTACAAAGCCGTTTTACCGGGTTTATAACAAACTTCTTAACAGCATTTATAATGACAAGTAAGCGATTCAGCAGGTTACCGCGTATATATATACGTTTCCGCCGACACCGGCGCGTGCTGCCAGGTGCAAGTCCCGGAACGCTGACCATCGCCGACGACGCCTTCAAACCCATCATTTCGGTTTTTTCATACAATTCAACTGAACTGATTGAATCTTCACCTTCCACCTTCGCAGAGATTGCCGCCCAGTATGAGAAATTTCCAGGTCAGATTCACTGGATCCACATCAGGGGACTGGGTGACAGGCAGCTGCTTGAACAGCTCGGGCCCTATTTCAAAATCCATAACCTCGAAATGGAAGATGCGCTGAACAACCACCAGCGTCCCAAGCAGGAGGAGCATGACAATCATATATTTATTGTTTCCAGGATGCTTTATCAGAAGCACGATTCGGAAATGATGAACGAGCAGATGAACCTGTTCCTCGGGAAAAATTTTGTGATCACCCTGCAGGAAAAATACGATGACCTTTTTGATCCTGTACGCCAGCGGATACGCACCGGAAAAGGTTATATACGAAAAACGGGACCCGATTACCTCGCCTATGCACTGATGGATGCCATTGTGGATAATTATTTTCCACTGATGGAAAAAACAGGCGACCAGCTTGATGAACTGGAAGACACCCTGCTTGCCTCGCCCGGAAGGGACGCGCTGGTGAAGATCCAGAACATCAAAAGAAAGCTTATCGTTTTCAGAAGGTCGGTGTTTGCCGAACGCGACAAGGTGAATGACATTCTCCGGAGCAGCAACGATCTTATCTCTCCGAACACCAGGGTTTATCTGCGTGATACTTACGACCACACCATACAGGCGATGGACATCGTGGAAAGCTACAAGGAAATAACGGCCAGCTTAATGGATATCTATCTTTCAAGCGTAAGCTTCCGCATGAATCAGATCATGAAAGTGCTTGCCGTGATCAGCACCATCTTCATCCCGCTCACTTTTATCGTTGGCGTATACGGGATGAACTTTGCGGAAAAAGATGAGGTTACCGGGGCAGTATATCCCATGAATATGCCCGAGCTTTATTCGCCTTATGGTTACATAGGCGTATGGGCCGTGATGATATTGATTGTGGCGGTGCAGCTATTTATTTTTTACAAAAAAGGCTGGCTCACACGCCAATAAATTATTCTGATCCCATGAAACCACCCAGCCGTGAATAACAAACCTGCACATTTTAAAATGATTGCCAAGACATTTTTTGGCGCTGAAGACCTTCTTGCCACAGAGCTGGAGGCCATCGGTGCACTGGACATTCAAAAAGGCACGCGTGCTGTTGAATTCACCGGCGACCTGGCAGTGATGTACAAAGCCAACCTGTGGTGCCGTACTGCTTTGCGGATACTGAAGCCTGTGTTTTCTTTTCCTGCAGCAAATGAGGCGCAGCTTTATGATGAGGTAAAAAAAATAGACTGGTCACCATACCTCGAAGTGCACCAGACACTGGCCATTGATGCCGTGGTGAATTATTCCGGTTTGTCGCACACCAAATACATATCACAGAAAGCAAAAGATGCCATTGCCGATCAGTTCAGGGAAAAAACAGGCGAAAGGCCTTCGGTGTCGCTTGATGATCCCGACCTTCGCATCCATATTCACATTTATAAGGACCAGGCATCATTGTCGTTCGACAGTTCGGGTGAATCGCTTCACAAAAGAGGATACAGGGATGATACCAACGAAGCGCCGATCAATGAATCGCTGGCTGCAGGACTGATCCTGCTCAGCGGCTGGGACAGGAAAAGCAACTTTGTGGATTTCATGTGCGGCAGCGGAACCATTTTGATTGAAGCTGCACTGATGGCAAGGAATATTCCTCCGGGAATTTTCCGTGATGGCTATGCATTTGAAAAATGGAAAGATTTTGATGCCGGGCTGTGGAGACAGATCGTATCAGATGCAAAAGCGCAGGAGAACAAAACTACCGGTTTCAAAATCACCGGTATCGACCGTTCGGTGCAAACCGTGCATGTGGCAAAGCAGAATGTGATCAATGCCGGTGTAAACGACCTGGTGGAAGTGCACCAGATCCCGTTTGTCGTATACACCCCCTCGCCCGGTCAGGGCACGGTGATCATCAATCCTCCTTATGGTGAGCGGCTGGTAGAAGAAAACATCAGGGAACTGTATAAGAATATCGGCGACTACCTGAAAAAGAAATTTGGCGGATACCAGGCATGGATCCTTACCTCCAACCGGGAGGCCGCAAAAAGCATCGGCCTGCACCCTTCCAGGAAGATCCAGCTTTATAACGGTGCGCTTGAATGCAGGTTTTTAAAATTTGAGCTTTATTCAGGCAGCCGGAAAGCCAAATACGCTGATAACGAATGAGCTTATACGAAAATATTCTAAAAAACCATTTCCTTGTTTGATGCTCCCTCCATATACGTTGAAGTGATCCTCCCGCTGGCGGTGGCGAACCAGTATACGTATTCGGTCCCTGAGGAATTTGTGAGCCGCATCGGTGAAGGAAAAAGGGTGATGGTGCAGTTCGGCAAGCAAAAAATTTATGCAGCTGTCATCCGGCGGATCCATCACGAGGCTCCGCATGGCTATACGCCAAAACCCATTATCCAGGTGCTGGATGATAAGCGCGTGGTGAATGATTTTCAGTTCAGGCTGTGGGAATGGATTGCATTTTATTATTTGTGCACCACGGGTGAGGTGATGCAGGCATCGTTGCCTTCCGTTTTCAAAATGCAAAGCGAAACCAGGATCATTTTCAATCCTTCGTTCGACAGGAATTTCGAAAGCCTTACCGACCGCGAATACCTCATTGCCGAGGCGCTTGAGATCAAGGGCGTGCTTTCCCTGCAGGACATATCAGCCATCCTGGATCTTCGTACCATTATGCCGCTGGTAAAGTCCATGATCGACCGTGGCATCATCCTGCTTGAAGAGGAAGCAAAAGATAAGTACAAAGAAAAAAAGGAAGTGATTGTGAAGCTGACTTCACAGGCAACAGATGAAGATTTCACGGGCCGTTTTCTGAACCATGCCGAAAAAAAATCGCCAAGGCAATATGACCTGCTGATGCATTTTCTGAAAATAAAATCGGAGCTGAAGGAAAGACCGGTAACAAGGCTGATGCTACTCCGTGCCGCCGACTCCACACCAGCCATCCTGAACCAGCTCATCAAAAAAAATATTTTAATGCTGGAAGAGGTTTCACCTTTGCAGGGACCTGAGATTCCAATCTTTGAGACAATTGTCCTGAATGAAGACCAGCAGCAGGTGAAAAATGAAATCCTTTCCCTTTTTGATACCAAACCGGTGGTGCTGTTGCATGGCATCACTTCTTCGGGCAAGACGGAAATATACATGAGCCTGATTGAATCGCTCATTCAGCAGGGAAAACAGGCATTGTATCTTTTACCTGAAATAGCTTTAACCACGCAAATGATCGGAAGGCTGAAGAAGCACTTCGGAAATCATCTGCTGGTCTATCATTCGAAATTTAATGAAAATGAAAGGGCCGGTGTATGGAACCGTGTCCTGTCGTTTGATGAAAAAAGAGATGTTGAAAAATACCAGGTGATCATTGGCGCCCGTTCTGCCTCCCTGCTTCCATTTTGCGATCTCGGCCTGGTAATCATTGATGAAGAGCATGAAACCTCCTATAAGCAATTTGATCCTGCGCCACGTTACCATGCACGCGACACAGCGCTGGTACTGGCCATGCATCACGACGCCAAAACAGTGCTTGGCTCCGCCACCCCATCGGTGGAAAGCTATTACAATGCACAAACAGGAAAATACGGGCTGGTGAGCCTGCTTAAAAGGTATGCAGATGTTCCGCTTCCGTTACTTGAAATTGCCGACATGAAAGAGGAGACGCGTAAAAAGCTGACGCGCACCAATTTTTCATCCTTACTGGTAAAGCAAATGGAGGAAGCGCTGAACCTGAAGGAGCAGGTGATCTTATTTCAGAACAGGCGCGGCTTTGCTGTCATGATACAGTGCAATAACTGTCACTGGATCCCACATTGCATATACTGTGACGTTACACTCACCTATCATAAAAAAGACAACAGGCTGAAATGCCATTACTGCGGCTATTCCACCGACCAGCCCGTTAAATGCGCTGCATGCGGGAGCCCCGACCTGCGCCTGAGGGGCATTGGCACCGAACGGGTGGAAGATGACCTTGCCATGCTTTTCCCTGATAAAAAAATTGCCAGGCTGGACCTGGATTCTGTCAGATCAAAAAATGCGCTGCAGCATCTGATCGCCGATTTTGAACGGCGCGACACGGATATCCTGGTGGGCACACAAATGGTAACGAAAGGTTTTCATTTCGATCATGTAAGCACCGTTGCCATTATCAATGCCGATGGCCTGATCCATTATCCCGGTTTCCGGTCATCGGAGCGTAGCTACCAGCTGATGGTGCAGGTGAGCGGCAGGGCCGGCCGGAAGAACAAGCAGGGCAGAGTGGTGATACAGGCTTATAACCCTGCCAATCCGGTAATCCAGTTTGTACTTAAAAATGATTACGAAGGCTTCTATCATGCCGAGCTGGAAGAAAGAAGAAAATTCGGATACCCTCCCTTTTACAGGATCATTGAATTTACGCTGAAGCACCGTGATGAAAAAAAGCTGGAAGCGATTGCTGTAAACCTGCACAAAGACCTGAAAAGCGAATTCGGAAGCCGTGTGATGGGACCGGTGCAGCCGGTGATCAGCAGGATCAAGAATTTACATATACGCATGGTGTTACTGAAGGTGGAAAAGAAGGCGCCGCTGCAGGCTTCCTATAAGCTGATCCATAAAGCGCTTGACTTTTTTAAACAGGAACAGCTCAACCGCTCCGCCATCCTGCACATGGATGTGGACCCCTATTAAAGCAACCCTTAAAAAGTATATCCCACACCCAGGTCCAGGAAATCAGCCTGACCGAAATTGGTTTTGACATAGATGCCGGCAAACAGCTGGTTGCGATGATGCAGCACAATGTCTTTAAAATAATACTGGAATCCCAGCCTGGCAATAAAAAGCGTTTTGAGCTGCTCCTTGAAATCGGTGACGTTTTCTCTTTTTGCCATTTCCCTTTTATACGGGTTGTAAAGAAAAATTCCGCCCTGCGTGGAAAGGCTGAAGTGTCCTAAAAGAAATTCATGCCCGAGAAAGAAAACAGCAGAAGCTGATTTGATCTGCTGGTTTTTCACATAAATATTTGCACTGTGTATGGTGTCATAAACCCCTGTATTGTAAGTGAACTCTAATCCGGCCTGCAGCTTGTTTACCGGCGCCAGGTTTTTGGTGAGATAGCATTGCGTCAGGTATATCAGCCGTTTCGGTCCGCCTGTAGGTCCGGTCGACTGGCCACGTTCATTCACTCCCAGTCCAAACCGGATGTTGAAATGCGTTTTTGTATCTGTTGTAAAGGGTGTCTGATCTTTATTCAGGATGACTGCAGGATGCGGATGATAGCGCACAGCAAGCGATACGGAAGGAATATTCACACCAAGATTGGGAAGCTGGTAATGACAATTGGATGCATGATAAACAGAGACCCGCATCCATGCCGACCAGTATGGCGACAGATAGTATTCAAGTCCCAGACTTGCATGCGGCGCTGCAGTAATGCGACTGCCTATGAGCGTATTTTCTGCATTATTGCCCGCATCAAAGGGTTTGTCAAAAAAGGCCAGGCCCATGGCAAGGATTTCACCGGCAAACAAACGGTTGCCCAGCTGCTGCGAGAACATCATTTCAGGGGCCACGGTGTACATCCGGCCAAGCACTTTTTTATTGGTGAGATCAGCTGCAGCAATGTCGAGACCCAGATAAGGAAAGCGATAATACTTATGCCACACCTTTGACCCGTCGAGCTGCTTTCCAAAACGAAAGCTTCCCGCCCAGGAGATGCCATGCAGGTCAGGAAAAACCGGGTAGTTCTTCACCACATAACCCATCCTGACCTCTGTTTCATAAAAATTATTCTGCGCCCGGAGAAAGGTTGCAGGTAATAGCAGGATGGCCACGAAAACAACAGGAAAATTGATCAGGGAAAGACCTTGGCGTGGCATCATGGCAAATAAAAAAAAATATTTCAGTTCAGGGCGCTGATGATTTTGACAAAACTTCTTGACTTCAAAGATGCGCCGCCAATGAGGCCGCCGTCAATATCAGGAAGGGCAAAGAGGCTGGCAGCATTTTGCTCATTGCAGCTGCCTCCATACAAAATGCTGATATCCTGAGCAACGGGGCCATATCTTTTCTGCAGCAGGCTGCGGATGTGTGCATGCATTTCCTGGGCCTGTTCAGGCGTTGCCGTGAGACCTGTTCCAATGGCCCAAACCGGTTCGTAAGCGATCACCAGTTTGCCGGCTGCAGCAGCATCGAGGTGAAAAAGCCCGGCTTCCAGCTGCTTATTCACCACTTCAAAATGACGGCCTCCATTTCGTTCTGCCTGGCTTTCGCCGCAACAAAAAATGGGTTGCATATTATTTTCAAGCACCCTGTTCACTTTCTCAGCAAGGTCATGGTCTGTTTCCTTAAAATACTGTCTCCTTTCCGAATGACCGACAATGACAAATGCTCCTCCCATTGCGGCAATCATGGCTGCAGATACCTCTCCCGTAAACGCTCCCGATGCATGGGAAGAACAGTTTTGCGCGCCCAGGTATATGTTTGACCCGTTTTTATCAATCAGCTGCGCAACTGCATTCAGGTGTACAAACGGCGGTGCAAGCACGATGGTAACCGGTTTCCTGATCTCGCTTTTTATCATGCCAACCAGTTCAGCTGTAAGCTGTTTTGCCTCCGTATTCACCAGGTTCATTTTCCAGTTCCCGGCAACAATTTTCCTGCGCATCACTTAAGTTTTTGCAAACATAAGAAATGAACGATGAATGATGAACGAATGACCGGGGAATGTTGAAGGATGAACGATGAATAATTAAATGAGTGATTCGTCTATAGCCCAGGGTTTAAACCCTGGGCTATAAGAATGAACGATGAATAATAAACCTAAGCTGATAAACCCGGGCTATGATGTTTTTAAGATTTGTAAACAGGCTGATCTTCAATTGTTAATAACTTTTTACAGATGATTTCTTGCTATTTACCATCCTTTTCATTACGTTTGCTTAGTAAAAGGGAAGATTTGCAAAAACAACTTTTACCTGAAACCAAGATCGTCAACCTTAAAAAATGATTCCCATGACAACTAAAAAGCTACCAACTGCTCCGGAGAATTATGAATTGCTCAAACTAAACCGCATTCAAAGCTTTAATCACCGTTCGCTGCTTCACTTCAAAAAGGGGATTGTTTTTCTTGTAGTTGCCATTGCCGTTGTGCTCCAGATCATTATCTCCGGCTTCTGAAAAGCAGCTGATCATCTGTCTTTTATTTATTGATTTACTGAGGGTTTCAAGCCCCTGAGCTACTTTTGCCCGATGGTAAAAACCAAACCTGGTCAGGATTGTTACTTGATTTGTACCATGGTGGTACTTACTTTTGCAAAAAAATTTCCATATGCCTTATCCAGAAGAATTATGCATCCCGATGCGCAAAGACCTCACTGCAGTTGGTTTTGAGGAGCTGCGCTCGCCCGAACAGGTTGATAATACCATCCCCAACAGCAAAGGAACGATGCTGCTGGTTTTAAATTCAGTTTGCGGTTGTGCTGCAGGAGCTGCACGTCCGGGCGTGAAGATGTCGCTCAACAGCAGCAAACGCCCCGACCGGCTGGTAACAGTTTTTGCAGGTCAGGACCTGGAAGCCACTGCCCAGGCACGTAAATACACTTTGCCTTATCCGCCCTCTTCACCAAGCATAGCCTTATTCAGAGATGGCAAGCTGGTGCATTTTATTGAGCGGCATCATATTGAAGGCCGTTCGGCTGAAATGATTTCCGAAAACCTGAAGATGGCTTTTGAGGAGTATTGTACGCCGCAGCAGGTCAACCAGGCCTGAACGGATACTGAAACCGGCGGTTACTTTAATTGTCGGTATTAAAATGCAGTCCGCGGTTTTCTTTCCGCTCTTTAGCAGCCTTCACAATCAGGTAAGCAACATTGATCAGGTTTCTCAGCTCGCACAGCCGGGGTGAAAGAACTGTTTTCTCGTATAGGGCTTCCGTTTCACCGTACAGGATCCGTAGCCTGTCGAGTGCGCGTTTAAGACGGGTATCAGAACGGACAATGCCGACATATGTGCTCATTACATTTTTCAGTTCCTGTAAATTATAGGTGAACAGCACATTTTCATTTGGCTGCCTGGTGCCTGAAGCATCCCAGGCCGGAATACCCTGCTGATGGGGAACAGCTTTGAAATATTCCCTCCCATGCAGGAATGCACGATGGGCAAACACCAACGCTTCAAGCAGTGAATTGGATGCCAGCCTGTTTGCACCATGCAATCCCGTGCAGGCACATTCACCCACTGCATACAAATTGATAATTGAGCTTTGGCCGTGCTCATCTGCAGCGATGCCTCCGCACTGGTAATGAGCAGCAGGCACAACAGGAATACACTTTTTACTGATATCAATACCAATGGAAAGACACTTGTTATGGATGTTTGGAAAATGAGCGATGAATTTTTCTTTGTCCAGGTTCCTGCAATCGAGCAGCATAAAATCATCGCCTGATTTTTTCATCTCATTGTCGATGGCCCTTGCAACAATATCACGCGGCGCAAGAGAACCACGCTCATCGTAGTGCTGCATGAATTCATTTTCCTGCCTGTTGCGCAGGACCGCACCGAAGCCACGCACGGCCTCTGAAATTAAAAAAGAAGGATTTTCCCCCGGGTTGAACAGGGCCGTAGGATGGAACTGAACAAATTCCATGTGGTTCACCCTGCCCTTTGCACGGTAAACCATGGCAACACCGTCTCCTGTTGCAATGGCAGGATTGGTGGTGGATTTATAGGCCTGCCCCGAGCCACCTGTAGCCATCATTGTTATCCGGGAAAGGATGGTTTCCACCTGGCCGGTTTTCAGGTTGAGTACATACGCGCCGTAACAGGTGATCCCGGGCGTGGACCGCTTCACTTCTTTGCCCAGGTGATGGGGCGTGATGATGTCAACAGCGAAATAGTGCGTAAATATTCTGATACGCGGATGCGCATGGATCCGTTCGAGCAGCTTTCGTTCAATTTCCAGGCCGGTTATGTCCTTATGATGAAGCACACGCGATTCGGAATGACCGCCTTCCCTGGCCAGGTCGTACCGGCCTGAAGCTGTCCTGTCGAATTCAGCACCCCACCGGATGATGTCCTGTATCCTGTCGTTGCCTTCGGTGATCACGATCCTTACAATTTTTTCATCACAAAGGCCATCACCGCAATCCAGCGTATCCCTGATGTGCTTTTCGACTGAATCGGGAGCATAGGTAACGGCAGCGATGCCGCCCTGCGCATATTTGGTATTGCTTTCATCCTCATCGGCTTTGGTAATAATGGTTACCTCGCCATGTTCAGCCATATTCAAAGCATAACTGAGTCCGGCAATCCCCGAACCGATGATCAGTATGTCGGTTTTATGTTCCACGGTATGACCGGCATTTAATGTCCGGCTATTTAACTTATTATCGTAACTTTGTAAAGTAAATCAGCTTGTAAAATCATTCAGTTTATACATTCATTGTAATACCTGAAAGTCATGAAACAATTGATAACAGCGATTGTTATTGCATTGCTCGCCGTGATATTCGCCCTGCAAAATGCAGTTCCCGTAAAAGTAACTTTATTTTTGTGGGACTTCAACCTTTCACTGGCTTTGCTGATTGTTTTATTGCTGATCATGGGAATCCTGGCTGCGTTGCTGGTGGTTTCAAAAATTATCTGGAACAAAAATTCGCAGATCAAATCGCTTCAACGCACCATTAAAAACGACACTGCTGCTAAAAAATGAATGCAACAAAAGTAATAACCATATACGCAGAACTGACGCCGAATCCGAATACCATGAAGTTCGTTGCCAATGTGATGCTCCTCGAAGGTGGTGTGGTTGAATATCTTAAAAAACAGGATGCCGTCAATTGTCCGCTGGCTTATCAGCTTTTTGATTTCAGCGGAATAAAAAGCGTTTTTATCTCCTCTAATTTTATTACGCTCACCAAGGAGCCTTCCATTGACTGGTATGACATCACCAACATCCTGCGTGAATTTATCAGGGGATTTCTTTTGTCGGATGAAAAGCTTTTTCTATCCAATCCTTTTGAAAATGAAAGCGGCATACAGAATAAACCTGTTCAGCAAAAACCGGTTGCTCCTGCCGTTCCATCCAATGGTGCATCAAATATTCAGGTTGAGGAAAAAATCAGGTCGTTGCTTGATGAATATGTGAAGCCTGCCGTAGAACAGGATGGGGGCGCTATTTTTTTCAAATCGTTTGATGAAGGAGTGGTAACCCTTATTTTAAAAGGATCCTGCAGCGGCTGTCCATCTTCAACGGTGACATTGAAAGCCGGCATTGAAACCCTGCTCAGGAAAATGGTTCCTGAAGTGACGGAAGTGGTTGCTGACGCTGAGTGAGCTCCTAGTTCCTAGTTTCTAGTTTCTAGTTTCTAGTTCCTTTTTTTGGTCTTTAGTAATAAAGTTAAAAGAATAATTATGAAAGTAAAGTTAATGGCATTTCAGTTAATTACCGTGATCCAAAGGAATACCTGGTTTACCCTTTAGTTAATGTATGTGTTATAATTTCATCGTATTTGTCAATCCCTTCGGTAATTTCAACAATAGCTGGAATTCTATTAACAATAAAGAATGAAAAGACATTGGTTACAAAAAAGTTATGTTTATTTCTAATACCAATAAGCACATATTTGATATATTATCTGAATATTCAATTCGGCGCCTATTCATCTTTCCAAAGTCCATTTAGTGCCGTTCTTTGGTATATTGATTAGTTGCTTTCAGATGAATTTTGAAAAGTTTATTCAAGCTTACTTACGAAATAACCAGGAACTAGAAACTAGAAACTCGGAACTATAAGCCAGTAGATTAATACCCGTATTTCTCCTTCCACAATTTTCTGAGATGATTCCGCATTTCCGTTTCGCGCGGATTATTTCCGGGCTCAAATAATGTAGTGCCTATTATTTTATCAGGAAGCATTTCCATATTCGCAAAATTGTCATCATAACTGTGCGCATACTGATATGCTTTGCCATAACCAAGGCTTTTCATCAGCCTGGTTGGCGCATTGCGCAGGTTCAGCGGGATGGACAGGTCACCGGTTTCCCTGACCAGCTGTTCCGCTTTACCGATGGCGGTGGTGGCTGCGTTGCTTTTAGGTGATGATGCCAGGTAGATCACCGTTTGTGAAAGGATAAGCTTGCATTCAGGATAACCGATCATGGTCACGGCCTGGAAACAACTTGTAGCCAGCACCAGGGCATTGGGGTTTGCATTGCCAATATCTTCCGATGCCAGGATAAGCATGCGCCTGGCAATGAATTTAGGATCTTCACCGCCTGCAAACATCCTGGCCAGGTAATACAAAGCGGCATTGGGATCGCTGCCACGCATGGATTTGATGAAAGCCGAAATAATGTCATAGTGCTGCTCGCCGCTTTTATCGTATAGCGCCATCTTCTGCTGGATCACCTTTTCCGTAAACGAATTGGTGATCGCCACGTCATCGCTCTCTGCAGCATTCACCAGCAGCTCCAGGACATTCAGCAATTTCCTCGCGTCGCCGCCCGAATATTTCATCATGGCAGCTGTTTCATCAAGCCTGATCTTTTTTTGCTTCAGGGTTTCATCTTCCGTGATCGCCCTGATAAGAATTTTATCAAGGTCTTCTTTTTCAAGCGACTTTAATACATACACCTGGCATCGTGAAAGAAGGGCAGCAATCACTTCAAAGGAAGGATTCTCTGTTGTTGCACCAATCAGCGTAATGGTCCCTCTTTCAACCGCACCAAGCAAAGCATCCTGCTGTGATTTATTAAACCGGTGAATCTCATCAATAAAAAGGATGGCACTCCCCTGCTCATTTGCTTTTTCAATCACGGCCCTTACTTCCTTCACGCCTGAATCAATGGCGCTGAGCGAATAAAACGGTAATGTGGCCTTTTCAGCTATGAATCTGGCCAGGGAGGTTTTACCCGAACCCGGAGGGCCCCAGAAAATCATCGATGCCACTTTGCCCGAATCAACCATGTTGCGAAGCACCATGCTTTCGCCGATCAGGTGCTGCTGTCCGGCAAAATCATCCCACTCATGCGGTCGCATGCGTTCGGCCGGCATGGTTGTCAGTGCTGTCTTTTCCATCTGCTAAATTTCATACAAACATAAAAAAATACCTCATATCCCATCGTTGAACGTCATCTGCATGCGGGCTTTCCGGTACATTCATTTATTAACAACTGTTAGGCATGACGGTTTTTGATTATAAAAATATCATTAATTTTCCCGCTCCCTTCATTCCTTGTTTATGCCGGTTGAAATTTGTGTCGACAATCCCGTTGCAGCAACCATTGCCGTACGCTGCGGAGCTGACCGGCTGGAGCTTTGCAGCGCTTTGCCGCTGGGTGGTCTTACGCCTTCACAGGGGTTTATGCGCTGGTGTAAAACAAATATTCATATCCCTGTTCATATTATGATCAGACCAACAGCCGGTAATTTTAGGTATGCAGATGAAGCGTTTGAAATAATGAAAGCAGATGTCCGCTACGCCAGGGAGCTGGGATTTGAAGGTATTGTTTTCGGCATATTGAACGAAGTAAATGATCCTCACATGGAACGCATAAAAGAAATTGTTTCCCTTGCAAAACCGATGACGGTTACGTTTCACCGGGCCTTTGATCTTTGCAGGGATCCTTTTGCAGCCCTGGAAATGCTTATCAGCGCCGGCATTGATGTGATCCTTACCGCTGGCGCCAGCGAAAAAGTCATTGCCGGCATTCCGCTTATCACGGAGCTGATAAAAAAATCGGCAGGTCGCATTACCATCATGCCGGGCAGTGGAATAAATGACAGCAACATTAAATTAATTGCTTCGGCGACCAGTGCATCGTGGTTTCATTTGTCAGCAGGAATATCCCCACCGGTAAAAACAGCATTAAGAGCAAACGAAGGATTGATACAGGCTGTTGAAGGACCGGCCTTTTCGGCCATTGATGGTGATATGATCAGAAAAATTAAAAGTATATTAAATTAAATACGAATGGCAGTATATACTTTGGAAAATGAGTTGCTTGTGGTGAAAATCAGGGATCATGGCGCAGAGCTGCACAGCATATATCATAAAAAGACGAAGCTGGAATATTTATGGCAGGCCGGACCTGAATGGCCAAAGCAGGCTCCGGTGCTCTTCCCGGTTGTCGGACAGCTGAAGGACAATACGTATAGCTGGCAGGATAAAAAATACAAACTTGAAAGGCATGGCTTTGCGCGAAACAAAATATTTAAATGTACTGAAGAGGAACGGGATTCAATCCGCTTCATTCTCACTGAAGACAGTGAAACGTTGCAACATTTCCCGTTTCCGTTTCAGCTTTCCATTCAATACCGTATTTCTTCCGCAGAGCTGACAGTTTCATATGAAGTAACAAACACAGGGAAAACAACCATGCCGTTTTCCATCGGCGCCCATCCGGCTTTTAAAGTTCCGCTCCATGAAAATGAAAAGTATGATGACTACGTGCTGCTATTCGAAAAAAAAGAAATACTCGAGCGGCATTTGCTGCAAAATGGCCTCTTAAACGGAAGAAAAAAATTACAGTTAAACAACGAAGACCAGATCAGCCTGAGCCATGCATTGTTTATCGAAGATGCACTGGTATTTAAAAAAATGAAGTCAGAAAAAATAACCATCACTTCCAATCAGGCCCGTCGCGGGGCATCCGGAATAACGATGCGGTTCAGCAACTTTCCTTACTTCGGGATCTGGGCTGCAAAAGGTGCGGATTTTGTCTGCCTCGAGCCATGGCATGGCATTGCTGATCATCTGGATCATGATCAGCTGATTGAAAACAAGGAAGGCATCATGCTGCTTGACGCGGGAAAAAAATTCCATTGCAGCTATGGTATCGAAGCACATTAAAAAAATTCCGGAAGTAAATAATATTAATTTTTTCATTTCATCCATAAGGTATAAAAGATAAAAACTATCTTCGACAAGCGATAACCCCAAATGGCCATGTTATGATTTCGAGGAAAGAATTTATCAGGAAGAGCTCACTCACCACGCTGGCTGCCGGACTTTCACTGCCTTTACTGGCACGGCAGACAAGACCCCTTACCAATGAAAATAAAGAAGACGAACCTGTTCTTCCGCTGGTGATCGCTACCTGGGACAACAGAAAAGCGACTGAAGCGGCCATGAACAAGCTTATTGAAAGCGGCTCACCGCTGGATGCCGTGGAAGCCGGCGTGCGTGTATCGGAAGCCGACCCTGAGGATACCAGCGTAGGCTATGGTGGCCTGCCTGACCGTGACGGCATCGTAACCCTCGATGCATGCATCATGGATGAAAAAGGAAATGCCGGTGCCGTAACTTTTCTTCAGCATATCATGCATCCTGTTTCAGTGGCAAGAAAAGTCATGGAAAACACGCCGCATGTGATGCTCAGCGGTGACGGAGCCCTGCAGTTTGCGCTGGAGCGCGGCTTTCAGAAAGAAAACCTGCTGACCGACAAAGCAAAGTTTGCCTGGCAGGAATGGGTGAAGCGAAATAATTACAAGCCTGTTGTAGATGAAAAAAACCACGATACCATTGGCATACTTGCCATGGACGAAAGCGGTGATATCTGCGGAGCATGTTCCACGAGCGGGTGGGCTTATAAGATGCACGGCCGTGTGGGAGATTCTCCTATTATCGGTGCAGGGTTATACGTTGACAATGAAGTTGGCGCCGCATGTGCAACGGGGCTGGGTGAATATGTAATGAAAACTGTTGGATCCTTCATGATCGTGGAGATGATGCGTAACGGATTTACACCGCAGGAAGCAACAGAAGAAGCCATCAGGAGGATCATGAATAAATACGATCTCAAAGACGTGCAGATCGGTTTCCTGGCCATCAATAAAAAAGGACAGCATGGCTCCTACTCTGTCCGAGAGGGCTTTACCTATGCGCTTTACCAGGGTGGTGAAAACGTCAAAAAAGAATCGCCATCACAAAAGCGGAAGTAATATCTTTTCAGGATTTTCTGCCTGTCATTTCCTTACATCATACAGTTTACCAAAAATTATGTAGGTTTGGCTTCTGAACAAACCATAGTATTCAAAATTACATGAACCCATTTCTACCCAAACAGAAGCGCATTTTTTATATATGCCTTTTTACATCCATGGTAATTTATTCCTGCAAGCAGGAAAAGAAAGCGCCGAATCCCTATGAAAAAGCTGAAATTGACGTTGTTGTTTTCAGCAATGATTCCACTGCTGATTCAGCATTAAAAGGATACGGCTATAACATTTATATTTTTAAAAGCCTGTATGTACATCAACCGAACATTCCTGCCGTAAATGGCAACCGGGGCTTCAGCCGTCCTGAAGACGCGGAAAAAACAGCCGGGCTGGTGGCTTACAAGATCAGGAACAATATCATGCCGCCTTCGCTTAGCATTCCGGAGCTTGACAGCCTGGATGTTTTAAAATAGGCAGGTATCGTTTACCTGAGCTTCAGGCTTTTCATTCCCGCACCGGGATTTTTTGTTTTCAGCACCACCAGGAACTGGTAAAAATTGCCACATACATCTGCATCCAAAGGCACGGTGTCGTTGTAGTTATTCGCATCCCATTTCGCTTTGGTTATGTCTGCTTTGGTGTTGGCATATTTATAAAAGATGGTCATGTCGCCGGCATCACGTGATTCAAGCGAAAAGTTTACCCGGGGTGCAGTAACCGGCAGGATGTCTGAAATGTTGTACATAAATTCAGCCTGGTTGGTTTTTTTACTGTTCTGTATTCCCATTTCAGCAATCATCACAATGGTATTTTTTTTCATCTCAAAGCTCACCCGCAATACAGTGGCCGTCACTTCATTGAACGGGTAATACGTTTCCCTTCCCATGGTAAACTTTTTCTTAACCGACACCTCCTTCCATTTCGAAAGTGAATCCGCCTTATAGGAAATGGAAATCGAATAGGCCGCACAGGTATCTCTCAGGTTGGTAAATGCAAGCCTGTCGAAGCTGATCGGCTTTTTAAAAGTGTATTCGGCATACGGATCCATGTTCATGGTATCATTATACATCGGCTGAAAATAGGTAGCCGGAGCTTTGTCGAGCAGCATGGCAGCACCATGATTGGGGAAAACAGCCTGCTGGCCGGAGCGGCTCACATCTGATGATGATACTACGGAAGAATAATCAATGGAGGGTTTATACCATCCGTCCGTGGCCAGCTTCATGGGAATGGCGAAATTGGTTTCATTGATCATGCAGCCAATAAAGTTAAGCGGCTTATTGTAAGCATAAGTGCTCCAGATAAGATGCTGCCGGTAAAAGAAAGGATCTTTCGTAATGTTATAAATCGTTTTCATTTCAATGACCTGGGCTTTCATGTACCAGTTGCTGCAGGCGGATTTGCTGCCCCTGTCATACTGCAGCCAGCTGCCCGTATCATAGCTTCCCACTGAATTTTTTAACGACACGAGGCAGGCATCGTACATTTTTTTTGCCGCATGATCATCGGGGAAAAGCTTCGTATATTCATACAGACCCATAATGGATATCATAAAACCATTGAGCACATGCTTGTTTTGCTTGGAATTGGGATATTCTTCAATCCAGGGACCACCTTCCGGTGTCTGCGCAAGCAACCCGCCATCATCAATGGGCCATAACATTTCATTCCGTAGCTTGATTATCAGCGGAAGCACTTTGTCGTCTTTGGTAAGGTAATAATAACGGATCAGCACACAGATGGCTTCAGCCTGTGCAAGACCCGAATACCAGTCGGGCTTCAGGTCATGAAATGCAAAGTTATACGGGTAACCGATCCTGTCTTTGGCCAGCTCTTTATACTGCGTCGGGCTCATCAGAAATTTCACCTGGTTCAGGAATGAAGTTTTATATTTTGTGTCACCTGTCCTCCTGTACGTATCAAAGCAAACCAATGCATACTGGCTGAGCGTTACGGGATTTGTTTTTTTGCTTACCTGCACCCAGCCATTTTCATCGAATGTTATTTTCGGATCTTTTTCCCAGTGATCAACAGTGATCGTTTCTGAAAGCGGTGCGAATTCGCCAAGCCAGCTGAAGTTATCAGGCACTTTAAAATCCAGGATCAGTGGCAGCGACACAAGGAGCAGCGAAAAAGCCAGCAACCGTTTTTTCCGTATCATATTTTCAGTTTACAAAATTTTTAATCCAGTAATTCAAAGTGGCCAGCCTCCATACAATCTGGGCCCTGTTGTTATCACCTGCTTTATACTCATTCAATATATGATTCACTACACCCTTCCTCAAAAAATCAGGAACCACAAAATCCTCTTCAAGTAAATGCTTAAGCGGTCCGCGAAGCCATTTATTTTCTCCCGGTGTAACAAAACCCTTTTTGTCCTTTCTTTCTTCAATTGCTTTTGGCAATATGCCCGAAAGTCCTTTCCGGAGAATATATTTTGTGTCCGTGTCTTTTACCTTCTCCTCATTCTTCAGCCTGAAGGCAAATTCAACAAGCTTATGATCCAGGAATGGCACACGCGATTCGATGGAAAACGCCATGCTGTTCCTGTCTTCATACTGCAGCAGGGAGGGCAGGCTTGCAGAAAAAACCTGGTGGTATAAAAAGTTATCGGTCTTATTGCCATTTACTTTTTTCAGTGAAAACGGATCACTGTTTCCATCCGTGCCCATAAAAGGAAAATAATTTTTATATTCAAGACTGTAAAGCGACTGCTCATCATTCATGGCGCAGAGCACGCTCTTGCCGAAATGGGCCAGCGTCTTTTTGCTTGTTGAACCGATTTTCCTGTTTACATCACGTGTCAGTGCCAGTGCAGCCGTTATTTTTCCCGACCGCATCAGGTCGGCAATGATCCTGTAAAAAGTATGCATGTAACCTGCCAGGTATTCATCAGCTCCCTGCCCGTCAAGCACCACTTTAATCTGCTGGCTGCTGATGAGCTTCATCAGGAAATACTGTGAAATAAATGAAGAGCCCGTTGCCGGAACATCAGCGTGGTACAACGCATGATGAAATGCTTCACGCACTTCATCCCCGGAAGGGGAAAAATAAAACGGTTCAATGCCCGGGTAGCTTTTAATCACTTCACTGATGAACGGTCTTTCGTCCACATCATCCTTCCCTTCATAATAAATGCTGAAAGTCTTATACGCCTGGCCGGGATTCAGATGCTGAACCATGCTCACAATGGCAGAGCTGTCAATGCCACCGCTGAGGCAACTGGCAACAGGCACATCACTGCGCATGTGCAGCCTGATACTTTCAGCAAATAAATTCCTGAATGTATTTTTTTTCTCTTCAAAGGAGAGGTTGTCATACTTACCGGTTTCAATATCCCAGTAACGGCTTACCGTTAATGTGCCGTTGTGTAAGGTAAGATGGTGTGCAGCAGGTAAGGCTTTGATAACACTGAAATACGTTTCATCATGGTAGGAGGTCCATCCCATCTGCAAACCGCGGTAAACCTGGCTGATGTTAAGATCATTTTTAAACAGCGGAGTTTTTTTAAGCGCTTTGAATTCTGAACCGAAATAAAAACGTTCAGCAGACAGGATATAATAAAACGGTTTGATACCGAACCGGTCCCGTGAAGCGAAGAGTGATTTCTTTTCAGTATCCCAGATCACAAATGCCCACATGCCTGTGAAGGCCTTCACACATTCACTCCCCCACCGCTGATAGGAAGCAAGGATCACTTCCGTATCAGATTTTGTTTTAAACAGGCAGCCTTCCTTTTCCAGCCTTTCCCTGATTTCGATGTAGTTATAAATCTCGCCATTGAAAATAATCACGAGGTTATCGCGCTTCATGGGTTGATTGGCTTCCCTGCTGAGGTCAATAATGCTGAGCCTGTTATGGCCAAGTGCCGTTGCGCCGTCGAAAAAAGTGTCACGTGCATCAGGTCCGCGGTGTGCAATGCTTTCGAGCATATCACCGAGCACCTTTACCGCCTGGTCCCTTCCTGTTTCCGGATCCGTAAATCCTGCAATGCCGCACATCGTATATAAAAACTGTTAGCTTGTTTGCTTATTGATTAATTTATCCATCATCCCCGCAAGCCTAGAGGTTAATTCCCTGCGGCTGTATTGACTGATTTGTTCCGTTGCAACAGCCAGGTTTCCGGCTTTGAACTTCCTGTAATAATCCATCACTGCTGTCATCAATTTTTCTTTTTCGTTAAAGTCAACCGTTACACCGCAACGGGTCTGATTAATTATTCTCGCTGCATCACCCTCAGCAGGTCCGACGCAGATCACCGGTCGCTGTGCAGCAAGGTACTCAAAGAACTTTCCGGTCAGGATGCCCTTTGCATTCGGTGTATTATTGAGCAGCAACAGCAGCACAGCGGACTCCTGCTGCACTTTGATCACCTCATCGTGACCAAGGTAATCAATTTTCTTAACGAAGTCGTCCAGTCCGTGACTCCTGATTTCATCCAATACCGTTACATCCACTTTGCCGACCAGCTTGATTTCCAGGTCAGCGGCGAATGCAGCATCCTGTTTCACCAGCTCCTGTAAAACAATCCAGAGCTGCTGCGGGTTTCTGGTTTTCACCAGGGTGCCGATGTGGGCCAGGCTGAATTTTTTATCCATTTGTAAGACACCCTTAAACACATCATCCTCATCATAACCATTAGTGATCACTTCAACTCTGCTGCTTCCCGACTTTTCAAATTCCTGCTTCATCGTTTCTCCGATGGTCAGCACGATATCAGCAGTGGTAATCACTTCTTTTTCCAGCTGATGATGTTTGCGGTCGGCTGCCGGTGTCAGCATGAGGTCTTTGTAAAAATCAATGTTGGTCCACGGGTCCCTGAAGTCGGCAATCCAATGAAGGCCATGCAATTTTTTCAGCTCCAGCGCAATCAGGTGCATACTGTGCGGAGGTCCTGTGCTGATGATGGCATCCACTTTATTTTTTTCCAGGTAGCCATTCAAAAACTGCACGGATGGCCTGATCCAGAATTTTCTTGCATCAGGAATAAAAAGGTTGCCGCGCAGCCACACTGCAATTTTTTCGGCAAGTCCTCCCTTTTTATTTTCTGAAAGGAAGCCTGTGTTTATTTTCTCACCGGGTTTGCGCCCCACAAAACGTTTGTAAAGGTCATAGGGTTCCCAGATGGGCGTTTTCAGCACTTCCAGGTTATCAGGCACATCTTTTAAAAGCGATACATCATCAACAGGATTTTCAGGATTGGACGGCGTATATACCACCGGTTCAAATCCAAACTTTCGCAGGTACTTTACAAACTTAAGCCATCGCTGTACACCGGCTCCACCGCTGGGAGGCCAGTAATAAGTAATGATTAGTATTTTTTTCACTGATCGAAAAAGCGCTTCTGACAGCTTTCCTGCTTAATTTATTTTGTTTTCTTCTCCGGTGCAGCAGCAACAGGTTCTTCCTTTTTTTTCAGCTCCATAAACAGTGCGCCGAAAAACAAAAGGATGAGCAATGCCGAACTGGCCATGGAAATTTTTTCACCCGTGTTATACACTTCAGGCTCAAACTTAAACTCAATTTTGTGTTTGCCCGCCGGAACCCGCATGGATCGCAATACATAATCGGCGCGGAAATAAGGCGACAGCTTGTTATCGATATAAGCATTCCAGCCTTTGTCGTAATAAATTTCAGAAAACACCACCAGCTGTTCAGTGGAAGAACTGTAATCGTACTCCAGGTGATTGGGTGCATAAGACGTCATCCTGATGGAAGCTGTTGAATCAGGAACCGGTTTAAAGCCGGCCAGCATGGATTCATAGCGCCTGTCGACAAACACCGTTTGTAACGGATCAAAATCCGACAGGGCGGTGATCTCCGAATCAGCATTGGCAACGATCTTATATTCTTTAACCATCCATGCAGGGCCGCATGCACCGGGATTCAATTGCGGTGTCGGTTCTCCTGTCTGCGGGTTTTTGACAATGAAGTATTTTGTATTGAGCATATTGATCACACTCATGTTGTTTTTGCTGATCTGGTTCTCAATCAGCTCCTGGTAACGCTTGAGCTTGGCGCCGTGATAACCGCCAACAGAACGGTGATAATATGAAGTACCCGCATCATTAAAGGTGCTTACCGTGGTGTTCATCACGCGGTAACCAAGTTCAGGATCGGTTTTGATCTGCTGATCGGCCAGCGTTTGCTGCCAGGGTACAGCAGCTTTTGATTTGCTTTCGAAATGGCTGTTGTTCAGGTATCGCTTATTGATCGTCCACATATCGGCAAGAAAAAGCAGTGACAATCCGATATATACGTATTCACGCTTTATTTTATTCTTCATGGCGAACCACATCAAGCCGAATGCGGCAGAAATAAAAAACAACGATCGCAAAGCATCAACCCTGATGGTTGAAATGCGGTCGTCGCGTAACGCAGCAAGCAGCCAGCCGTATTCCTTCAGTCCTTCATCCGCCTGTCCGCTCACGTTAAACATGCCAGCCATTAACAGAAAAAAGACACACAGACCGCCAACGATGTAATATGAATACTGGAGCGGTTTTTTCAAATCCGCCGCCTTGATCTCACCAGAGAAAAAGTTTCTCACTCCCAGCAAACCCAGCAGCACCGTACTGAAGCAGGCAATCACGAGCGTCATGGAAACTGCGCGGAACTTGTTATATCCCGGAAAATAATGGAAGAAGAAATGATTGAAGGCCATGAAATTTTTGCCCCACGATAGCATGAGGAACAGCACAGTGACCAGCAGCAGCCACCATTTAAAATCTCCTTTCACCAGGAAAATGCCGAGCACAAAAAGAAAGACTGCAATTGCGCCGAAATAGGTTGGGCCGGCGGTGAATGGCTGATCGCCCCAGTACAGCGGAGCATTCTGAACAAAGGATGCCGCCTGGGCGCCGGCTCCGTTTTGCTGCAATGCTTTGTATGTCGCTGAATTGGTGCCGATGTCGGATTGTGATGCACCTCCCATAAAATCAGGGATCAGCATGGTGAACGATTCCAGTACGCCATAGCTCCATCCGAAAGCATAATCTTCATCCAGTCCGGTTGATACTTTTTTCTCTGTCAGCTCGCTTTGGCTTCGCGTTGAATATTTTCCATATTCATAAGTCGCCCAGATGTTGGTGATGTTGGTGAGCACCGCTATTCCGGCAGCCGCAAACAAAACAGCCGTTGTTTTGACAAATCCGGCAATCCGTTTTTCTTTTATTGCAAAGATGAGTTCCACCAGTCCGAGAAGACCGACAACAATCATCGTATAGTAACTGATCTGTAGGTGGTTTGCATACAGTTGCAATCCAAGCGCCACACCGGTAATGGCTGATCCGAGGAGTATCTTACCGCGAAATGCCATCAGCACACCGGCTAAAATCATAGGCACAAATGCAATGGCATGGATCTGTGAATTATGACCGGCAACGATATAAATAAAATTATAAGAGCAGAATGCATAAGCGATTGCACCTGCAATGGCCAGCCTGAAATCAATTTTAAGCGAAATAAGCAATAAGTAAAATCCAAGCAGGCACAGGAAAATAATATTGGCCGGACCCGGAAGGCCAAGCCACATCACTTTATTAATATACTGCAAAAGGTTGGAAGGATACAATACCGATATCTGATACGCCGGCATTCCGCCAAACATGGAGTTGGTCCATAACGGCTCCTCATGTGCTTTTTCACGGAAGTCTTTTATTTCTTTCGACATCCCCTCCCACTGCTTGATGTCGTGCTGCTCAAGCTGCTTGCCTTCCAGCAGCGGAGAAAAATAAATGAATACAATGAGTAAAAATACACCGATGGCAATCAGGTGCGGGGTTAACTTTTTGAAGTTGATATTCATTTGTTAGTGATGAGTTGGGAGTTTTGAGTGATGAGTGATGAGTTATGAGTGATGAGTTCGGGGTCGTTCAACCGGAAGTGTCAGTTTTAACTATCTTAATTTAAAAATTGTAGTACATACCATACGGAGAAATTCTAATAACCGGAAATACACTTTTACCAACTCCTCACCCACCCCTCAATAAATCAGTTTTTTCTATTTGATTCAGGTATCTACCCTAAAGGGGACAAACGCACCTCTTTCGATACACCAAAACCTTCATAACTTTCGAACCTTCTAACTTTCTAACTATTTTACTTCTTCATAATCCACAAAATCTCCTTCGTTCCTGTTCTGATTTTTTTGCTCTATAGTAACTGTCCCTTCGGGTTTTGATGACTGTTGTTTGCGTTCCTGCGCTTTCATTTGTGCATTGTATGATTTGTATACCGATACAAAAATGCTTCTCCTGAACATGCGTACTACCAGGAGAATAATAATGAACCAGAGAATAAACTTCATTTGCTCAGGTAAAGGTTTCTTTCAGAATAGATCTTGGTGAAAAAATCGTCTTCAAGGTCATCGATAAAGTAAATGGCTTCGCCGGTTGATTTCATTTCCGGTCCGAGCTCTTTGTTTACATCCTGGAATTTTTCGAAGGAGAATACGGGTATCTTAATGGCATATCCTTTTTTCTTCGGACTGAATTTAAAGTCTTTTATCTTTTTTTCTCCCAGCATGATCTTGGTAGCATAATTCACATACGGCTCATCGTATGCTTTTGCAATAAAAGGTACGGTGCGCGATGCACGCGGATTGGCTTCGATCACATACACCACCTCATCCTTCACGGCAAACTGGATGTTGATCAGTCCTTTTACCTGCATGGCCTTTGCTATTTTCAACGTATAGGCTTCAATTTTTGCAATTACTTCCTTACTCAGGTCAAAAGGAGGAAGCACGGCGTATGAATCGCCTGAATGGATGCCTGCAGGCTCGATGTGTTCCATGATACCAATGATGTAAGCATCATCACCGTCGCAAATGGCATCGGCTTCAGCTTCTATGGCATGATCCAGGAAGTGATCAAGCAGCACTTTATTCCCGGGGATATCACGGAGCAGGTTTACCACGTGCTGCTCCAGCTCTTCCTCGTTGATCACAATTTTCATGCTCTGTCCGCCCAGTACGTACGAAGGTCTTACCAGCAGCGGGAATCCCAGCTTGCGGGAAAGGACCACGGCCTGGTCGGCATCTTCAATCACACCGAATTTAGGATAGGGTATCTGCAGATCTTTTAACAAAGTGGAAAAGCTTCCGCGGTCCTCGGCCAGGTCGAGCGACTCGAAGGAGGTGCCGATGATGTTGATGCCATATTTGTTGAGCTTCTCGGCCAGCTTCAGGGCTGTTTGTCCGCCAAGCTGCACGATCACCCCTTCGGGTTTTTCATGCTGGATGATGTCATAAATATGTTCCCAGAATACCGGCTCGAAATAGAGCTTGTCGGCAATGTCAAAATCGGTTGAAACCGTTTCGGGATTGCAGTTGATCATGATGGTTTCATAGCCGCATTCTTTTGCCGCCAGCACGCCGTGCACACAGCTGTAGTCGAACTCAATGCCCTGTCCGATGCGGTTGGGGCCCGAGCCAAGGATAACCACTTTTTTCTTATTCGATGAAACCGATTCGTTTTCCTGGTCGAAGGTTGAATAATAATACGGCGTCATGGCAGGGAATTCTGCTGCGCACGTATCCACCAGCTTGTACACGCGCTGGATGCCCAGATCCTTGCGCTTGTTATACACCTGGCTCTCGAGGCAGCGCAGCAGGTGTGCGATCTGCCTGTCGGCATAACCTTTCTGTTTGGCGTCAAAGATCAGATCGCGCGGAATGGTGTCGAGCGTATATTTCTGAATTTCGGATTCAAGGACCACCAGCTCTTCAATCTGTTTTAAGAACCAGGTATCAATTTTAGTAAGCTGCTGAATGGTTTTGAAAGGAATGCCAAGCTTATAAGCATCATAAATATGGAACAGCCTGTTCCATGACGGATGCTTCAGGCTTTCCAGGATCTGTTCCTGGTTGGTAATTTCTTTTCCGTCGGCGCCAAGTCCGTTGCGTTTTATCTCCAGCGACTGACAGGCTTTCTGCAGCGCTTCCTGGAAATTGCGTCCGATGCCCATGGCTTCGCCAACTGATTTCATCTGCAGGCCGAGGTGGCGGTCGGCGCCTTTGAACTTATCAAAGTTCCAGCGTGGAATTTTCACGATCACGTAATCAAGCGTCGGTTCAAAAAATGCCGAGGTGCTTTTGGTGATCTGGTTTTTCAGCTCATCCAGGTTGTAACCGATGGCCAGCTTGCTGGCAACTTTTGCAATGGGATAACCTGTTGCTTTGGAAGCTAGCGCCGATGACCTTGAAACGCGGGGATTTATTTCAATCACAATGATCTCATTTTCATCATTGGGATTAAGCGAAAACTGGATGTTGCAGCCGCCGGCAAACATGCCGATGCCATTCATGCATTTGATGGCCAGGTCGCGCATACGCTGGTAAACGCTGTCGGGCAGGGTCATGGCGGGAGCAACGGTAATGGAGTCGCCGGTATGGATGCCCATCGGGTCAAAATTTTCGATGGAGCAGATGATGATCACATTGCCGGCATTGTCGCGCAGCAATTCCAGCTCATATTCTTTCCAGCCCATGATGCTTTGCTCAATCAGCACTTCGTGGATGGGTGATACATGGAGGCCGTATTGCAACTTTTGTTCAAAATCTTCTTTTGTTTCAGCAAAACCGCCGCCCGTTCCGCCTAAAGTAAAGGAAGGCCTTATCACCAGCGGGAAACCTATTTCCTGCGCGATTTCTTTTCCTTCAAGGAAGGAAGTTGCCGTGCGTCCCTTGCAAACGTTGGCGCCCAGTTCCAGCATGCGCAGGCGGAAACGCTCGCGGTCCTCCGTGGTTTTGATGGCCTCGATGTCGACACCAATAATACGTACGCCAAATTTATCCCAGATGCCTGCCTTCTGGCAGTCGATGGCCAGGTTAAGCGCCGTTTGTCCGCCCATGGTGGGAAGCACGGCATCTATTTTATGCTTTTCAAGTATTTCAATGATCGATTTCTTGGTCAGCGGCTTGAGGTAGATGTTGTCGGCCGTTACCTTGTCGGTCATGATGGTAGCGGGGTTCGAGTTGATCAGGGTAACCTCGATGCCTTCTTCTTTAAGCGACCGGGAGGCCTGTGTTCCGCTGTAATCGAACTCGCAGGCCTGGCCAATGACGATGGGGCCGCTTCCGATAATAAGGACTGATTTGATGGAATTATCTCTTGGCACTTTGGATGATATTAATGGATGGTAATAATGTTGTTTTTAAGGAATTCACCGCGAAATTATGGAATTCTTTTGAGTTATGAGTGATGAGTGATGAGTTGGGAGTCTGAAGGTTGGGGTATGCTGGTTTTCAGGGGATTCCGGTTGAGAAAAACAGAGGATGTAAGGCGGAGGACGGAAGGCAGATGATGGAGCTTGCCAACCTGCCAACCTGCCAACTTGCTAACCTCAAACTCAAAAACTTTGAACGCTGAACATTGAACAATACATTTGAGCCAATATATGGATCAAGTAATAAAATCCGGTCACTTCACCTTACCTTACCATATTTATGGACATGGCATGAAAACATTGCTGGCCTTTCATGGATTCGGCCGGACAGGCGAAGACTTTCAAATCTTTGAGCGTGGGCTGGGTGAACGGTTTACGATTTACGCTTTTGATTTGCCCTATCATGGTGAAGCAGGAATACATTCGCAGCAAAAAAATCCATCATTTACCAAAGAAGATCTCAAAGAGCTCCTGTTGAAATGCTGTGAAGAAAAAAATATCAGCCGGTTCTCGGTGATGGGTTACAGTTTGGGTGGAAAAATTGCACTCGGATGTGTGGAAGTACTTCCGGAGAAAATTGATGGCCTATACCTGCTTGCTTCCGATGGGCTGAAAGTAAACCCCTTTTATTTTATTGGCACCCGGACCTGGGTTGGACGATGGTTGTTTAAAAGCATCATCGATAACCCTTCACCCTTATTCGGCCTGAGTAATTTCCTGGAGAAGGCAAAACTGATCAATCCCAAATTAAATCATTTTGTCAAACACCACATGGACACACACGAAAAACGACGGCAGGTATACGAGGTGTGGGTAGTGTTCCGTCATTTCATTCCCAATCTGCATAAAATTGCCGAACACATCAACAGGAACAACATTACTGTCAGGATGTTTTTCGGTAAATACGACAACGTCATCTTGCCGCACCTGCCGCATAAGCTCTTACGCAAATTAAAAAACCAAACCGGTGTATTGCATGTGCTTAATCATGGGCACAGGGTGATGGAGAAGAGCGGGGAGATTTGTAAAACTATTCTGAAGGATTCTTAGAAATAGCGTGTAGTTCCCTTGTAGAGACACCATGCATGGCGTCTCTACAGGGGGCTACCGGTGTCCGTTAGGGGCAGATCCATAAATGATGTTTTTGCGTTTTGAAATTTCCATCGTTTCCTTTATTTTTATGATTGCAATTGCTTTTTTTCAATCGCTCAAAATTTTTCATTATGGATAAATTCAAAAATAAATATCGCATTCAATCTGCGCGGCTGCAAAATTGGGACTACGGGCGGGCGGGATCTTATTTCATCACCATTTGCACCAAACATCGAAAAAAATATTTCGGTGCAATAACAGCTGGTGAAATGCATGCAAATGAAATGGGATCAATCGTTAACAATGAATGGATGAAAACACCTGCAATTAGACCTGATATGAATCTGGAATTAGGTGAATTCATCGTAATGCCAAATCATTTTCACGCCATTATTACGCTAGGGGAAAATGAATTTAATTCCGGTCAATCTGTTATTGGCAGAGACACCACCGTGGTAGAGACGCCATGCATGGTGGTAGAGAAGCCATGCATGGTGGTAGAGACGCCATGCATGGCGTCTCTACCGCGTGATTGGGACAACGATGAAAAAACAGAAATGATACCGTGCAATAAATTTGGTCCTCAGTCAAAAAATTTAGGTTCGATTATCCGGGGATTCAAATCAGCCGTTACGACAAATATCAGGAAATTCAACCCTGAATTTGAATGGCAGGAACGGTTCCATGATCACATTATCCGCAACAGGGATGAATACTTACGGATTTCAGAATATATTTTAAATAACCCGCGTAACTGGAAAGATGATGATTTTTATGTTGATTAAATACGCCATTGGGTGGTGACGACATTGGGTGAGGTAGAGACGCCATGCATGGTGGTAGAGACACCATGCATGGCGCCTATACCCACCCAATTTTTTTTTTGAAAACAGGCGCAGGTATTTCATCGCAACTGCAGGCCCGCTTTTTAATCGGGTTTAGCTTATTCACGCCGGCTTTTCATCGCATCATCAATAAAAATAACTTTTAAATAAATCATCTCCTTTTTTTAAGACCTTCGCAAAAAAACATCCATCATGCAAACCGACAGACGAAAATGGTTACAACAAATTGGGTTACTTACCGCTGGTCTGGGAGTTTCGCAATTCGAATCTTTTGCAGCGCCGAAAAAAAACCTCCTGCCCGCTGAACCTGCACCCGACGGCGTCATCAGGTTAAGCTCCAATGAGAATCCTTATGGTCCTTCTGCACTGGCCAGGACAGCCATGATTGACAGCATCAGCAACAGCAACAGATACAACTGGAATATCACTGCAGATTTAATTACTGCAATCGCTTCAAAAAACAATGTTGCTTTCGAGAATATTCTGGTCGGTCCGGGCTCAACAACAATTATCGATGTGGTTGTTCAGTCATTCTCTTATCAAAAAGGGAATTTCGTTACCGCTGATCCTTCCTACAGCAACTGGTCGAAAACGGCAGAAAAGCTGGGGCTGAAAAAAATATCAGTTCCCCTTACACCTGCCAAGCAGCTCGACCTCCCAGCCATGCTGGCAGCCATTGACACCGATACCAGGCTCGTTTATATTTGCAATCCCAATAACCCCACCGGAACAATTTGCGAAAACACAGCGCTGGTTTCATTCATTAAAGAGGCGACAAAAAAAGCCACTGTTATGATTGATGAGGCATACATTGATTTTACCGATCAAAGCTCTGTAAGCAATCTTGTCGCCGACAATAAAAATTTAATTGTTGTAAAAACATTTTCCAAGATCTACGGACTGGCTGGCGCCAGGATAGGTTATGCCATTGCGCATGCCGAAACCATTAAACAAATCAGTGAGCTGCAATCGTGGGCCAATGGAGGCGTCAGTGTATCGTCAAGAGTCGGAGCCATCGCATCGCTGAATGACGACTTTTTTTTAAAACAATGTTTTTCCAGAAACGAACTGGTAAGGAAATATACCATTAACAAGCTGACGCAGCTGGGCATCACCTGCATTCCTTCATACACCAACTTTATATATTTCTCACTGGCCGGCTACAGCAAAGATTATTTTGCATTATTAAAAAGCAACAACATCCAGGGAAACAACATTTACGAAGAAGACGGCAGGTGGACCAGAATTACGGTTGGCACCATGGAGGAAATGCAGCAATTTATTGCTGTGATTAAATAACTGATATACAAACTTAGCGCGATACGAATGCAGGCGCCCCGAATGTTATTCAAAATTCCTGAAGCAACCCATTAACCTAAAAAATGGAATTTTATAAAAGGATTATTGAAATAGTTGATGCGAATCTGATTTACTGCCTGGTTCCAATTATCCTGACTTTAATGGTTATCGAACGCATCTTTAAAAACCGGTTTGAAACTAAAAATGTATTGAACTTTGTCCGCTGGACCATAATTTGTTATGCTGTTATTACCTGGGCTACAACGCTGACAGGCGTGGCTCTTTATCCGGAAGAATCCGTATTTATAAATCGCGCCACAGGACCTTACAAAGCTCCATATTGGACAATGCTTTTTTCTACTTTGATTTTACCATTTACACTTGTATCGAAAAAACTGGCATCCAAATTCTGGTATGTTTTATTTGTCGCATTTTGTATTAAAATTGGAATTTATTTCGAGCGCTTTGTAATAATTACCACAAGTTATCATCGGGATTATCAAACCGAAAACGGAAATACTGAATATATAGATGCATTCCTATTCAGTATTGGAATGATACTTCTGCAAGGAATAATAATTACGATTTTGACTTTGGGAATTTTTGAAATAATAAAAAGAAATAAAACTGCATATAACAGCGTGTATAAGCAATAGCGGGTTGAGTGATTAATCAATGGTCAGTACATTGCAAATCTTCTCCAACATCAGCACCAATTATGAATGAGACGACAGTGAAGAAGTTCGAATTAGCTCTTAACGAGAGAATTTTCAATTCTGTAATGCTTTCACCTGCTGACTGGATTATTAGAACACACAATAAAATATTTGATTTCAAAAACAGTAGAATATCAAAAGTTTTAGAAATCAACGACTATGGAGATATTATAGACACCTTTTGGGGTGGAGATTATGCTTTGAGCTTTAAGCATAACCAGATTTTGTTAGTTGGTATTGATAAATTATTCGCCTGGGACAGGGTTAACTATAGTTTCAAAATGTCTGAGATATCTAATGAACTAAAAAGACACAGAAACTATCAAAACAGTGATTTAAGGCCATTCAGAGCATCTGCAGGCCATTCAGATAAAATTACCATATTATTTCAAACCCAGGTTTCGGGTAATTCCCCTTTTTGGGCCGGGATAGAAGTAAAAAACGACCTGACCGCAAGATGGCTCACTGACCAACCGGGACATTTAAATGCAAAAGACTTTCCATTAAAATTCTGGCAAACAATTAACAAAATGAATGACACCCCTGACATAAGTGACCTGGCATTAATGAACAATAATCTGTCAATCTTTACAACTGGTTTTCATACGGCATATGGGAAATATGATATGGATTACTCAATAATGACTTCAGTAGATGAAAAAGGAAGGTCTATTGGTAAGCAATTAAATTTTGAAAGTACTTTTGGATTTTTCAGTTCCGACAAAAAATGGCTCATACTTAAACCTCTTTACAAAAAAGGCGAGACAAAAGGAAAGTCATTCTTATTAAACTTAGCATCCAATACTAAAACACGCTTTGATTATCCGAGAGGTCTGTCAAAATACAGAATACTTGACATTTATGATGAAACAATACTGTTATCAAATGACAATTACGGGAAGTATCCACATTTTAATTTAGGAGAAAACGAAAACCTTAAAATAATTGAAATCAGGAATGAATGGTGCTAACTTGTCTTAGATAAAAAGCGCAGGCAATATTTCGGCTGGCAAAATGAAAAACACTGACACATCGATCCGCCAACTTCTCTCGGATAAATTCGGTTTCAAAAATTTCTATTGGTTCCCGCTGACAGGCGGCGCGAAACCTGCGGACACAGAATACTTTTCCGAGGAGATTTTCCTGGCAAAATTCGGAATTTCAAAACTCATCCATACAATTAAAGACATGGGAGTGTCTCAACTCACGAAAATAAACGAAGATCATGACGACAAAATAATCAAAACAGACGAAATATGGTCTTACGATGGAATTGAAGTGGTCTATTGCAATGACAGTGCAGACTGGCTGATTTATTTCTCTCATGAAAATACAGTGACAGTTTCCGGTTCGATCCTAATAAACGCTTTAAAGAAAAAGCGGTCAGACTTCGACACATTAAAAGAAACTACTTACGATTAAATTACTTTTAATCAGTAGTCATCAACCATCAACTTACATTGACACCTTTACAAACAAAGGAAATGGACATAAAAGAATTAATTAATGAAATACGAACTTTTCTGATAACGACATTTGAGGACATTGATTTGTGGTTTGACAAGGATGAGAAACTACGGCAATACAAACCACAAAATGGTGGCTGGACAATTGACCAAATCTTAGAACACATTGGTTTGACCAATCATTTTTTATTAATTCTCATTGAAAAAGGGACAAACAAATCTTTGGCTAACGTATCTAAACTTGACCTGAACGAAGTGCTTGACAGGTATGTTTTTCAAAGGGACAAACTCACCGAAGTTGGACTTCATAAGTCATTTAATTGGATAAGACCTGAACATATGGAACCCAAAGCTGAAAAAACTCCGGACGAAGTCAGACGTCAGCTTAAAAACCAGTTAAAACAATGCCTGGACAATCTTGACAAACTAAAAAATGGAGAAGGTGCACTATACAAAACGACTATGACTGTAAACGACTTGGGAAAAATAGACGTTTATGAATACATTTATTTTCTTGGACAACACGGACAACGACATATTACTCAAATGACAAAAAACGAAACAGCATTTAACAACAAATAAAGCCGAACGGCTAAAAGGTATTGCCAAATGCTGCGCAGAATGTTTTCCATTAAAAAAGAATCCGGTAAAATTTTTAGGTTTTTATTAACATATCGAAGTAAGAATATAGCATACTTTTATTCCGCATATACAGCAATATAAACGGAAACATATGACTTTCTCCCGACGTAAATTCGTACAGGCTTCCTTACTCGCCGGCTTCGCCATAGCAACAAAAAAAGGTTGGGCAAACAGGCTTCCCACGATTGCCATAGAGCGCCGTGACCTCTTTCCACAGGGTGTGGCATCGGGTGACCCAACAGCCAACAGTGTAATCCTGTGGACCAGACGTCCGCCTGTAAAGGACAGCGCAGCTAAAAAACTGGTGGTTGAAATTTCAACAACACCTGAATTCAAAAAAATCCTTGCAGGTGGTACTGCCCATCTCAGCGCTGATTCAGACTGGACATGTCGTTTTTGGGCCTCAGATCTCGATCCCAACCGTGAGTATTGGTACCGTTTCATTGATGAGCATGGTTTCGCCAGCCGGATTGGTCGTACCGTGACCGCACCCGCTGCCGGTTCGGATACAGCGGTTCGCTTTACCTTTGTAAGTTGTCAATGCCCTAACGAAGGCGGACTGAATGCTTTCCGGAGGATGATCTTTGAAGATAAGGCACGTCCGAAGGATCAACAACTTAATTTTGTATTGCACCTGGGTGATTTTATTTATGAAGTCACCTGGTATGCAGAAGATAATCCCGACGGAAACCGCGGTCGCCGCATCAGGGATCTGTATAAGTTCCCGCAAGGCCGGAAGGTTAGCAATTTTTATTTACCCGTTACGCTGGAGGATTACCGTACACTCTACCGTGCCTATCTGGAGGATACCGATTTACAGGATGCTCGGGCAAGATGGCCATTTGTGTGCGTGTGGGATAACCACGAATTTGCCTGGGCAGGATACCAGAGTCAGTATGTAGCGGGAGGCGGTTACAACGCTCCTGCACAAAACCAGAAAGTTTTTGCAAACCAGGCCTGGTGGGAGTTCATCCCTGCAATGGTTCAGCAGCCCGGTAATCCCAAACTTGAACATTTCAAGGCTCCAGAAGTTGTGGATACACCCATGGAGGAGTTCAACGAAGACGGACTTTCGGAAGAGCCTAATAACCTGAAAGCGATCAACAGTTTGAAAATTCAACGTGTGTTGCGCTGGGGAAAGAATATGGATTTGCTGCTGACTGATAATTGGTCGTTCCGTTCACCTGATATGTCGAGTGATGATTTTAATGTTCAGGGATTTCCGAGGGTCGCTCCACAAATTCCTTTTGAAATTATGAATTATGGCCGTCATTATAATGGCGGCAATCCTCCGGATACCATCTATTTCAACGGAAAGGACATTCCCAATCCGACAAAAGACGTTCATGCCCAGACATTCCTTGGCAAAGAGCAAAGACGCTGGTTCCTGGAACAGCTCGGAGCTTCTGCTGCGCGGTGGAAAATATGGGGACACACATTTGGCACCATGGAACTGCGCAGCGATTATCAGAATTTACCCGGTGAACTTGGAAGTAACTGGCCCAAAGATGTAGGGTATGCAGTAATGGACAACCGGTTCCTTCGTGATAAAGATGAGATATTTGATTTCATACGCGATCAGCAAATCACAGGCTTTTGTGTTGTAGCAGGCGACCGTCATGCGTTTTTTGCCGGCCTGGCTTCAAAGGCGCTGCCGCCGAAGAAATACGAACCGGTGGGTGTGGAATTTATTACAGGTTCCATATCGCAGCAGACGCTCTTCGAAGTTTTGGAAGTAACAATGAAAAAAGACAATCCGAAACGTGTGCTGCACCTGATCGATCAGGCTGACGGCACGGTGATTCCTTCCGTTAACGTTACCGCTTTGCATGGGGTGCAATCGACGCTGAAGTTAAAAGAAACCGGAGACATGCAGCAGGCCCGTGCTGTACGCAATCCGGAGGTGGCTCCGCACTTATCATTGCTCGACATGGGAGGCCACGGCTATGGCCTGGTGACCGCCACTGCCGATCAGCTTTCGACTGAATTTGTATGTATTCCACGGCCGTTGGAACGCAGTGACCGGCCCGATGGCGGGCCTTTGACCTACCGTGTGGTGCATCGCACACGTTTATGGAAGGCAGGTGAGGCGCCAAAGCTTGAGCAGGAAATTCTTGAAGGTGATCCGCGGTATTGCATCTGAGCGTTATTGCCTGCGTATAACAACGGATTGGTAAAACTTCCATAAAAAATGGATCTAACTACATTTAAAAAATTTAATGCTAATAACCGCCCCAATCAAAAAAAATTCGGCTGATCACACTTTCAATCTGGAACCATAGTTTGGTGTTTACCGGATTTGGGCTTATAGTTTTAATTTATTGGTTTAATCAGGATAAGAAATGTACTTGCCTGAACTAATCATCGCCATTTTTACTTTCATTGTTTTGCTCAGTACCGTTAATTAGTTGTTGCGCTGAATTATTTCGTATTTCTGAATGACGAACTTCACCGCCACTGGTGCCAACCTGTTTTGCAAATACTGAAAGACCAATGCCAGCAATTAAAACAATAACATATAATACAGCTGCCATTTTGTTTTTTCTCCAATCGGCTAAAAATGTAACCACCGACAATACTCCTAAAGCCCCTGCCACAATAAAAAATATCTGGCCAAGGTCTTCATGACTTTCTATCAGACTTTTAGTTACCCCGGGTAATTTCTCTACAACTTCTTCAGCCCCTTCACCGGTAAGGTATGCAGGTATAGCACACAGGGCGGAAAACACAAATACACCAAGAGCGGTTACTTTCACAGTGGAATTGTTTTTCAAAATAAAACCTGCTGACATAATTAGTGTGCCGATAACAGTTCCAATAATTGGAAGGTGATTAAGAAGAAGATGCCATTGGGCGGTATTCATAACGATAGAATTTTGCATTGTAAAGTTGCCAACGAGTTTTCTAAAATAATATGATCTTTATCAGTCAAGGGTGTGACATAAAACATGATGGTTTTTCATATCATAGGTTTTGCATGGCAAAGCCAACAAAGGATGGATATTAATTTTAGCCCCAGGCGATCAGTGTATCTCGCAACTACAATTCGAAATATTTATTAAGAAGTATTGAAAAGGATACATCCGCTAATATGGTAATGGCAAAAACCGCTTTCCCCGGAATTTCAGCGGTTGTGGTGATTAGAAACATTTGTATAAATTTGAGCTGCCGGAGTGTTTGCTCCACCCCACTAATACCTGTCACGTTATCATTCATTATAAAACGACAACCATATGAGACAGTCAATGATATATGAATAAAATAATTTTCATTTTTCTTTATGCAATGCTGTCAGTCAGTTCGGCAATTGGCCAAATCCTAAATGACTCCCAGCCGTTTTCAGTTCAAACAGACACTTTAAATTTATTTGATAAAGTAAGACAACGGGAAGTTCCGGTTGCCATTTACAAACCAAAAGCCGGCAGGGAAACAGGCAAACAAAAAATTATACTTTTTAGTCACGGTTACGGGCAAAATAAAGGCGGGGCTTATATGGGCTATTCCTATTTGACAGCATACCTGGCATCGAAAGGGTATTTCGTTGTCAGCATTCAACACGAGCTCCCGACCGACAGCTTAATGCCTTTGACGGGTATTCCGCAGGTTGTCAGACGACCATTCTGGGAGCGTGGAGCGGACAATATTTTGTTTGTGATAAACGAACTGAAAAAGACCAATCCTGAATTGGACTTCAAACACATAACCATCATTGGCCATTCCAACGGTGCTGATATGACAGCTTTATTTTCGCAGAAATATCCGGGCATTGCTGACAAAATAATTACCCTTGACAACAGAAGAATGGCTTTACCAAGAACAAACCAGCCAAAAGTTTATTCATTGCGGTCAAGCGACCAACCGGCAGACGAAGGCGTTTTGCCGACAGAAGAAGAACAAAAGAAATTTGGAATTAAAATTATTAAACTGGAGCAGACCATTCACAACGACATGGACGACCACGCAAACAATGAACAACGAGCGGAAATCAGAAATTACGTTATGACATTTTTAAACGAATGATAACTCCGGTGCGCTGAAGTTCAATTAGAAACTTTTATATCTTTAAACGATTTTTTTACGGGCAGAAAGACTGGTGCTTTCAAGGCTGCCAACGCCAGGCCTAAACGTAAACCACAATTATTGTAAGACGAAAATATTTCCATGCAAAGTATAAAAATATTTAAAATCGACGCATTTACAGACAAGTTGTTTTCAGGAAATCCTGCCGCTGTTTGCATACTGGACAAATGGCTTTCTGAAGATTTAATGCAATCCATTGCGAATGAAAACAATTTGGCAGAAACAGCCTTTGTCGTTCCAAATGGAAAAGACTTTGAAATCAGGTGGTTTACACCGACAACTGAAGTGGATTTATGCGGACATGCAACGCTTGCTTCGGCTTTTGTACTATTTAACCTGCTCGGTTATCCTGATTCATCCATCCGGTTTCGCTCTCCACGAAGCGGACAGTTAAGTGTAAATAAAAACGGGGAAATGCTCTACTTAGACTTTCCAACAGATACAGTGGAATTAATCAGCGGGGAAAATAATATAATGGAAGGCTGTATTGGAATTAAACCCCGTGAAGTACTTAAGGGAAAAACTGATTACATTGCCGTCATTGACAACGAAACTTCATTAATAAACCTTCAGCCCAATCTGGAAGAAATCTCCAAACTAAAAGCAAGGGGATTAATAGTTACGGCGAAAGGCGACCAGGTTGATTTTGTATCCCGTTTCTTTGCTCCTCAATCAGGGATCGATGAAGACCCGGTAACAGGTTCTGCGCATACGTCTTTGTTGCCTATTTGGGCGAAAAAACTGGGCAAAAACAATCTTATCGCAAATCAACTCTCCAAACGCGGCGGGCATCTTATCTGCGAATTCAATACTGACAGATGTTTGATTGGGGGTAAAGCCAAATTGTATTTAACGGGAGAAATTAAACTCGACTGATATGAAAATACTTGCAATGGAAACCGACATGGAAGGCGTTAACTGGGATGATTCAGAAGTATTATTAAAGGATGAAGCCCAACATGTTTATCAATTATATCTTTCAGGCTCATTAAGAGAAATATATTTTACGGAAAACAAAAATGCCGTTTTGGTGATGGAAACGAAAGATAAGGAGGCAGCCATAAAACTGCTTGATGCCTTGCCCCTGGTAAAGTCCCGAAAAATTAAATTTGACGTGATGGAGCTAAGGCCATATACCGGGTATGAAAGAATAATGAGATAATAACCGTTGCAAACAGAATATAGGATGACCAAAAGCAAATTACTTCAAATGCACAATATGGGTATCGTTGTGGAATCGCTCGACAACGCCATTTCTTTTTTCACAGAGATAGGGCTGAAGCTTGAAGGTCGCGCCATGGTTGAAGGGGAATGGGCCGGACGGGTGACAGGACTTGGAAATCAGTCAGTGGAAATTGCCATGATGGTGACTCCCGACGGACACAGCAGGCTTGAACTTTCACGGTTCATCACTCCCGGTACGATAGCAGACCACCGGACCGCCCCGGTAAATGCGCTTGGCTATCTGCGTCTCATGTTCACCGTCGAAAACATTGACGAACTGGTATCCAGGCTTACCAAACATGGCGCTGAACTTGTTGGCGAAGTGGTTAATTACGAAAACATTTACAGGCTCTGTTACATTCGCGGGACTGAAGGAATTCTTATCGGGCTGGCCGAACAACTCAGCCACCTGACATCGACAGATATTCTGGACAACGCTTAACAAAGGAACTTTGCTCAAAACAGGTACTGTTAAAAACACCGGGTATATCAGCATTTTAAAACAGTTAGAATTATTATGACATTGAACAAAATATTACCTGTTTACTTTTTGATTATTTTTTCTTCCTGCAGCGCAAAAGAAAAAACAAACACACCTAACGACACCATTGCTTCCACGCCAGATCCAACAGTTATAAGAAACTTTAAGGCAGTTGCCGTGGCTCCCGATTTTGATACAACCCTGGTCAGTCAATATATCCGGAGTATATTCCAGGATTCGAAAGGGAATTTATGGTTTGGTACCTTAGGGGATGGCGTAGTGAGGTATGATGTAAAAACACTGACTTACTTTTCCCATCCTGATGGTTTTAGTAACAATACCGTATATGCAATTGCTGAAGATAAAAATGGCCATATGTGGTTTGGTACCGACCAGGGTGTTTATAAATATGATGGAAAGACCTTTAGAAATTATAATCAAAAAGATGGCCTGAGCTATTTGGATATAAGTCGGAAAGGCATCCTTGTTGACAAATCGGGTACGGTCTGGGTCGGTACACATGGCGGCGTTTTCATATATGACCCAACAGCCGACAGCAAAGGTGGTCCGTGTTTTTCATTGTTTCAACAGCTTCCTGCAATCAATGTTGCCGGCATTATGGAAGACAAAAGCGGAAACATTTGGTTTGCTTCACAGGACAATGGGGTCATTCGCTATGACGGAAAATCGATTATGCATCTTAATGAGAAAGAAGGCCTGGGCAATAACTATGCAGGTGGCATAATTGAGGATAAAACAGGAAATTTGTGGTTTACCATGAAAGATGGTATTTGCCGGTATGATGGAAAAACGTTTACATGTTTAACAGCCAAAGACGGATTAGGAGGAAGTGAATTCTGGGGTATCTATATGGAAACGTCGGGTATCATTTGGATAACTGCCAGAGGCAGCACAACGAGATATGATCCTTCTCTTGGCATTTCGGACCCCAAAGCATTTTCGGTGTTTACGGTCGAAGACGGGCTGAACTGCTGTGTTCAAAGTATGTATCAGGACCGGTCAGGAAATATGTGGTGGGGTACCGGGCAGGGACTTTACCGGTTTGATGGCAAACGTTTTTATCAGGTTAAGCAGCATGGCCCCTGGTAGCATCAACAACAGGAAATGATAAAATTCAATACTGTAATAACTTCCGGGCGATTATAACTCACACGTACAACTTAGAGGCAAAAAGACAATATCAAACCATTGACAACCAAAAAAAACACGCTATGAGAAAAATAATTTCATTTATGCATATATCGCTTGACGGTTTTGTAGCCGGGCCCAAAGGAGAAATTGACTGGGTCAAAGTTGATCAGGAAATTTTTGATTATGTCGGTAAACGGATAAGCGAAGGCGACACGGCATTATATGGACGGGTAACTTTTCAGATGATGGAAAGTTACTGGCCAACAGCAGGCGACAAGCCGGCAGCGACCAGGCACGACATTGAACATGCCAGGTGGTATAAAAATGTTCACAAAGTTGTTTTATCAAAAACAATGAAAGAAGCTGATTCGTCCAACACAAAAATTATCAGCGACAACCTTCAGGACCATCTAAATGAAATAAAACAATCCCGCAATGGGAATAGCAAAGACATCCTGCTTTTTGGCAGCCCGACAGCATCACATTCACTTATGCAACTGAACTTAATTGACGGTTACTGGTTGTTTGTTAATCCGATTATTCTTGGACAAGGCATTCCATTGTTTACTGACATCAAAGACAAAATAAAATTAAACCTGCTGAATACCCACCAGTTTACCAGCGGGGTAACCGAACTGAATTATACAGTGGACAGGCAATAGCAAAAACCGTTAACAAAGGACTTTTCCATTGGGCTCAGTCGAATTCCCGTAACAGCCAATCATCCTGACGTCCTGTTTTTTAGCACTGAAAACCATGCATCATTTTCAGGAAGTACGGTATTCCATCAAACAGCACTGACATTTTCACCTCGCCAAAAAAATATTTAAAATAAATTTGCGCAAGTGATTATTTGCGCATATATTTGCAAACGATTGCTTGCTCAACAATAACCAAACCATGCGAAGAGATATCTATCAGGCCATAGCAGATCCTACCAGGCGGGCCATTTTAAGCCTGCTGTTGGTGCGGGCCATGACCCCCAATGCGCTTGCCGAGCATTTTGACATCTCCAGACAGGGGGTGTCGAATCACATTAAGATTTTAACCGAATGTGAGCTTGTAAAACAGGAACAGCAGGGGCGGGAGATATACTACTCGCTCCAGGTAAAAAAAATGAAAGAGATTGATAAATGGCTGGATCAATTCCGGAAAATATGGGAAAAACAATTCGGCCAGTTAGACGATTTATTATTAACCATGAAAAAAAACAAACCATGAAAAAAGAACTGCAATTTGATTTTACTGTTGACAAAGCAACAAAAAAAGTATTCATAATCAGGGAATTTGACGCCGGCCTTTCGCTGGTATGGGATGCTTTTACCAAACCTGAATTACTTGACCAGTGGGTGGCGCCCAGGCCCTGGGTATCAAAAACAAAAGCGATGGATTTTAAAGTCGGTGGACGAAGATTTTATGCCATGGTAAGCCCGGAAGGACAGGAGCGCTGGGCCATTCAGAAATATACGTCCATCAGTCCAAAAACCAATTTCAAAATGTTTAATACTTTTGCCGACAAAGACGAAAACCCTGAATTGCCGGGTTCTGACTGGGATTACACCTTTAGCGAACAGGACGGGATGACAACCGTGCACATTACCATTTATAATGAATCGCTTGCCCGTTTGGAGAAGATGATTGAAATGGGCTTTAAAGAAGGATTCACGGCGAGCATCACCAACCTGGAAAACCTGCTGGCAGCTTTATCCAAAAAATGACAGGACTATAAAATTATTCACGAATTTTAAATTAAAGAACCGGAACAAGCATGAACGTGCAGGAACAAATCGAAGCGTATATGGCCGAACAGCCCGAACCAAAACGCCTTGAACTACGGGCCTTACACCTGCTAACTCTTCAGGTTTTGCCAGACTGTAAATTATGGTTCAGCGATGGTAAAAACAGTGCTGGTAAAATTGTTGCCAATCCCAATATAGGATATGGATTTTACACCATAAAATATGCAGATGGAACCACCAGGGAGTTTTATCGAATTGGTTTGAGTGCAAACACAACCGGAATCTCTGTCTATATCCTTGGTCTTAAAGATAAGACATACTTAGCCAAAACGTATGGAAAAAAACTTGGCAAGGCGAGTGTGACCGGGTATTGCATTAAATTCAAAACGCTGAAAGACATCAATATTGATATACGTGAAGCTGCAATACGATATGGGCTTGAAGCGAGGCAATAGCGGAAATAAATGGCCAGTGAACCGGTATACGATTTTAAAGGAGAATATCCTATTTGAAT
>Ga0157380_10000089_pt1 | contig 50091 bp, 47 predicted proteins | sample S35metaG_FD_119757 | JGI IMG/M metagenome (GOLD analysis project Ga0157380, IMG submission 119757) | Switchgrass rhizosphere microbial communities from Kellogg Biological Station, Michigan, USA - S3-5 metaG | ecosystem: Host-associated > Plants > Roots > Rhizosphere > Soil | place: USA...
GTGAATTACAGGCTGAATGAAAAATTCACAGTTAATGGAAGTGTTATCGACCTTGGATATATCCGCTGGAAAACAGAAACATCCTCCTACACCAGCACCAACCCCGATGCTGAATTTACCTATACGGGTATTGATATCAACAGCTACCAGACCGACTCCACTAACTATGAAGACGGCGTGGATGACATGATCGATTCCCTTTCCAGCAGCCTGCATATTGATACAACAGCACAGGCATATACCAGTACGCTCCCTGTTAAAGTATATATCGGAGGAAATTACCTGCTGAATGCAAAGAATATCGTAAGCCTGCTTATCTACAACCAGTTTTATAACGACAAGTTATATCCGGCTGCAACCATTTCATTCAACAAGATGATCGGAAAATGGCTGAACCTGTCGGTTTCTTATACTGCAAGCCAGGGCAGCTACAACAACATCGGCTTCGGCTGGGCGCTGAATGATTATGACGTGCAGCTTTTCGCCGTAACGGACAACGTATACGGTGTTATCTTTCCGGCCAGGACGAAGAACTTTAATGTAAGGGCGGGGATTAACCTGAAGATCGGAACCAAGGATAAATAGTCAGGTTGGCATCGTGTAATTTCGCCCACGCAATCGTTACCTGATCACCACAAACTTTTGTATTTCCGTAAACCGGTCACATTGAATTTTAACCAGGTAAACTCCGCCAGGTAATCCGCTGGTATTGATTTTCATTTTGTTTTGTACCATGATGGCAGTTTTGATGTACTGCCTGCCGCTGATATCACTGACAGTTATCATCATCTCGCCATTCATATCCGTCGGAATGCTGATGATGAGCTGATCCTTTACCGGGTTTGGGTACAGATGCAGGGCATTTGTTATTTTATTGTTCTGAACACCGGTAGAAGTGATGAAGACAGAATCAAGCTTTGCAATATAAATATCAGCTGTACCAGGTGCTGTTGTATTGGTTAATGTATCATTGCCAATGGTAACCTGGTAGCTCATAAAGTGGCCGGTAACGATAAGGTGATTGCCTTTATCGAATGCAATTCCCTGAATATTCTCGCTGTATTGTCCCAGTCCCCCGATTTTTTGAGCCCAGATAAAATTACCGGAAGTATCCAGCTTCAGTATGTAGCCGTCATTATCGGAAGCGATTAGATTAAATACCCCCGGCCCCGGGTCAAAATCCACTAACTGCCTGAATAAACCTGAAACATATATCTCTCCGTAAATATCAGTTGCAATGGAATAACTGTAGTCGGCCTGACCGCCACCAATTCCATCAGCCCACCGGTACATTCCTTTATTGTCTAATTTCGATATATAGACATCACTGTTTCCAACAGCAGTAAGCGTTTGGGAACCAGTACCCGGATCAAAATCAGCAGTACCCAGGAAAGTGCCGGTGGAATATACGTTTTGGGCTGCATCTACATAAATGGATGTTCCATTATCAGTTTGAATACCGCCCAGGTTTCTGGCCCATAAATAATTTCCCGATTCATCGAGCTTAAGCACGTACGCATCCATATACCCATTGGTTGCCAGCGTATCCGTTCCGGGTCCCGGATCAAAATCAACGGTATTAATAAAATAACCGGTAGCATAAACGTTGTTGGCCGAATCCGTGGTAATGGCAAACCCGTCATCGTTAAGCAATGCTCCGTAGGACACAGCCCACAAAAAATTCCCGCTACCTTCAAGCTTGAGAACAAATGCATCATAATTGCCATTTGAGCTTAGATTAAATACTCCTGCATCGGGATCAAAGTCAACCGTATTCTGAAAATAACCTGTAACAAGTACATCGTTTGCCAGATCAACAGCAATACCAAAACCTTCATCATCACCTGTACCGCCGACCGATTTGGCCCAGATGAAGTTACCAAGCGGAGATATCTTAACAATGTATACATCCTTGTCGCCATTGGAAATCATGTTGAACACTCCTGCTCCAGGATCAAAATCAACCGTATTTGCAAAGCGTCCGGTAATGAATACACTGCCGATATGATCAGCCTTTATTGAATAATCCTTATCAGTCCCTGTACCGCCAATGGATATGGCCCACACAAAGTTTCCATTAGGATCAAGCTTCAGTACAAAAACATCCAATATACCCTGTGATGTTAAATTGAAAACACCCGGCCCCGGATCAAAATCAGCGGTTCCTTCATAACTGCCGGTTATGAAAACATTCCCCGAATCGTCAACAGCAATTGATTCACAAACATCATTGCCAACGGAACCTACCGATCTGGCCCACATCCAGCCTGGCGCCTGTGCAGGTGCATCTGAAACTGAAATAAAAATTAATAAGAAAGTGATTAAAATATAAAGTGATCTCATGATTTAATAGTGCTTTAATTTTTCAGAAAAGTAAAGGTAAGAAAACCACTGTCTCTTCCCGTGTAATCACTATTATTAGGGATGAGTGAGAGCGCAAGCGTTGCAGTCAGGTGTGAGGGTCACCCATCGATTCTCATAGTGGAAACTGGACCCCAATCGTATAAATCCACTCAATGGAAAAAAAGTGATGGTGCGCACGGCCGTCGCCAGCAAGCAGTACATTTAAATAATTTGCGTAGGCGCCCTTGAAAGTGGTTTCGGCGAAAAAGTATTTAAAAAAATCATAACGAACACCCGCTTCCACACCGAAAACATAACCGGCCACGTGGTAACGGTCGTTGCGACGGGTGCCTAAAATGCGCGTATCGGAACGGGGATATACGAAACCGCCGCCGCCTTTGAAAACCGCTCCCACCCAGTGCTTCCGGTTTTTTGTTTTCAGCAGGTTCATTCGTTTCACCAGGTTAATCATGGCGTAGTTTGCTCCGTTGGTATGTTCCAGTTCCACCAAACCCTCATTAAAAGTGGTGTCTACATCATAATAAGTTCCCCTGATGTCGCCGGTTAAATGCACGGGCTGGTCTTCCATCACCACATATTTCACATGGTCGTAATTGATTTCTATACCCAGATCATGTTTGTCGTTAAAAAAATAACCGATGCGGAAGGAGTACTGCGGAATGGTGATGTCTTCTTCAAGCAGATCCTCCATGCCCGGCCGGTCCTCGGCCCGCAGCTTGTAAAGCGTAAAGTCGTAGTCGTCGGTTGAATGATCCCTGAAATGGATGTCGCTTTTTGAAAACCAGTCGAGGTTGTAGCCAGCCGTAATGTAAAATGTTCCTTTGCCGAACTTTGATTGCTGTGGGCAGTTACACAACGAATCCTGGGCACGTATCCCACAGGGTACCAGGCACCAGGTTAACAGGAAAACAAGAAAGGTGCTGGAGGTTCGATTATTTTTCATACGGGAACAGGAAGGCCAAAAATACGAAAGGATCATGAATGATTGACGGGGAATGATAAACAGGCTTTTGGCTATTAGCCATTAGCTATCAGCTACTACCCACTCATAACTCCGAACTCATAACTCATAATTAAAATACCCACTCATAACTCCGAACTCATAACTCATAACTAAAAAGGACTTTCATCAGAAAAATATGTAACTTAGCAACATCAATGCTGAGTTTTATCAGCGCCTGAAACCCTTCTATGGCACTACTGAATTCAATTTTTTCCTGGATCATGAAGCAGCGCATTCACCAGATTGAGCTGTTTATGAAATATCCCATTGAAGTGCAGAACGACTGGCTGATGAAGCTGCTTTCGGCTGCAAGGAATACAGAATGGGGATTGAAATACGATTACCAGTCCATCAAAACACCGGAGGAATTCCGCAGGCGGCTGCCGGTTCAGAACTATGAAACCATCAAGCCTTATATCATCAGGCTCAGGCAGGGTGAGCAAAACCTGCTGTGGAACAGTGATATCAAATGGTTTGCAAAGTCGTCAGGTACCACCAACGACAAAAGCAAATTCATCCCGGTAAGCATGGAAGCGCTGGAAGAGTGTCATTTCAAGGGTGGCAAGGACCTGCTTTCCATTTACTGCAACAACAACCCTGATACGAAGATGTTCAGCGGCAAGCTGCTGTCGATGGGCGGAAGCCACCGGATCAGCTCATTCAGCAATGAATCATTTTATGGCGACCTGTCGGCCATCCTCATCCAGAACCTGCCTTTCTGGATTCAGCTGTTACGAACACCTGACCTGTCGATTGCATTGATGGATGAATGGGAAGAAAAAATTGACCGCATGGCAAGGGTGACCATGCTGGAAGATGTCACCAATCTTTCAGGCGTTCCCTCCTGGACGCTGGTATTGCTCAAACGGATCCTGGAGCTAAGCGATAAAAAAGACCTGTCTGAGATCTGGCCCAACCTGGAACTGTTTGTGCATGGCGGCGTAAGCTTTACACCGTACCGCGAACAGTTCAGGAGAATAATTCCGAATAAAGCCATGAAGTACCTGGAAACATACAATGCCTCGGAAGGGTTTTTTGGCATCCAGGACAGGCCCGACGGCGATGACATGCTGCTGATGCTTGACTACGGCATTTATTATGAGTTTGTGGATATGGAAGATGCAGGGAAAGAATTTCCTGTAACCATCGGCCTCGACGGCGTGGAGATGGGAAAGGAATATGCATTGGTAATTTCAACAAATGCAGGCTTGTGGCGTTACCAGATCGGCGATACGGTTACCTTTACTTCACTGGGTCCTTACAGGATCAGGATCACCGGGCGGACGGCCAGCTTCATCAATGCATTTGGGGAGGAACTGGTGGTAGACAATGCAGAAAAGGCCATGGCCGAAGCATGCCAGCGCACCAGCGCCATCGTCAGGGATTATACTGCGGCTCCTGTTTATATCACCGAAAACAAAAACGGCGCCCATGAATGGCTGATCGAATTTGAAAAAGCACCTGATGACCTGAGTGAGTTTTCAGCCATCCTTGACGACAGCCTTAAAAAGCTGAATTCGGATTATGAAGCAAAACGGTATCTTGACATGGCTTTGATGCAACCAGTGCTGCATGCCATGCCTGAGAATACCTTCTATAAATGGCTCAAATCAAAAAACAAGCTGGGCGGTCAGCATAAGGTGCCCAGGTTGTCGAATAACAGAAAAATCATTGATGAAATCCTGCAATATGTCAGTCATGAACAAAACGATTAATTTCTTTTTATTCCTGTTAATTTCTTCAGCGTTGTGCGCCGGCGACTATAACCTGATCAAACGGATTCCACAAAAGGTTCAGATTTACACCACCGATCATTTTGGTAATTCATACCTGGTAAGCAACGGTAACATCAATAAGTATGATTCACTTGGAAACCTGGCCGCCACCTTCAGTCAGAAAGATCTTGGCACACCGCAAAGCATTGATGCCACCGATCCGATGAAGATACTGGTCTTTTACAGGAACTTTGCAACCATCAGGATACTCGATAACAAGCTGGCGCTGCAGTCGACCGTTGATTTGCGCTCCATCGGAATCCAGCAACCCATCCTTGCCTGCAACACCATTAATCAGGACGGTTTCTGGGTGTATGATGAAAATGATTTCACCATCAAAAAAATAAACAACCAGCTCAAGGTGGAGCTCAGCTGCTTACCGCTTAACAAGCTGTTCCGCGACGTGCATGTAACCTTTATGCTGGAATCGGAAAACTGGATCATGATCAACAACCCGTCGTTGGGGGTTATTGTTTTTGATAAGACAGGAGACTATTTTCATACGGTTGAAATCAGGGATCAAAGTGTTTTCCAGGCGCAGTACGATCAGCTCTTTTTTGTGAAGAACGACTCCATCAACATCTGCAACATCGGCACGCTGGAGCGGAATGTGGTGAAGCTGCCACCTATGAAAGACGTGCTTGATGCACGCGTGGAACCGCACCGGGTGTTTTTGCGCAAGGAAGATGCACTGGAAATTTATTCGTTTTGATATATTGCAGGTAAAATGTTTATTTTGCACCGCCTTAATGCCAACCAACCAATTTAATTAATCGCATGCACATCGCTGTTGCCGGAAATATAGGATCAGGAAAAACTACGCTTACATCATTGCTCGCCAAACAGTTTAAATGGGAGGCGCATTATGAAGACGTGGATGACAATCCTTACCTCAATGATTTTTATGACGACATGCAGCGCTGGTCGTTCAACCTGCAGATCTACTTCCTGAACAGCCGCTTTAACCAGATCAACCAGATCAAGAAAAGCGGAAAAACAATCATACAGGACAGGACCATTTACGAAGACGCTTATATTTTTGCACCCAACCTGCATGCCATGGGGCTGATGACAACCAGGGATTTTAATAATTACAGCGAGCTGTTCAGCTTGATGAACACCTTTATCGCACCACCCGACCTGCTCATTTACCTCAGGGGCAGTGTACCGGCGCTGGTCAACCAGATCCAGAAACGCGGTCGTGCTTATGAGAATACCATCCGCATTGATTACCTTAAGCGTCTCAACGAACGTTATGAGGCATGGATCTCAACCTATGAGCTGGGAAAGCTGCTGGTGGTGGATATTGATGATATTGATTTTACAACCAACCAGGAGCATCTGGGCGAAATCATTAACCGGGTTAATGCAGAGCTGCACGGACTTTTTCAGAAACCGGAAGCAGTTGCGAAGAAATAGTTATGAGTTATGAGTTGTGAGTTATGAGACGCTCATTTCTGTTGCTCGCTGCCTCTAATTTTCAAACAAAAGTTAAACTAACTTTCGATCCAGGACCGGTAATAATCATCGCTTTCAATTTTCAAACCTTCTTTGGTAATCCAGAGCGGCTTGAAAGTGTCGATCATCACGGCGAGCTCTTTGGTTTCTTTGGCGCCAAGACTTTTTTCTACCGTGCCCGGATGCGGTCCGTGCGGGATGCCGCCGGGATGTAAGGTGATCATGCCTTTCTCCGTATTCTTGCGGCTCATAAAATCACCATCGACATAATAAAGCACTTCATCCGAATCGATGTTGCTGTGGTTGTATGGAACGGGAATGGCCAGCGGATGATAATCGAACAGCCTGGGAACAAAGGAACAGACCACATAATTGTGCGCTTCAAAAGTCTGATGAATGGGAGGTGGTAAATGGATACGGCCCGTGATGGGTTCGAAATCGTGAATGGAAAAAGCCCATGGATAGTGGTTGCCATCCCAGCCGATGGCATCGAAAGGATGCGTGGCATAAATGTACGGATAAACGATGTGCTGCTTTTTAATCATCACTTTGAACTCGCCTTCCTCATCGTGGGTCTCCAGGTTGACAGGCTTCCTGAAATCACGTTCGCAGTAGGGTGCATGTTCTTCGTACTGGCCATATTCATTGCGGTAACGGCGGCAGGTTTCAATCGGGCTGAATGAATCCAACACCAGCAGCCTGTTGTTTGCATCATGGAAATGAAGCTGGTAAATGGTTCCGCGGGGGATCATCACATAATCACCGTATTTGAAATCAATATTTCCATACAGTGTTTTCAATGTTCCGCTTCCCTGGTGGACAAAGAGCAATTCATCGGCATCAGCATTTTTGAGAAAGTAATCTGTTGTTGATTTGCGAGGGGCGGCAAGTGAAATGTGCAAATCGTTATTGACCAGGACGGGTTTTTTGCTTTTGATGTAGTCGTCTTCAGGTGTTACTGAAAAGCCATTGAAGCGGCGGTGCATGAGTGATTTCTGAAATGCAATTTCGGGTTCGCGTGAAAAAGGTTCACCCATTGATTTGATCAGGGTAGGAGGGTGACAATGATAGATGAGCGAATACACGTTGGAAAAGCCATGTGTGGAAAAAAGCTCTTCGGCATAAAGCGTTCCGTCAGGCTTGCGGAACTGGGTGTGTCGTTTGGGCGGAATGGAACCAAGGCTGTGATACTGCGGCATTTTAATACTTTTTTATGAAATGCAAACTTAGCTTTTTCCTCCCTGATCTCAAAGCGTGAAAAACCACAGGTTAGCTCATTAGCTGTATGATTTTTATCACTGGTTAAGTGCTGAATCGTACAATTAACTCCTGAAAATGCACTCCCTGCAGTACTCCGTATGGATACAAACTATATTACCTTAGTTTAAGCGCTTATTTCCTGCACAGAAGCTTATAAGCCAAGCCCGATAGGAGTGAGCGGCGCAGGGCGTGCGCGGGAGGGGCGAGCGGATAGCGGGACAGGAGAGGCGATGAAATGCAGCGGGTCGCTTTCAAAAAAAAATCAAAGACAGCAGCCAGTGATGCTGCTTCCGTAGTGTTGCTTCTCATGGATATTATTTTCGTATTTTTGCTTCCCTTTAAAAACACGAAGATGAAATTAGTTACATACAGGCAGGGAACCAATGAAGCGCTTGGGCTTTATCACGACGGACAGGTTTACAACCTCCATAAAACGGCTCTGCTGAAAGGTTATAAAGACTTTCCTGAAACGATGAAAGATTTCCTGGAGGCCGGTGATGGCGCCATGGAGTTTGCAAAAGGGCTTGACACGCTGGTGAAATCAGGAAAGCTGGATGCAGAACATTTTCCTTCTGATCAGTGTGTTTTTCTTGCGCCCATACCGAATCCGGCTTCCTGCCGCGACGGGTATGCATTCAGGCAGCATGTGGCCGCAGCACGCAGGAACAGGAAGGTGGAAATGATACCTGAGTTTGATGAATACCCGATCTTTTATTTTACCAACCACAATGCCATCCAGGGCCCCGGTGATATTTACTGCATGCCTGATCATTTCAAACAGCTGGATTTTGAACTGGAAGCGGCTGTGGTGATCGGTAAAAAAGGGATGAACATCAAAGCGGCAGAAGCCGATAAGTATATTGCCGGTTACCTGATCATGAACGACATGAGTGCACGTACGTTGCAGATGGAAGAGATGAAGCTCAACCTGGGTCCGGCCAAGGGAAAAGATTTTTCAACCGTGATCGGCCCTTATCTCGTAACACCCGATGAGCTGGAGCCTTACAGGATTCCTGCAAAACCAGGTCATACGGGCAACAGCTACAACCTGAAGATGAAATGCTATGTCAACGGCAAACTTGTTTCGGAAGGCAGCATGGGTGACATGGACTGGACCTTTGCTGAGATCATTGAACGCTGTGCTTATGGTGTGAACATTCTTCCCGGCGACGTGATTGGATCGGGCACGGTAGGCACAGGTTGTTTTTTGGAGCTCAACGGAACCGGTTTGCTGAATGATCCGAAATACAAGCCGCAATGGCTGCAGGAAAACGACGTAGTGGAAATGCAGATTGAAGGGCTGGGTTGCCTGAAGAATACGATCAGGAAAATGGATTCGGATTTTTCGATACTGGATCTGAAAAAGATTCCGGCCAAAGCGGTGAGTTGATAAATAACCTGAAAAACCATTCCGGTTGTCTTATTGGTTGCAAGAATTAAACACTGTGCTTTTTTTCACTGTGGAATGATCGTTTTTCGCAGGCCTCATTTTTATTTGCAGGTCTTGATTTATTGTATATCTTTATGACATATTAATTTCATTTTACCCCGAATGAAATATAGCTCTTCATGGATATTATTTTACTGGGCCTGTTTCCACACTACACTGCTTTTTTCCCAGGCCAGGGTTACACGCACCGAATCTTTTGACGTTCCTGGCGGAGCTGCTGCCATGCTGCCTTTTGGCTGGAGCGGCAGTATTTTGAACGGGAGTGATCCGAATAACTTTGCTGACCGTGTTACCACTGGCGGAAGTCCTACCTGTGCCACACATTCGGGAGCAGGCATGATGCGTTACCGCTCAGGCCTGATGGCAAGTCCGGTCACACCGGAGCAGTATTTTGTTGCATCGCCCAGGTATGATTTAACCAACAATCCCGGTACTGCAACCATTAGTTTCTGGATGTATAAGGATAACATGAATACGGTAAAGGACAGTGTGTCCCTGTACATGAATGATTCTGCAGTTGCAAATCTTTCGAGGGGCAGCATGACGAAAGTGATGGGTCCCTTTTCGCATGACACAACCATTGGCGGAGTAGGATGGAAGCAATATACTGCCGTTATCCCTGCAGGCTATAATAATTCTTCGGCCTTTGTAATATTTGTTTTTACAAACAAGGAACCGGTTGTTGGCGGAGCCAATATTTTCGTTGATGATTTCAGCATAGAGACCTACCCTAAAAAAATGAATATTATTTCCAGCAGTCTTTTTTACCAGGAAACTGCTGGCATCTCTGTAGGGAGCATAGACCAGCTGATTGTGGGAATAAAAGTAGTGACCGATGGCGCAGCAGATTCGTTGCGCATTGATTCGATTGTTACCAATGCAACAGGTACAACAATACTTACATCCATAGTTCCGGGCAGCTGCAAGATCTGGTATACCAAAGGCAACAGTACATTCACTGCAACGGGTAATCAATTTGGATCCGGAATGAACCCCACCTATTTCAGGGATAAATTTACACAGACAGCACCTTATTTTTTCCTGGAGAATGGAGAGAACTATTTTTGGGTAACCATCAGCGTTTCGGCTGCCGCACCCCTTTCCTCTTTTATTGATATAGACTTTAACGGCATTTACTACCACGACCTTCCTTACAGTACCTTACCCGATTCATCGGTATTGACAACCGTATCTACGCTTCCCGGTAGCAGGCGAATTGGAATAACTGTTTGTAATGGAATAATTCCAATAATGATATGGGGGGGGTGTTGGTTTCCGGGAAATTATCCTACCGATTATATAAACAGGGTTTATTTAAGAGGAGGAAATTCTGTTATTCCTTCATATCCATACATTGATAATAACATCAATGATGTAGGTCCGTGGTGGAGTCCCTGGTTCAGTGGCCCCGCACCATTAACTGCACACCCTCCCGATTACCAGCTGTTTTCGCAAACCCCCAGTACCCTGCATCCGAATATCACTGCGGTGCTTGCGCAAGGTATGTCATACGCCGCTCCGGCTATTGTTGCTTCAAATCCAACAGGGGCGGGCCTGGCACTTCAGAGCGGAGCCTGGACAAGCAATAATTACCTGGCAGCCTGGATCGATTACAATCAGGATGGAGACTTTCTGGATGGAACAGGAATTTATTCCGAAAAGGTTGCACAAAGTGGTCCGGTGGGAACCTTTGGCTGGTGGACCGTTCCGGTGAACGTGCCTTTGGTTCTTACAGCGCCAACTCCAAATGTTGCCGGTCCTTCCGGAATACAATACGGAAATACAATCATGAGGGTCAGAGAAGTTTTTGGTATCAATAATATTCAACCCTGTTTGAGTGGTTATGTATTTGGTGAAATTGAAGATTATGTGGTGTCCATCATTCCCGCCTGTCCGCTTAACGTTAGCCTGTGGCTGGGATATACCGATGACTGGAATACCCCTGCCAACTGGTGCGGCGGTGTGCCAACCATCAATGATGTGGCATTGATAGATGAAGTTAATTACCTGGGCGGAACGCAATCAGGCGCTCCTTATGATCCGGTGATTCACTCCGGAACCATTGCCACTGCAAAATCAATCAGGCTTGGAACAACCGATACCTTAACGATCAATGCCACCACGAACAGTTCCCTGACCATTGCTGACTCGCTGGCCATTTCCTATAACACTCCGGCAGGCGGATCGGGGTTGCTGAAAGTAATCAGCGCTTTTTCTGATACTGCCCAGCTATCCAATGGCAACCTTGGATTCAATATTTCACCCTTCAAACCAACACGGAAAGAAAGCAGGTCACAGTTTTTATATACGAAATCTGAACTGATATCGAAAGGAATGATTGCCGGTGATGTGATCGACCAGCTGATTTTTTATTTTAACAAGACCTCCGGTGTATCGCACAACTTTAATGGCTTTACCATAAAATATGCAACATGCGATTCGATGTGGGCCAAATGGACTGCACCGCCAACACAGCTTGCTCCCAATACCAGTGCATATGTGACAGTCTATTCCGCCAATCCGCTAAACATTAATTTACCGGCAAGCGGTGGTACGGTGACGCTGAATATGATTCCGGGAAAATTCATCTGGAACGGCGTGAGTGATATCGTTCTGGAGATCTGTTACGACAATGCGTTTCTCCCAAGCCTGGCCACTGATGATGTGCTGATGCAGACACAGACAACAGGAAGCTGGCAATTTCTGAATATTAATACTTCAGCGGCGAGTCCGTCGGGCTGTTCACTTGGATTGCCTGCTGTTTCCCCGGCCCTTGCTATAGCCTATCAGTATAAGCCCAATATTACATTTCATTTCAAACGTCCTTATATAAAATATCCCATTAACATAACGGGCAACGGAGCCGTAACAGCAGGACACTGGATCAATTATGGCGCGTTCTCCGCCGGGCAAAGCCATGTTACATTCAATAACAATATGCTGAATCAACGTATAGGGGGAATTAGTCAGACCACCTTCAATGAAGTGACCATTGATAAGGCAGGCGGTCCGGGAAATAACGGGGTGATGCTGGATATAAATGCAAGTATTGATTCCATCATCCATCTGACAAACGGAGCCCTGCTGCTGAACCAAAAAACGCTGTGGCTGAAGAATTCGTCGTCAGCAGGTACAAATGCAGCCATTGCCAGAACAAATGGCTGGATTCAAAGCGAAGATTTGCCTCCGGCCTACGGAAATATAAGATGGACCATTGGCACGGATGCCATGAGTCACGTATTTCCATTGGGGACTGCTGACGGTACGTACATACCCTTTACCCTGACCAATGCAACGGGAGGGGATGTCGGTGATGTAACCATTGCAACTTATCCGACGGCGCCTGATAATACACCGTGGCCACCGACTGTGACACATCTGAATGACCTTGCAACAGGTATAAACAAAAGCATTGTGAACGTGGTTGACCGTTTCTGGAACATTTCAAAAACCGGTCCGTCGGGTAATCCGATGATGACTTTTGGCTGGACAGTGGTTGAGCGTCCAACCTGTGCTGCCTGCGCAGCAGATAATGCACTCATGCCACAAAAATGGGAAAGCCCGAACGGAAACGGCAATGATGGCTGGCGACTATTTGCACCACCACCCATCCATTCATTTGTCAATAATACATCTACACTGAACCCGCCCGGTATCCCGTTTAACGGCATATGGACAATCACAAACTTTGTTGAACCATTGCCAGTGGAGCTGCTGCAGTTTGATGCAAAGCTTATTGAAGATAAAGTAAAGATCTGGTGGAGCACGGCATCTGAAACCGATAATGATTATTTCACCGTGGAACGTACTACCAATTACCTTGATTACGACTTCATCGCCGAAGTAAACAGCAAGGGACCCGGCACGCACCTGCTTGATTACATCACGTATGATGAAGCACCCCTTCCCGGCCTTCAGTATTACCGTTTAAAGGACACTGATTTTACCGGCAACAGCAAGTACTCCAAACTGGTGCCGGTGCGGTATGAGAAGACCCAGGCTTTTGAAATTAAATATGTGCTGATTAATAAAGGCTCCAGTTCGATTGATGTCGTATTTCACTACAATACCAACGAACCGTATTCCTATTCACTGGTTGATATGATGGGTAAGGCCATTGCCACCAAATCAGGAAATGCAGCCTCTCCCGGGTTGAATACTTTGACTATTCCTGTTGATATGACTGCTGGCGTTTACCTGGTTGTGATCAGGAATGCGCATGAAGAGGCCGAATATAAAATCGTTTATTGATTCCGCTGATTCCGGAATACGTTCCGGCAACACTTTTACCTGGAGATAATCAGCTTTTTTGTTTGGTAAATCTGCCAGGTGAGGTAGAAATTGTCTGTAAACATTTCTGTATGAATATTTGCTGCAAATTTACCGGCTAACATCATGTCGTATATGATCTTTGCTTTATGATAAATAATCGGAACATGGCATTGTTTCAGTTCATGGAAATCTTAAAGTAAGCAGGTTGGATCTGGGACAATAAAATTAAATATATTTGGAACGTCCAATGCAATATGAATGAAAAACCTCCTCCTTCTCCACGGCGCCCTTGCGGATAAAGAGCAATTCCATCCGCTGATGAATTTCCTGAAAGATGATTTCAGCGTACATGCCATTTCTTTTTCGGGTCATGGAAGCTTTACATCCGAACCAGATTATTTTTCGATGGAACTTTTCAGCAATGACATTATTGGTTTTATAAAAAAGCATAAGCTGAAGCAGGTAAATATTTTCGGATATAGCCTGGGTGGTTATGCAGCATTGTATTGTGCCCGGCACCATCCGGGCATGATTGAAAGCATCTTCACCCTGGCAACCAAATTCAGCTGGACACAGGAATCAGCTGCAGCTGAAGTGAAAATGCTGCAACCTGAAATCATGGAGCAAAAGATCCCTGTATATGTTGAGACGCTGAAGCAACGTCATGGCGATGCACACTGGAAAGAAGTTGTTTTGCAAACGGCAGCGATGATGATGGAAATGGGAAACAAAAATCCTTTGACTGATGACGATTTTAAAAAAATTTCAATCCCGGTTTTGCTTTCCCGCGGCGACCAGGATAAAATGGTTACGGAAGCCGAAACGGCTCATGTGCGGCAATTGATCAAAGGAAGCAATATGATTACGTTCCCTGATACACCGCATCCGTTTGAGAAGGTTAACGTATCAACGCTGGCGGAATCGATCAGGAAGTTTTTAATGTGAGCATGATTTAGAAAGTTTAGAAGGTTAGGAAGGTTTAGAAGGTTTGGAAGGTTTGGAAGGTAGATGGAAAAGTACGTTAGGTGGTTGGTGGAAAACACCAACCACACGCAAAGTTTCTGGCTAAGACTTCAAAAAACTCAAAGCCATTCCTATTACTCATTACCAATTACTAATTACTCATCACTCATCACTCCCAACTAGTCTTCATTCCCCTCCCGGAACATACAGCTTTTTCCCCGGTTCTTTCTTTCCTTCTTTCTGATCGGTTGATTTGGGATTTCTCAGGTCGAGGTCTTTTTGCAGCAGCCAGTAGCCTTTTTTGAATTTGTAGCCGTCATACCTGAAATCAGGTCCATAAAATTCATACTGACCTTTCTGAGCGCCTGAAACCGGTGACAGCCTGTCGAATACAATCATTTTCTTTTTCTCCTCGAAAGCCAGCTTCATTACGGCTTGTGAAGTAAATTCAAATACGACCCTGTATTTGGGTTTGCCTTCGCCTTTAAAAACAGGAGCACCGAAAGTGATGCCATCAGGAGAAACCATCAGGATATCAATCACCTTCTTTGTCGTTAGCCTGTTATTGCCATGCCAGCCCAACAGGGTATAAGTGTTGTTTCCGCTGATCTTTTTTTCAATCATGCGGTAATAATAGGCGCCGTACCATTCCTCAGGCTTGCAGGTCTTCGACATTGCCTCTGCATTCTCAAATGGCCTTTCCTGGAGCCTGTACAGTTTCACCTGTTTGGTTTTTTTATCAAACACCTGCACAAAACCATAATAGCTGTAAGCATTCCTGTCGGAGGACTGCAATACCCATGTGTAAATTTTGACTTTGCCGTCGTCGCTTTTCAAAATGGACACATTCTTCAGCGAATCAAAGCCGTAGTCAAAGGTATTCTGGTAAGCGAGGAGGGAAGTCATGCTTTCATTGAACAGCAGACAAGCGTGCATGCGGGTGCTGTCCTGAAGGCCTCTTACCATGCTGTCACCGGCTGCAGACAGTATTTTTTCCTTAGCCTGCAATTCCTGCAGGTCGATGGTTTTATAATGTTCCTGACTGAAAGCAAGTACCGGCCACAGCAAAAAAGCAGATACGATAACAGTTAGATGGAATTTACTGAACAAGGTATTGGTATTGGATCATACAAACGTAACTAAAATGGTTGTCGTATGGAACCCGGCTGAAGCAGGTTTTGAACAATACACTATGAAAAACTGTGGAAGGCCGGGATTACCTGGAAATGACAAGCTTTTTTGTTGCTGCGTACCGGTCTGTTTTGATCCGTACGAAATAGACACCTTCCGGGAACTCCTCAGTGGTCATTTTTAATTCCTGCCCGCTTAAATCAGTTGATGAGTAAACGGTTTTTCCTGCAATATCATAGAACTCTATTTCAGCAGACACGGGGGCAACCGCGAATATGATCATAAAATCTGCACCTGCAGGGTTTGGCAAAATTTCAAACGAGCTTGCCGGTTGTGCAATGTTATCGTTTACACCAGTGAGGGTAAAACATGCAGATGTATCCTTGCAGCCATCCTGAATAACTTCTACTGCATAACTGCCTGCTGTCGGAGGGGTAAAGGAATTTCCTGTGGCGTTAATGATGGGAGCAAATCCATTGTTGCAATCGAGCCATTGATAGGAAGCTGAAACAGCCTGTGCCATTAATGTCATGCCATTCTGCACAACTGTTGTATTAATGTTCTGGATAGTCAGGTGAAAAGTGATAACGCTGTCACATCCGTTTATAGTGGGTATGGTATCTGTATAATCTCCTGATAAAGTCCAGAGAAAAAGACCGCTGGGTGAGAGATAACTGATGCAGTTCTGGATTGTGGTATCTGAGAATTCATGGTTCAATACAGTTAAGTCAACTGTAATAATGCTGTCGCAGCCCGCTGCATTTGGAATAGTATCATGGTGAATCCCTGTCGTGGTCCACGTTAAACCACCGGGTGAGAGAAAGCTTCCACAGGCTGTATCCGTATGTGAGGAAGAAGAGCTGTTTGAAATAGTGAGGTTGATGGTCATGACGCTGTCACAACCTGCAGCATTGGGAATAGTATCGAGGTATGTTCCTGATGCAGCCCAGGAATAATGGTTGCTGGGTGAAATATAACTATTGCAGGCGATGATGTTTTGTGTGGAAGCACTGCTTACCATTCCAATGGAGAGGTTGATGGTGATAATACTGTCACAGCCAAAACCCGTGATCAACGTATCGACATAGGTGCCCGGAACATTCCACGTGTATTTTCCGCTTGGTGAAGTGTAGCTGTTGCAGGCGCTAATGTTTACGTTTGATGCTGACAGGCAGGATAATCTTGCGATAACCACATCACTGGTCTCAAAATATGGATTAGCGCCCTGATTGTAGATGGTATCAGGTCCAATAGATAATGGGTTATGGTAAAATTCACAAACGACGGAAGCATGTTGCGTAGCATCAACAGCACAGGAATTTCCATAAACGACTCCGGCATTAGTAATGGATTGCGCCCATTTAAACTGTCCTGTACTATCCCATTTGCAAATGAAAGCTGCAATTGAGAAGAGGGTGTTCACATAAAATGTACCCGGACCCGGATCAAAATCACATAAATAATTACAGCTTCCGGTGATGTATAAATTTTCAGCGTGATCTTTAACCATATGTACTGATTTGTCATATCCATTGGTCGAACTCCCTATTTTTTTTGCCCAGATTAAATGACCGTTGTTATCAAGTTTTGTAACATATGCATCGCAATAGCTGCCTGCATTCATTATAAAATTAAACCCCGGATCCGGATCAAAATCCACACTTCCCTGGAAGTTTCCGGTTACATAAATACTTCCTCCGGCACCGGTTATCAATGCGTTTGGGTCGGAGTACTGTCGTGCATTTTCGAATGCACGTGCCCATTCAAGATTCCCTGCAGGGTTTAATTTCGAGATGTAAATGCTTTTTGTCGCCGATATACCCAGATTATAAACCCCAGTTCCGGGATCGAGATCAACCACACCGTTAAAATAACCTGTTGAATATACGTTACCCGAATCATCAAACGCTATTGAATTACCTTTGTCAATAGACGATCCACCCATCGATCTTGCCCATAGCAGGTTTCCTCCAACATCCAGCTTCAATACAAATGCATCCCTGTCGCCGTTGGATGTAAGCAGGTATTGTGAGTTTGTATCAGGATCAAAATCACAGGTTCCCTTAAATGAACCAGTCATCAAAACATTTCCGGTGTCGTCAATGGCAATAGCTTCGCAACCCTCCGTATCAATTCCTCCCATGAACCTTCCGTAAATGAAATTTCCTGCACTGTCGAGCTTGGTTATGAAAATGTCTGCTGATCCGGATGAATTGACAGAGAAAACGCCGCTGCCTGGATCCATATCCATTGTCCATGAAAAGGATCCGGCTAAATATAAGCTGCACAAGGTGTCTAAAACAATATCGGTAATATATCCATTCCAGGTCTTAACCCAGATCAGGTTGCCCAACGGGTCATACTTTGTTATGAAAGCATCACCGTCTATTTGGGAGTTCAATAATAAAACGGCTGGTCCGGGATCAAAGTCAACTATTCCGTCAAAAGATCCGGCCGCATAAATGTTGTTGTATTTATCTACTTCAATTGCAGTTGCACCATCGAAATCAGTACCGCCGATACCGATTCCCCACTGCCAGTCGGGCGCCTGGGCATATGCTTGTATGCTTAAGATGATTGCCAAAGGCAATAACTTCCATGACGGGTAGCGTCTTGTTTTCATTGCATATTGCAGATTCAGAATAAAAATATGTTCACATCTCCAATCCGGTTATGATTTCTTCAAAAAAAGTATTGGAACTCAAATATAATATTTTATAGTCTGATATTCACCAGCCGGATCTTATTATAAAAAAAACGCAACAACCCTTTCGGACTGTTGCGTCTGTTTAATTTGAAATATGATAATCAGGCGTGCATGGCCTGTTTCTTGCCAAGCAGGGTTTCTTTGCTTTCGCGGAAGTTCTCATCATCCACGCAGCAGTCTACCGGACAAACTGCCGCACACTGGGGCTCGTCATGAAAGCCTACACATTCGGTGCATTTATCTGAAACGATGTAATATGTATCCATGGACTTGGGAGGCTGTGGAGCATTGGCATCTATCTCCGTGCCATCCAGCTTTTTAAAGGCTCCCTTTACATTGGTGCCGTCAGAGAAACGCCACTCAGCGCCTCCTTCATAAATTGCATTGTTGGGACATTCCGGTTCACAGGCACCGCAATTGATGCATTCGTCCGTTATTTTAATTGCCATAAACGCTCTTTTTTTAGTTCAGAACACAAACCTACATGATTTCATTCAAAATCACAAAGATTTAATGACGAGTCTTAAAACAGGTATTGTGAATGAAAAGATATAGCAGGTAAAAGGGATTTTTTAATTTTGTTGGTATGACAAAGCCGGTCAAGGATAATTTTTCAGCGCGTTCGGGCAGCTATGCCAGGTTCAGACCTTCATACCCCGCCGCCCTTTTCGAATGGCTGTTTTCGCTGGTTGAACAGAAAGAAAATGCCTGGGATTGCGGCACGGGAAGCGGCCAGGTAGCCGCTGTCCTGGCTGAGAAATTCAAAAATGTTTACGGCACCGATATTTCTGCAAGCCAGCTGAAAGAAGCTGTTCAGAAAAAAAATATACTTTACAGGGTGGAACCAGCTGAAAGCACCGGCTTCAGTGATGCCTTCTTTGATCTGATAACTGTTGCCCAGGCCATTCACTGGTTCAGTTTTGATGAGTTTTACAGGGAAGTTAAGCGGGTGTTGAAGCCAGGTGGATTATTCGCCGTCATTGGCTACAACCTCCCCACCATTGGCGCTGCGGCAGATACTGTGCTGAAAAAGTTTTACTACGGGACAACAGCCCCATACTGGGATGCGGAAAGGAAATACATTGATGATAACTATCAGACCATCCCTTTCCCTTTTGAAGAAATCAAATCGCCCGTATTTTCAATGAATTTTGAGTGGGACGCCAGTCACTTTATCAACTTTGTTTCAACCTGGTCAGCAGTGCTCCATTACATCAAATCCAACCAGGCTGACCCAGTCCCTGCATTCCGTCAGGAGCTGTTAAATGTTTGGCCTGAAGCTCAGATCAGGACCGTTTCATTCCCGTTGTTACTAAGGGTGGGCAGGCTGAAAATGTAGATGATTCAGTTACCGCTTAGCAGTGAGACACTTTCAAGTGCTTCTGACTCACTATGCAATAGGTAATTAATTAAATTGGTGAGCGCATTCTATAGCAGACGATTGCAGCAAAGCATTCCGCTTTTACCGAAAATGCCTATTTTCGGCATCCCAAAAATGTCAGAAATGAAAAGAGCTTTGCTTATTTCCGGTTTCATAATTTCCTGTTCCGCTTTTGTATACGCCCAGAAAAAAAACCTGGAAATCAGCGACTTTGCCGGTAACCGCCAGTTTTTTACCAAACCTGTAGCCGGCCTGCGTTCCATGGCCGACGGCAAACGATATACGGAAATGGTATCGAATGAAAATACAAAAGCAACAGATATCATCATCTTCGATTACAGGACAGGTCAGACGCTGGATACATTGGTCAGGGGTAATTCGCTGATGCGTCCCGGTGGCAATCAGCCCCTTACTTACAGCAGCTATGAGATTAATCAATCAGCCACACAGGTGCTTTTTACCGCTGATGAAGAGCACATCTACCGTCATTCCACCAAAGCAAACAACTATTTGTATGATGTAACAAAGCAGACATTGACAGCCGTTTCGCTTTTGGGTAAACAGATGTATGCCACCATTTCCCCCGATGGCATCATGGCGGCATTTGTGAGGGAAAATAACCTGTACATCAGGAACATGGTTACTGGTGAGGAAAAAGCGATAACCAGCGACGGAAAGAAGAATGAGATCATCAACGGAGCCAACGACTGGGTGTATGAAGAGGAGTTCTCCTTCAGCCGTTCCTATCAATGGTCGGCCGACGGAAGCAAAATTGCTTATTACCGTTTTGATGAACGCAGGGTTCCGGAGTATACACTTACCCTATATGACAACCTGTATCCAACCCTTGAAAAATATAAATATCCCAAGGCCGGCGAAGCCAGCTCACTGGTGGATATTTTTATTTATGATGTGAAGATGGGTAAAACCGTAAAGGCGGATCTTGGAACAGAAACCGACCAGTATATTCCGCGCATCAAATGGACTGCCGATCCGGATAAACTTTCCATCCAGCGGCTGAACAGGCTGCAGAATAAGCTGGATCTTCTTTTGTGCGATGCAGCCACAGGCAAAACAAGCATCCTGCTTACGGAAGAAAACAAAGCCTATGTGGAAATTTACGATGACCTCACGTTCCTCAACGACAGGCGGCATTTTATCTGGACCAGCAACAGGGACGGCTACCATCACATCTATTATTACAACATGGATGGCAGAATTGAAAGGCAGGTCACCAGCGGTTCCTGGGATGTGACTGCCTATTATGGCTGCAATGAAAAAACAGGTACGTTTTATTACCAGGCTGCAGCTAACGGACCTGCAGGCCGGCAGGTTTATTCCGTAACGCTTAAGGGGAAAAAGCAGCTGCTTTCGGCAAATGAGGGTACCAGCACCGCTGAATTCAGCAGCACTTTCCAGTATTTCATGAACAAGCATACCGATGCCAACACGCCGGCAGTTTATACGATGCATGATGCATCAGGCAGGATGATCCGCATGTTGCAAAACAATGAAAAGCCTTTGGCGGTGCTGGCCGGCTACAACCTGTCGAAGAAAGAATTCTTTACTTTTAAAACTTCGGAAGGTGTGGAGCTGTATGGCTGGATGATCAAACCACCGGACTTTGATGCCGGTAAGAAGTATCCGGTATTGCAGTGCATGTATGGAGGTCCTACCCGCCAGCTGGTGCTTGATTCGTATGAAGGGGCCGATTATTTCTGGTTCCAGATGCTGGCTGAAAAAGGGTATGTGGTAGCCTGTGTGGATAACCGCGGCACGTTTGCACGCGGCGATGAATTTGCCACCTGCACCTATAAGAACATGGGTCATCTTGAATTGCTCGACCAGGTTGAAGTGGCCAAATACCTTGAAAGCTTACCGTATGTGGATGTAAAACGCATCGGCGTTTACGGATGGAGCTATGGCGGATACCTCACTTCGCTGCTGATGACCAAAGGGGCCGATCATTTTAAAGCAGGCATTGCCGTGGCCCCTGTGACCAACTGGCGGAACTATGATAACATATATACTGAACGTTATCTCCGCACGCCCCAGGAAAATCCCAAAGGGTACGATGACAATTCGCCGGTCAATTTTGCAAAGCAGCTGAAAGGCAAATTCCTGCTGGTACATGGCACGGCTGACGACAATGTTCATTTTCAGAACAGCATGGAATTCGCCGATGCCCTGATAAAGGAAAAAAAGCAGTTCAGGTCATTTTTCTATCCCAACAAAGCACACAGCATGACAGGTGCACGCGGGCACGTGTACCAGATGCTGACGGATTTTATTATTGAGAACCTGTAGGTAATGATGAATGAGGAACGATGAGTGATGAATGGTGAATGAAAGGATGATGACTTTTGGATATTAGCTATCGGTTAGTAGCTATTACCCCGATAAGGAAATATACATGTCTTTTTCAATCAGACACCTGTCCCGCTTTTTAATCGGGTTTAGTTTGATACGCCGGCGTTTCATGGCAGGCTGTTTTTTTTTAAACTTTAAACTTTAAACTTTGAACTATTTTCCTCTTACCGGATAACCTCGTAATATTGCATCCTGATTTAAAGAATGGACATAGTATGATCTCTGCTGAAATTTTATGTATTGGTGATGAACTGCTTATCGGGCAGGTGATCAACTCCAATGCCGCCTGGATGGGCAGGGAGCTGGGGCTGGTGGGCATCAGGGTAATGAGGCATACGGCCATTGCCGATGAAAAAAAAGAAATCATTTCTGCACTGGATGAAGCCATTTTAAGGGCTGATATTGTTTTGATCACCGGCGGTCTGGGTCCAACCAGGGACGACATCACCAAACATACACTGGCCGAATATTTCAATTCGAAGCTGATTTTTAATGAGCAGGCATTTGAAAATGTGGTCCGGTTGTTCAGCTTGCGCGGTCGCCAGGTTCCGGAAACGGGCAAGAGCCAGGCTGACCTGCCGGAAGTGTGCACACCCATTTACAATGAGCTTGGCACGGCCCCGGGCATGTGGTTCGAAAAGGATGGAAAAGTGATTGTCTCCATGCCCGGCGTTCCGCATGAAATGCAGGGCATGATGACCGGCCGGGTCATCCCTGAGCTGAAGAAAAAATTTAAAACCCCGAAGATCATTCACAAGACCATCCTTACCCAGGGTGTGGGTGAATCCATTATCGCTGAACGGATTGCAGACTGGGAAGATAACCTGCCACCCTATATGAAGCTGGCCTATCTGCCTGCTACGGGCATGGTGCGCCTGCGGTTGAGCGCCATGGGATCACAGGAAAGGCTCGAGCGGGAAGTGGATGAAAAGCTGGAGCAGGTCATACCGCTTATTGCAGAATATATTTATGGGTACGGTGAAGAGAAGCTGGAAGAAATTATCGGCAGACTGTTAGTTCAGCAGGGAAAAACACTTGCAATAGCCGAAAGCTGTTCGGGCGGTTATGTTTCTCACCTCGTCACTTCCGTGGCGGGAAGCTCAGCTTATTACAGAGGGTCCGTCATACCTTACGCCAACGATCTCAAGCAAAGCATCCTGCACATTACACCGGCTCATTTTACAACCGTTGGTGCGGTGAGCGAGGAAGTGGCGCGTGAAATGGCCCTGCATGTTAAAGCGCTTTTTAAATCCGATTACGCCATTTCCACCACGGGTATTGCAGGTCCTGCCGGGGCTACGCCGGAAAAGCAGGTGGGTACGGTCTGGATAGGAATTGCCACCCCTGATGAAGTCATCACCAGAAAAGTGCTGTTGGGTAACAACAGGCTGCGTGTTATTGAGGTGACAGGAATTACGGCCCTGAACATGCTCCGGAAAGAGCTCCTGAAAAAAGCCTGAGCACAGCGGGCTTTTAGCGGTTGAAAATCCCGGAAGAAATGCTGCAAATTACTGTGCAAATTGCTGAAAGCAAACTGTTTATAGATAGAATCGATGGGTGAAAACTGATCCTATCCAAATTAATTTCCAAAATATTTTTTTTATTAAATGATTTTTGCGATTTTCGCACTCCATTTTGAAAGGACTACATCATGTCAAAAGTTTGTGATTTAACCGGAAAGACCTCCCTTGTTGGAAACCGTGTATCATTTTCCAATAAGAAGACCAAGCGCAGATTCAACCCGAATCTGCAGGTGAAGAAATTCTTTATGCCTGAAACAGGCGAATGGATCACCTTAAAGGTCTCCACGTCGGCATTACGCACCATCAACAAGAAGGGCATCACCGCCTGTATTTCACAGGTGCTTAAAAAGGGAAAAATTTAATATTTAATCTGCAGATACCATGGCAAAGAAAGGCAACAGGATACAGGTAATCATGGAGTGCACCGAGCATAAGACAAGCGGACTGCCCGGCACTTCACGCTACATCACCACCAAAAACAAAAAGAACAACACCGAAAGGCTGGAATTGAAGAAGTACAATCCCATCATGAAAAAAATGACGGTGCATAAAGAAATTAAATAATCGTTTCCGGCGTATACCCGGTACATAACGGCAAAATAACATGGCAAAGAAAGTAGTTGCAACACTGAAAAGCGGAAAAGGAAAAGAGTTTTCCAAAGTCATTAAAATGGTTAAATCACCTGTAACCGGTTCTTATTCATTTAAGGAAGAAGTGGTGCATAATGATCACATCAAGGATTTCTTAAAGGAAAACTAAGAGGCCTTCAATTTCATAATCAGCTTCTTTCATCTTTTACCGGTGAAAGAAGCTTTTTTTTTCAAACGGTTTACCAACCGGAAACTCATCACTCATCACTCATAACTCATCACTTACCTATGGCATTTTTTGGTTTGTTTGGTAAAGAGAAAAAGGAAAGCCTGGATCAGGGTCTGGAAAAGACACGCACGGGCATTTTTTCAAGGCTTACCAAAACACTGGTTGGCAAATCGTCGGTTGATGATGAAGTGCTCGATCACCTGGAAGAAGCGCTGGTGTCATCCGATGTTGGCGTTACCACCACGTTGAAGATCATTGAACGCATCCAGCAGCGGGTTGCACGCGACAAATACATAGGCACCTCAGAGCTGAATAAAATGCTGAAAGAAGAGATCACCGGGCTGATGCTTGAAAAATCCAAAGGAGCTCCTGAATCAACTTTTGAAAAGATAACGGTTACCCCGTATGTGATCATGGTGGTGGGTGTAAATGGCGTTGGTAAAACCACCACGATCGGCAAACTGGCCTACCAGTTCAAAAACGCAGGTAAGAAAGTGGTCCTTGGCGCTGCAGATACTTTCAGGGCAGCGGCAGTTGACCAGCTGACCATCTGGTCGAAAAGGGCCGGTGTGGACATAGTATCACAGGGCATGGGCGCCGATCCGGCATCAGTGGCCTTTGATACCGTGAAATCAGCAGTTGCACAAGGTGCAGATGTCATCATTATTGATACGGCAGGCAGGCTGCACAATAAAGTAAGCCTGATGAATGAACTGTCGAAAATAAAACGGGTGATCCAGAAGGTAATTCCCGATGCGCCGCATGAAGTATTACTAGTGCTGGATGCTTCCACAGGGCAGAATGCAGTGGAGCAGGCAAAGCAGTTTACTGCAGCTACAGAAGTCAATGCCCTGGCGCTGACCAAGCTGGATGGCACTGCCAAAGGTGGTGTTGTGATTGGTATCTCCGACCAGTTTAATATACCGGTGAAGTATATCGGCGTGGGTGAGAAAATGGAGGACCTGCAGGTGTTTGACCGCGAAGAATTTGTTGATTCATTATTCACCCTGAACTGACCGTTTAATCATGAGTCTGAGAAGCTGTCTCCTGTTGCTGCTCCTGCACATACCGGTATTGTTATACGGTCAGCAGAAAAAAAACAGGTTCAGCATTTATATATCCGACAACCACAACATCCAGAACGAAGCCTATATCTATTCCATAACCAAAGACAGCCTGGTCATTACCGGCATTGCAGATTACGGGAAGTCGAACATCGATTACCTCAGGCGGAAATTAAATACGGAAGAAAAAAAGAACCTGCAGGAATTCATGCTTACCTTTCCGGTGAATAAGTTCAATGAGCTGTACTTTAAGGATTATGCCAACCTTGGCTACATAACCAACGAGCATTTTCCGAGAGTGATTGATATGGATCTTACGAACCTGGGATCCTCCAAAAAAGTCAGGATCAACAACATTTATATAGCTGAATTTGCACGGCTGTTTAACATGATCAATCCCATGCTGCCTGATGAAGTTAAGATCAGGTATGAAGAAAAAGATTTCCAATAAATAGTTGAATAAAAAACTTTCACCGGCTGAAACGGTTCCGGTATAAAAACCTCTTCCATTGAAAACAAAAACATCAGTTCAGAACAGGATCAACGTAGTCACCCTTGGCTGCTCCAAGAACCTGGTGGATTCAGAAGTGCTGATGGGTCAGCTTCGCGCCAATAACATGGAAGTGACCCATGAGGCAAAAAAGGAAGATGCCAATATTGTGGTGATCAACACCTGCGGATTTATTGATAACGCCAAGCAGGAATCCATTGATACCATATTGCATTATGCCAGGCAGAAGGAAAAAGGAAAAATCGACAGGCTGATTGTTACCGGCTGTCTTTCGGAACGCTACAAACCCGACCTGGAAAAAGAAATTCCGAATGTGGATGCATTCTTCGGAACACGCGATTTGCCCAGGTTGCTGAAAACGCTTGGCGCTGATTATAAGCACGAATTAATTGGCGAACGGCTGCTGACCACACCCAATCATTTTGCTTATTTTAAAATATCTGAAGGCTGCGACAGGCCCTGCTCTTTTTGCGCCATTCCTTTGATGCGCGGCAGGCACATTTCAAGGCCGATGGAAGAGCTGGTGGAAGAGGCGAAAAAGCTTGCGCGTAACGGTACGAAGGAACTGTTACTGATCGCCCAGGATTCGACTTACTATGGTTTGGATATTTATAAGGACAGGAAACTGGCTGAGCTGCTCACCAGGCTTTCAGATGTGGAAGGCATCGACTGGATCCGTTTGCATTATGCTTTTCCTGCAGGCTTCCCGATGGATGTGCTGGATGTGATGCGTGAAAAAAGCAACATCTGCAATTACCTCGACATGCCGTTGCAGCACATCAGCGACAGCCAGTTGAAAAGCATGCGCCGCGGCACCACCAAAGAAAAAACAACGAGGCTGATTGAATCGATACGTGCTAAAGTGCCGGGCATTGCGCTCCGCACCACGTTGATTGCCGGTTATCCGGGCGAGACGGAGAAGGACCATGAAGAGCTGCTGAAATTTGTGGAAGAAACACGCTTCGACAGGCTGGGCATCTTTACCTATTCGCATGAAGAAAATACGCATGCCCACCTGCTGAAAGATGATGTGGATCCTGCAGTAAAGCAGCAGCGTGCCGATGCAGTAATGGCTGTTCAGCAGGAAGTATCGGCTTCCATTAATGAATTGAAAAAGGGAAATGTATTCAAAGTGTTGTTCGACCGCAAGGAAGGAGATTATTTCGTGGGACGTACGGAATTTGATTCACCCGAAGTGGACAATGAAGTGCTGGTTCCGGCAAAAGATAACTATATCCGTATAGGTGATTTCAGGAACATCAGGATCACCGGCGCTTCGGAGTTTGATTTGTATGGCGAGCCGGCTGACTGATTGAGCAACGCCATACGGGTTTTTAAGTGTACTGATCTATTCTGATTATAACCCATTATGAGCACCAAAGGCGTAAGCGGCAGGGCATTTGATTTTCCCATTCTGAAAAGGGTATTTTCCTTTGCAGCACCGTATAAAAAAATATTCAGGTACTGCCTTATTCTTACCATTCTGATTGCAGGCCTTTCGGCATTCCGTCCAAAGCTGATCCAGATCACCATCGACAAATATGTGGCAGCGGGCGATGAAGTCATGCTGATGTACATGACGATGTTCATGATAGCACTGCTGCTGGTGCAATCTGTTTTCCAGTATTACTATGCTTATGAAACCAACAGGCTGGGACTGCTGGTGGTGAAAAGCCTGCGGGAAAGGCTTTTTAAACACCTGGTGCGTTTCAGGCTGAGCTATTTTGACAAGACACCGGTTGGGATTTCAGTGACCCGGTTAATTTCAGATATGGAAACCGTTGCAGATATTTTTTCCGATGGCCTGCTGCTCATCATCGGCGATATGCTGCAGCTGGTGGCCATTATGCTGGTGATGTTCTATACCGACTGGCAGCTTACGCTCATTGCCTTAAGCACCATTCCTTTATTGTTTGTTGCCACGCGCATCTTTCAGAAAAACATTAAAACCACTTTCCAGGATGTGCGGACCAGGGTAGCCGAGCTCAATAATTTTGTACAGGAACATCTTACCGGTGTGAAGATCACCCAGATCTTTAACAGGGAAAAGGAGGAGATGAAGAAATTTGAAAAGATCAATGCACTGCACAGGGATGCGAACATACAATCGGTCTGGTATTACAGCATATTCTTTCCTGTGGTTGAAATATTATCGGCCATTTCCATCGGGTTGATTGTATGGTGGGGAACGCATGGGGTAATGAAGGATTCGGTAAGCTTCGGTGACCTGGTGGCTTTTATCATGTACATCAACTTACTGTTCCGTCCGATCAGGGAGCTTGCCGATAAGTTCAACACGCTGCAGATGGGCATGGTGAGCTCGGAAAGGATCTTCAAGCTGATGGACCAGAAAGAAGAGGAACCTGTATCTGAAAATATAGTTAAGACAGAGATTACCAAAGGCGAGATCATTTTTGAAAATGTCTGGTTTGCCTACCAGGAGGAAGAATGGATCCTGAAAAATGTGAGCTTCCATGTAAAGCCCGGAATGACCCTGGCGTTGGTAGGTGCAACGGGAGCGGGGAAATCGACCATAATTAACCTGCTGAACCGTTTTTACGAGATTAAAAAGGGCAGGATACTGATTGACGGAACCGACATCAGGGACTACCCGCTGGAGCATCTGCGGAAAAATGTAGCAGTGGTGCTGCAGGATGTCTTCCTTTTTTCAGACACCATCTACAATAACATTTCGCTATACGACGATTCAAAAACCCTGCAGGAGGTTGAAGAAGCCGCAAGGGGAGTGGAGGCTGACCGGTTTATTGACCAGCTTCCCGGCCGGTACCAGTTCAATGTACAGGAGCGTGGCAGTGTTCTGTCATTGGGACAGCGCCAGCTCATATCATTTATCAGGGCGTATGTACACAAGCCAAAAATACTGGTACTGGATGAGGCCACTTCATCCATCGATGCCGAATCGGAAGTGCTGATCACCCGTGCCACCCGTGCCATCACGCGCAACCGCACTTCCATTGTGATCGCACACCGGCTGGCTACAGTACAGAATGCCGGTGAAATCATTGTGTTGGATCATGGTGAAGTAAAGGAGCGCGGATCGCACCAGCAACTACTGGCTCAGAATGGTTTATACAGGAATTTGTATGAGATCCAGTTTAAAGGAATGGAAGTAGAGGAATAGTTGAATTTCATATTCAGCAACGCCGTAGACACATGATACATGATGTGGATGGATTAACCGAATTTTTTTATCATGGAAGCATCAAATATGTTGCGGCAGTCATGTTTCCAAAATCTATTTGCAAACGAGCCTCGCGCGACCGGGTGGCCACCTGCCCGTCTGGACAGCAGGCAGGCAGCCATCGCGCGCTTGAAAAGCCCCGATTCCCCCTAAAAAAAATCAACGTAGTAAGGTAAGTTTGTTCATCATTGCTTTTTTATCCTGGTATGGTAGCCGGTATTCAACATGATAAACATATATATCAACAGGAGCCATGGTGCTTTTAAACCGGCCATCCCAGGAATCTGTAGGATTATTAGTACGGAATACAAGCTGGCCAAACCGGTCGTGGATTTCCAGCAGATAGTCCTGCGGTGAACAGTCTCCATACCAGTTAAACCGGTCGTTCATTCCATCACTGTTCGGAGTAAAGGCATCCGGAAAATAAAAATGGCAGGAGTCGGAGCAGTCTTTTACCTGCACATCTTTTTCTACAAGAACAGTTCCGCAACCCATGATCACTTCCAGGGTTATAAGAATATGATCTTCTGCGAGGAGTTTTATTTCGGGAGCCATTTCATGCAGTTCGGGCATGGCAGAGCTGCTGAACCGCCAGGTTGCTTCCATAACAGCGGAGTCAGAATTAATCTGGAACGTAAACGGGTCCTGCCTGCAGTTTCCCTGGTAGGTGAAATCAGCACGGCACTGACAGGCTATGTTGGTAATAAAGACCTGCGCTTCATCGGTGCAGCCATTTGAGTCGGTAACGTTTATTGTATACGTTCCTGAGTCGTGTATGGCGGAAATGATTGTCAGCTGCGTACCATTGAACGACCAGGTTGAGGTGAGACCGGCAGTATTATACAAAACGCCCAAATCTACAGTCATCCATTCGCATAAGGCATACGATTGATCAGGACCCAGGTCAGGCGATGTAAACACGGTATGATTGACATATGCTGTGTCTTCACAGCCAAACGGATTGGTGACAATCAGCTGGAAGTTTCCCGTAGTGCTGATTGCAGCAGGGTTCGGAAATGCAATTCCATTTTCAGTCCAGGAAGAAGTAAGCCCTGCAGTATTAAATATTCCTGTAAGATTGGTAGTTGTTCCTGAGCAGATTGTTACCGGGACATCAGCGCCCAAAGCGGGAACAGGGTTAACGGCCAGTAAAAGGGCAGCTGTAGCGGTACATCCTGCCGCGCTTGTTGCGACGACCTGGTACGTTCCCGGTTGATTTACCGAAGCTGGATTAATGACTGGCATGCCACCCGTGCTCCAGCTCATTGCATAACCGGCAGTATTAAAATAACTGTTGAGATCAATAGAAAATCCATCACAGACAGCAACCTGCTGATCAGGTCCGGGTGTTGGCAACGGATTCACCAGGATATTCACAGTTGCTGTATCGCTGCAACCTCCGTTAGCAGTTGCAATGAGCGTATAGGCTCCCGTTACACCGGCCGAAGATGGATTTGACACAGGCAATCCCGATAGCGTCCATGACGTCGTAAAACCTGTCGTATTGTAAAGGCTGGTGAGATCGGTGGTATGTCCGTTGCAGATGCTGATCTGCATATCAGGACCCAATGCGGGAGTTGGCAGGCTGTTGATTATGACGTCTGCCGTATCAGCGCAACCGTCAGGTGTTGCTGCAATCAGCGTGTAGGTGCCTGCAGCCTGGATGCTCCCAGGATTCGTGACCGGAACTCCATTGCATGACCACGTTGTTATCAAGCCGGTCGTATTAAATAATGAAGTAATATCAAGTGACTGATAAGCGCAAAGATCATAAGACAGGTCGACACCCATATCGGGTGTTGGTGTTATATTCAGGACCAGGTTTGCGGTATCGCTGCAGCCTGCAGGTGAAATTGCAGTGAGCGTATAGGTGCCGCTGTTAAACACAGCAGCAGGATTGGCAACAGCTGTTCCGGCGATGGTCCACGAAGCATTCCATCCTGCAGTGTTAAAGAAGTTAGTAAGATCGATGGTATTTCCGGAACAACCGTTGGCAGTTTGATCGGGCCCTAAAGCAGGAGTTGGCAGGTTACTGATGGTAACCGCTGCCGTATCGGAGCAGCCGTTTGGAGCAGTGGCTACTAATGTATAGTTGCCTCCTGCATGTATGGAATTCGGATTCAGCACCTGATTGCCGTTATATAACCAGGAAGACAGAGTTCCCGGAGCAGGGTAGAGAAGGGTCAGGTCAAGGGTGTCGTAGCTGCAAAGGCTGTACGACTGGTCCGAACCCAGCACCGGAGTAGATATCGTATCAACAAAAACATCAGCGGTATCGCTGCAGCCACCGACCGAAGTAACGGTCAGTGTATATGTTCCTGGTGTGGTAACAGCGGTACTGTCGAATGGAAAACCCAGGCTGCTGCTCCATGTGGCAATGAAACCATTTGTATTGTATAACGATGAAAGATCGAGCGTATCATAGGTACAAAGGCTGAACGACTGATCAGGACCGAGCGCCGGAGCCGGCAACGGGTTTAGAAAAATGACAGCTGTGTCACTGCATGTATTGGGATCCTGTACTATTAACATGTAAGCTCCCGCTGCAACTGCTGCTGAGGCAGCAGCACTTGTAATCGGAGAGCCATTGAAGTACCATTGTGTATAAAGTCCTGTAATTGCAAAGAGACTATTCAGGTCTATTGGATTGTTACCACATTGTGAAATGAACTGATCCGGACCCAGGTCAGGTTTCGGTACAGCGACAATCGTAAAATACGCTGAATAAATGCAACCTGTTGACCACTCAAACGCTTCGACGTAATACACCCCGGGGATGGATACGGAAGTAGGGTTTGAAACAATGTTCCATGAGGGATCATAAAATGTATAGCTTAACATACCAAACGGCGGATAAGTAAGGTTTAAATTTACAGATCCGCCCGGGCACAGGTAGCCTACGCCACCTGGAATCCATAAATTACAGGGTGGTGAATTTGCACCGAAGCCTATGCCTGCAGTAGCTCCACTGCCATCAAAGTATCCCTGGGTCCATCCACCTCCTCCGCCACCACCCTGGCAGGCCGTATCAATCACAGCAATGGTCCAGGTTCCATCGCCAATGGTATAATCAAATATGCTGAATGATCCGCCCTGTGCTGTCCACCAGCCTGTGAATGGTGTATTACCGGTAGTTATGGAAGGGAAACCTGAATAGCCAAACATGCATCCGATGTAACCGGGACCGCCATTACCATTGTGAGCCGACAACAGCAATGTATCCCCGGCAGGTGAAATGAGCAAAATCACAAGCGTTTGCGGATGATTGCTTGTAATTTCAATTCCGATGTGGTCAAGTGAATATCCCCAGCCTGTACCCGGTGGTTCAAGCATTCCGATACCGCTAACATAAGCTGTAAAGTAGCTTGTGTCACACATGGGAATCGGGCCGCTTGAAAAGTTCTGTGCCTCTGATTGAGAGAAAGTAATTGCCAGCAGCGATGCAATCCGGACAATGGCAGTTCGGTACATGCTTGATCGGGGTTATCGTACAGGATCGTTTTCCCGGACGGGGTTTGGTTTGGTTGGTATTCTTTTAAAAAACTTTTTTTCAGCTACCAATTTCCGGGCCAAAAAAAATAATTTTTATAACAGCGATGATGGAAATACATTATTGTATGCCAACAGGATTGTTCAAAGTATGGGAAATACCATGCTCCCAAGCAAGGATATATATAATTACGGAGTTATATATATAAGATGGCCGCGATGGAATACAGGAGCGGCTAAGCTAAACCGGATAGGAGGGAGTCCCGAAGCTATGATTTACCGGGTTAGTTGAAATTTCATGAATTCGGGGCGACCGGATAGCCGGACCGGAGCGAAATTAAAAAACCAGCCGGCTGTTTTCTGACCTGCGTTATGAGTATGCGAGATGAAGTGTACCTGGCAGATATTGTATTTTATTGAACTAAAAAAAAGGGTTGCCTGCGCAACCCTGATAAATGAAAAGTAGTTCTTGGGTTTACTGTTGAATTTTAATTAAGCGAAACGGAGAGATAGAGGTTGATCACCCCGTTTTTGGCGTCAGGAAAGGTGTATGAAGTGCCCGAAAAATCTTTTGCTTTACCGATGGTGGTTAACCCATGGTAGTAACGGGCACCGATGCTTACTGCTTTGAAGTCAACGCCGGCGCCGACTGCAAGCCCTGCATCCAGCTTATTGTAATCGTCGGTGTTGATGTTCTTTTCAAAATCAAAGGTATTAATGCTTGACTGGTTTAATACCCTCCCGTTTATTAAATAGGAAAAATAAGGTCCGGTATGCACATTAAAATATGGCGTAACGTTTATTACTGCCAGTAAGGGAAGTTCGAGGTAATTAAAGTGAAATTTTGCAGTGCCGTTTACCAGCGCATTGTTATAATTCATCTGTGCACCTTTAGCGGTGTAATAAAGTTCAGGCTGAAAGGCGATGACGTCTGATATCCGCAGCTTTGCAAATAAACCGAGGTTAAATCCAATCCGCATTTTATTATGATCGGCATCATTGGTGTAAAGGTTCGAAAAATTAACACCTCCTTTTATTCCGATTCGGGCCTGTTTTGTTTCCTGTGCTTTGCCAACGGTCTGACTGAGACAGATGATAATTAATGAGGCGCCAATTATTTTTAAGTAAGTTTTCATTTGGTAATTTTCTATATATTGTTTTTTAATGTGTTTGTAAAGGCAGATAGTACCTGGTTGATGACTCATTTGATTGCATGTCGAGCGGTAACTTATCAATCCTGGATTCCCAGTATTTGTAGAGGTATTCATACCGGTTGCAACGGGTACAGTTCCTGGAGGCTTTGAAATCATAGCTTTCTCCCTTTTCATTTATCCAGTTTGCATAGTCTTTATATCGCCAGTGGTGTCCTGTAAACCGGCAAATGACTGCTGCTGTTTTTCGAATTATATTGAAGTTGTTTAATGTTGTAGACATTATTTTGAGGGTCGCCCTGCCGGTGACCAGTTATTTTTTATTCTGCTGTTTATTAAAGTGAATGCTATTTTCAGGAAATCGAATTTCCCTGAATGATGAAAAAGCGGATTTGTTTTACAAAATCCTGTTCTCAAAACCGTTCAGACTAATCAACGGAATTTGATGCCATGTATCGCTTTAACACCAACAGGTTTCTTAATTAATCCCGGATAGCCAGGAATAACAAGATAGACGAGGGTAAGGGCGTAGGCTGATAAAATTATTATTGCAATTGTCATTTTTGATATTGTTTTTATCTGAAATTTTAAAAAAGGAAATCGTTAAACAAAACGCCTAACGATTTCCATGATAAACAGAAAATTAAAGAGCGGCGATTATTGTTGCGAATTCTTCCTTGGTTTTACCAAGTTTCGTTTGGATCTTCGCTAACATTTCATCTTTTTTTCCATCTTCGTAATGCAAATCGGCATCAGTTAAGTTTGAGAATTTAGCTTTGAGTTTTCCTTTTTGTTCTGTCCAATTCCCTTTTAAAGGAATAGCGTTGGTTGTTGATTCTGTCATTTTATTCGAATATTTAATTGTAATTGAATTATTACAGTGCAAAGTAACAGGAATTGAATTCAGGAAGTGTTACATGATTATTGTGATTATTTACATAATTCACAGTTTATTAATTGGCTGGTTTTTGGATATCTTATGCTGCAACAGGCCTTGGGTCAAAAGTTCTCTCCACAGTACAGAAGACCTTAAAATGCTGATTTATTACCTGATGGATTTCCTGACGGAGTAAATTGCCATCGTACGTTTTTTTAATAAAGGCTTTGGCCCCGAGCTGCTTGGCAAGTGCACCCTGATGTTCATCGGTTGAAAGGACAACAACAGGTATGTTTTTTAACCTGGATGTTTTCAGCAGGGTTTGCAGGAATCCGATACCGCTTAGCAGTGGCATGTTGATATCAGTAAATATAACATCAGGAAGCATCATTGAGTTCTTTAGTTTTTCAAGTGCATCCTGGCCATTACTGGCAATTGCAAACAGCTTTGCATGCTTAATTTCATGCAATGCTTCAGTGAAAAAATACTGGTCATCTTTATCATCCTCAACAAGGAAGATATTCTTTGTGTTTCGCATGTTATAATATTTAGTTTTAGCTTTCATACCCGCTTTTGATGATTGTGGAGATCATTTTGAACTGTTCAATGGCTATGAAAGAGTGAAATGAATGTGCAGGTATAATAATCCCCTCTCCAAGCCGGACTTTTAGCGGTTTTCCGTTGATCTTTACTTCTGCAGAGCCATCAATGACCTGAATGTAGTTGTCAAAAGGTGAAATTTTTTCTGCAGATTCCTGGCCTTCGTCGAAAGCTGAAATGGTGATATCTCCCGTGGTTTTTTTTATAATGCACCGGCTGGCTACCGAATCGCGGGTATATTTTATTATTTCATCGATGTTGTGGGTTTTTGACTTTTCAAGTTCCGCAACAGGTACAGGCTCATCCCGGAGTGCACGCGTATTCCTGTTTGTATTGCCGGCCGGATCCTTTTTGTCCTTTTTCATTGTCTGTCATGGAATTGTGCAGCAAAGATCAGGATGATTGAAAGGATAACTGTTACATAATTTAATTAAAAGGTTACATAATTAAGGACCTGATGCCGAAACGCATGATGATGTAAATGAAAAGCCAGTGGAATTAAAGGTTTTCGAGCAATTGCCTTTTTTTATGCTTTAGTGATTTGAAAAATGTTGGTGTCAGGCCCGTAATTTTTTTAAATTGATTGGAGAGGTGGGCCACACTGCTGTAATGAAGCTTCCATGCAATTTCTGAAAGATTTAACTCATCGTAAATAATTAATTCTTTTACCTTTTCAATTTTATGAAGCATGATATACTGTTCTATGGTAATGCCCTTGGTTTGAGAAAAGATATTTGACATGCTCGTATAATCCTGCTCTAATTTTTCACTCAGGTACTCCGAAAAATTAGTTTTGGGCAGCTCATCAGAATAATGAACCATTTCAATAATTACACTTTTTATTTTTTCGATGAGGATGGCCTTTTTATCATCAATCAGCTCCAGTCCGGATTTATGCAAAGCGGTTTTTAGCTGCTTATGTTTTTTCTCTGAAAGCTTCCCGATTATTTCCACTTCACCAAGCTCCACAATGTGGTGCTTCAGTCTGAGTTTTTCCAACTCGGACTGTACCATCATTTTGCAGCGCAGGCTGACCATATTCTGGATAAATAGCTTCAATTGTTAAGGATTAGCAGGATTGAACAAAGATATGAAAGAATGAGTATATTGGTTGGCAGGGATATAAGAATACGTGCCAGCCAGCATGACAATGAGGGAAGTGAAAGGTGAACCAAGGAAATTGTTAAACCAGCCGTTTATTTTCTCATCAGTGAATGCAGTTTGATTAAGTTTTATTTCCTGATGAGCATTTGTTTGCTGAACTTTGGAGTCAAATTTAAACTGACATGGACCGGGTACACGAAATTCACCAAACTTTATTTCCCAAAGGAGAGCAGGCCCCTCCTGATTATTTTACAGGCACTGCCTGGCTGAAAGTGCTGGTTCAAAACGATGATTTTTTCAATTGTTCAGTAGGCCATGTGACATTCGAGCCCGGAGCAAGAAATAACTGGCATACCCATCCGGGAGGACAGATCCTGATCATCACTGAAGGAACCGGCTATTACCAGGAAAAGGACAAATCAATACAACTTATTGAAAAAGGAGATGTGATCCGTATTCTTCCGGGTGTAATTCACTGGCATGGCGCTACGCCCCACAGCCAGATGATGCATCTGGCCATTAACCCCAATGCACAAAATGGTGTGGTGAACTGGCTTCAACCGGTAACAGCAGAAGAATACGGAAATTTCGAGGCCCTGAAACTTTAAGGGTATCTCTATAAGCCTCTTATACTGCGTTGCGCAAAATTTTTAAAATCCTCATTTACGCATAAGGAGTAGAGGCGCCATGCATGGCGCCTCTACTCCGGTTTTAAAAATTTCGCGCGCCTTGTCTAAGAAGGTTTCTGGAGGCACCCTTGGTTTTGTAAATAAAGTAAATTTCCTAAAATAAAACCATTTGAATCCACTAAAAATAGTTGCAATTAATAGGTTAGCAGAGATGCCTTTAAACTTTTTAACGGTCAGTGCTTGTGCCTGGCGTGCTGGAATTCGCCGTAAGTGGGAACCTGCTCCATGATTGAAGCCCTGATCTGCGTAAGCATGAAAACCTCGGCCTGGTAAAATTGAAAGGCCACAACTGCATTCGTTGCAGCTTTAATTTTCTTGTAATAGGCTTCCAGAGTTTTTTCCTGTTCAAAACGGTTTGTAAAATATTTGTCAGATAATGAATCGGCAACTTCAGGTGTCATGTTCTTGTATGCCAGCGCAGTCTTTTCATACAAATTGATCCTTTCTTTACCAGTCGCCTTATTCACCTGCTGATATTCATCATAAATCTTCCAGAAAGCTGCTGAATCTTTTGACGATACTTCAACGAGCCTGCTCATGGCTTCTTTTTTCTGTACACCCAGTAAATTTACGATGGCATCGGCTTCAGCATCTGAAGTTTGTGCCTGACCGGATGAAATTGCAGCAGCAAAAATAGCTGCCGTGAGGATAAGGTTCTTTTTCATGGTTTTTTTTATGTTTCGTGCAAAAAAAGGAAAATAATCCGTCGAAAAAAATTATTCCGGTAAAAACCATCCAATTGAGGTAAAAAACAAGGCTATCCGTGTTTGGACGTAAAAAGCCTGTTGAGCATGTTATTTAACCTGTTTATCAGCGCTACCGGGGTGAAAGTGATGATCAGCAACGGAAATACGGCCACGTGCCACCTGGGAAGGCCGCAAAAGGGGATGGCAAGAAATAAATAAGAAACGAATAATAGTAATACTGATTTTTGAAACCTGTTTTGCCTGTCAAACCTGAACATTCCTGTTATCAGCACAGCTAATAAAGTCCAGTGAATTAGCATATAAAAAAGATGTTTGTATGGCGCATACCAGGCGTTATTAAAATATTCTTTCGAAAGAATTTTTTTAAGCTGCAGACCACGGGTTTTTGTAGTATCTGCCGTGTAGACATCAAACGTTCCGGGGAGCAGCCAGTTCTTGGCCAGTTTTTCCGGAATGACTGCCATTTGCTGCAAAGGGTCTTTTTGCCATGCTTCAGCTGCAAGCCTTAAAAAAAACGCATCTCTTTTAGGACAGGAAATGCAATCCGGTTCTGACAATATTTTATTAAGCTCTTCAATTCTGTCCCTGGGAATAAATATTTCTTTATAATCCCAGAACGCATGATGACTGCCATCAAGGTTTGCGCTGTTTCCGCCAAAGATCGCTTCACCGCCATTAAAGGCGCTCATCCTGTAAACGTTGAACGTTTTATAATTTCTGTAACCGTTGAGCTGGAAAAGCATTAAAGGGATGCTGAAGAATATGATCAGCCTGTTTCTTGCACGCCCCCTGACGGCAGGGTATATCAGGTATAAAAGCGGAAATATGATTACAAACGATTCAAGCCTGTTCATCAGGGTAACAGCCAGCGTAAATGAAAGCAGGAGCATGTTTGTAACAGTTGCATGGCTGTTGTTGTAGATCCGTAAAGCCTGGTAAAAGCAGAGTATGATTAACGTAAACGCCAGCGACTCGGTAAGGATAAATCCGTTGAAGAAATATATTTCGGGAACTAATATCAGCACCAGCAGGAGCCCGGTCAGATTCCTGTTGAGTTGCTTCTCCAGGGCGGATGTAAGCAGCAAAGCGGCAATGGAATAAATAATGGTTTGAAACAAGCCGATGAAATAATGGTGGTAGGAAAATATATTCCCGACGATGGTCAGAAACAGCGCATATAGCTGGTGGCCCCGGTAATTTGTTTCACAATCGAAAAAATTAAGCTGGCTGTATTGTTTGGATAAGTCCAGAAAAAGAATGGAGTCCGATCCGGGCAAATAATGATAGATAACCTGGTGGAAAAAAGTCAGCAGGCAGTTAATGATAATAAAAATTATCCTTGAAGGGTTTTTCATAAGTTACATGCAGCCTGTTGGTTGAGAAGCTATGTGTGTAACAACTGATTTTGATATGGCATCAATTAATTTATTATCGGAAGGTAATTTATATTAAAAAATTTACATGGCGAAAAAAATGTGGTGCGCCATTGAAAAATATGGATGAAAAATTGCTTTTACATGATAGTGAGAAATAAAAAACCCCGGATAAACCGGGGTCTTGCTGCAATCGTCCTGTTGCTTAAGTATTTTAACATCCATCGCCCATCCGGAGCGAAATGACCTGTTGTACTTTTTCACGTTTATCGTTTTCAGCAGGTTTCCATTTGGGCATCTTCATAGCTGCATCGATCAGCATTTGATCAGTATAGGCGTCAGAAGAGGACCTGATTATTTTAGCATCAGTAACATGACCTTTACTGTCGACCGTGAATACAAGTGTTGCCTGCTGCAGATAGTTCCGTGTGCCTATTACGGGCAGCTTGTCGGTAACGGTTTCCACTAAATGTTTTCTGACCAGCATATTGCCACCTGGGAATTCAGCCTCAGTTTCAGGAATTACCATAACCGCAAGTTCGCCTTCCTTAACAGCTGCAATGTCAGCATTGGCTGCCGCCTTACCCTTAAGCCTGTAACTGATCCTTAGGCTGATTTCAGTGTTCAGATCGGCTGCAAGTAAGATGTTTTTTTGCTCCGTGCTAAGCTTATCACCGGTACATTCAGCTGTCAGCGTTTTACCATTGCACACCGCTGAAATTCTAACAGCAGCATATTCGATTACATAGTAGGTGATTTTGCTGTCATTGCTTTTCCAGGGAAAATAATGATAGTCCTGGCAGTTACCTGCAGCCAGCTCCTGTCGTTCCAGGTCAATGCGGTCTTCATAGGGTATTACCAGGTTACGCCAGATGTCAGCGCTGATATCGCCAATAAACATGGCCTGCATCAGCTTTGATTTTTTTACAACAGGATAAAGTCTTCCGGTAAAATCATCCCCTTCAACCTGGGCAATACCCTGGAATGCACCGAGGATGATGAGCAGGGTGATAAGTCCGTTTTTCATTTTTTTTTATTGTGATTATTTTCCTGTTTTTGTGACTGGCTTCCCGGTTTCTTTTTTGGAAGTTGTTTTACAGGCACCCTGATCCTTGCAGCACTTCATGTCCGGTTTGCATTCACTCAGGCATTTCTCACCGGAGGTTTTTTTCGTGCATGCTGCCGGTGTGCATGTTGCTGTTGGCTGACCTGATTTGAGGGTTTCCTGTGCGAAAGATGCAAAGGTGATACAGAAAACGGTGGCTGATGCCAGGATTACTTTTTTCATGTTGTTTGATTTTAAATTTTATGATACAAAAATAGGGTAACCCCTGTGGAGATCTTGTTAGCCGGTAGTTATTACGTTGTTAATGACTTGTTAATGCACCCTTCGGACTTTAAAAATGAGTAAATTTGCATGATCATGAAGCCGAATAAAACAAAAATATTTATCGCAGTTTCTTCCCTTGCATTGTTGATTGTGCTGATCATCCAGGTGAACTGGATCCTGGATACTGCAAAAATGAAGGAAGAGCTGTTTAATGAACGGGCTAACATGGTGCTTGCAAGAACAACGGAAGCGTTATGCGCCGATAAGGTGACCTGCCAGAACATGAGTGCCTGCCTGGGTGTAGATGAAATCAGTAAAATTGATTCCCTGTTCGGGTGCTATATGAAATTCTACAATTTTCATGTGGAGTATTCATTTGAGGTGGTTCAGCCTGATAAGTCTGCTGCCCTGGTGAGTGAACTGGTCAGTAACTTTAATCAGAAGGAGCAGGGCTGTTACAAAAAGAACCTCGATGAGCTGGCAAGCACCAACGGCTTGCAGCTAAAGCTTATCCTTCCTGAGAAAAGACAATATATCATGGCTGAGATGGGGCCGATGTTCATTAGTTCTGTGATCCTCATCCTCGTTGTGCTGGTGATGTTCTGGCGAACTACCAGGTCGCTGATGATGGAAAAGCAGATATCAGAGCATACAACGGAGTTTTTAAATAACATGACCCATGAGTTCAAGACACCATTGACCAATATCGGTCTGGCCGGTAAGATGATCATGAAAGATCCCGGTGCAAAGCAGGAAGAAAGGATCATGCATTACTCCGGAATCATCCTGGAAGAAAACGAAAAGCTGCGAATGCAGGTGGACCAGGTGCTTAGCATGACTGCGCTCGAAAGAGGTGAAATCCCGCTGCAAAAGTCACCGCTGGATTTTCATCAGCTCATTGAAGATGCCTTAAAATGCATCAGGATTCAGATTGAGAGCAACCAGGGAAGCCTGAGCCTGAACCTGGCGGCAGATGATTTTATGGTTAACGGTGACCGGGTGCACCTGACCAATACGCTTTGCAACCTGATTGATAATGGAATCAAGTATTCGCCGGGCAAGCCTGAAATTTCCATTGAAACATCGAACAGGGATCAGCAATTGATTATCACCATTTCCGATCGTGGTATGGGTATAAAAAGGGAGTATCAGAAAAGGGTGTTCGAAAAATTTTTCAGGGTTCCGACAGGAGATGTGCATGATGTGAAGGGATTTGGTCTGGGATTGTCGTATGTGAAAAAGATTGTTGAGTTGCATGGTGGTACTATTGAGCTGAAAAGCGATCCTGGCAATCAAAGGGAAGGAAACGGAACAAAATTCATCATTGCATTGCCCCATGCATAAAGAAAGGCTCAGGATATTACTGGCGGAGGATGACCTTAACCTGGGAGTTCTGCTGATTGATTACCTCGAACAGGAAGGTTTTGAGGTGAAACTTTGTAAAGACGGGGAGCTTGCTTTAAAGGCATTCGAAAATAACCGGTTCGATCTGTGTCTGCTGGATGTGATGATGCCGAAGCTCGACGGGTTTTCACTGGCAAAGAAGATCAGGATGCAGAATGAAAAAATCCCCATTATATTCATCAGTGCAAAATCGTTAAAGGAAGATAAGCTGAACGGCTATGACCTGGGTGCCGATGACTATATTACCAAGCCGTTTGATGAAGAGGAGCTGCTCTGGAAAATCAGGGCATTGGTACGCAGGCTTCCCGTAAATAATGATGGACGAAAGTTTGAAAATATTTCAATCGGGAAGTTTATGCTTGATTGTAACAGCAGATCGTTATCCATCGGTGGCCATGCAAGGCGAATCACGGGAAAGGAAAGCGATATTCTTAAATTTTTTTCCGAGCACCGGAACCAGGTGGTGAAACGGGAAGTGTTGCTGAAGGCTTTATGGGGTGAGAATGATTATTTTTTCGGAAGGAGCCTGGACGTGTTTATCACCAAAATCCGCAAATACCTGAAAGCCGATCCCGATCTGAGCATTGAAAATGTTTTTGGCGTCGGATTTATTTTTAAGGTTGCTGCAGTGACTGAAAAGTGATGCCGTTATATACGTTCGTAATGCAGTATGATCAGCCCGCTTTTTAATGTGATTGAATTTTTCAGCTTCAGCGGTTGCCAGCTGTCCAGCTTTTCAAATGCTGAAACCCCTTTTCCGATGGCTATGGGGTTAACAAAAAAATGAAACTCATCAATCAGCTGCTCTTTAATCAGCGAGGAAACGAATGAGCTGCCGCCATATACGATCAGGTCTTTTCCATCCTGGTTTTTAAGCTTATTCACCTCATCCGTTAAATTTCCTGTTGCAAGCGTTGTGTTGTCCCAGACGGATTTGCCGAGTGTTTTCGTAAACACCACTTTTTTTGCTTGTACAATCCGGATCGCAAAATCATGCATCGGGTCATCAGGTTTGGTAAAAGTATCCTGCCAGTATGGGATGTAATCAACAGCCAGCTTTCTTCCGATGAGGATGGTGTCAGAGGTGTCGAGCAGGTCATTCACATATTGCCTGATTCCTTCCAGGTCCCATGTTACCCATTGCTGTTCATCGTTTGGTCCGGTTGAATTGAACCCGTCCAGGGTAACCTGCATTTGTAATTTAAGCTTTCGCATGGGTAATTGATTTTGTTAAGTGGACACAAGTTAGTTTTACTTCCTGAATTTCTCACACTGCTGGAAAAGATACAGGATGTTGCTGACAAAACTTACGCGTTCGCGCGTCCGGAGGCTGCCTGCCGGTCTGGACATTGGGCAGGCAGCCATCGCGCGATAAAAAAGCCGGAGTATCGTTTAATTAAAAAGTACTTAACTGAATTGGTAAGGTTATTTAATTTTGTTTTACTGATAAAGTAATTTATAGGCTTGATACCGCTGGAGCTACAGCGGATGGATTGGCAACAGCTGTTCCGGCCAGCGACCACGGTCATTTGTGCCTGCAGAATGATAAATGTCTGTACGATCAGTGGTATATCCGGAACAACCGTTGGCAGTTTGATCGGGCCAGAAGGCCGGGGTGGTAAACCTGTTAATGGCAACCTGGGCGGTGCCATAACTTTTGGGATAATTAAAAATACAGCCGGTGAAATGGCATCCGCCAGCGCTGTTAAAAACCGTAAATAAAGAAATAAAAGTGGGTGATGTGACGGAGATGGCCGGCGATGGTGGGTGATTGTCTTTAATCGCTGCACCAGTCTGGCTATTCGTGAATCCCCATCCTGTCCCGGGAGGTTCTGCGCCGCAAAAGCTACTGGCATAAGCCGTAAAACAGCTCATGTCACATATGGGTATAGGGCCGCTTGAAAAGTTCTGTGCGTCAGAATGGTTTAAAATAATTGCAAGCAGCAATGCAATCCGAACGGGGCTTCGGTACATGCTTTTCAGGGTTATCGTACGGGAACGTTATCCCGGACGTGGTTTGGTTTGGTGGTTATTCTTTTTAAAAAGCTTTTTTCCTTTACCAATTACCGCGCCAAAAAATTGAAATGTTTAATGCTGACATTTCCGATACCTGAAAAGTATAAAAATAAGTGTTCAATATATATAATGACGGTAGTTATATATAGTTTAAGACATAATGATTATATTAAATAACTATGGATCCGGACTAAATTATTTTTTCCAGGGGAGTCTTTGAAATTCCTTTCACCGTTATTGCAAAATCATTTAAAAACCTGTCATGGTCAAAATTGCTGACGGATTGCCTGGCATTCGCAGCGAATTGTGCATACTCCTGATCACTCATCAGGTAAAACCTGATCAATCCTGATTTGAATTCGTCGGGACCGGAGCAAAGCAAGCCGTTTTTACCGTCAATGATGACACTGTTGTTCTCCGGCAGATCGGTGCTAAGCACGGGTATGCCGTTATTCAGGTATTGTTTGGCTTTAATTCCGGATTTGGCCCGGTGGACCGGCGTATCCGACAGCGTGGCAATGCCGATATCAAATTCAGTCACGCGGGTTTGAACGGAACTTTCATCCAGCCAGTCGATATCCTGAGGCATTTCTATTTGAATATTCGGAAAAGGTTCAAAAAAACTTCGGATAAAGTTAATATCGGAATGACTTTGTACACCCATCAGTACAAATCGTACTTCAAACGGCATTGCCTGTATGGCCGGAAAAACGGATTGAACCAGGCTTTCTTTATGTCCCGATCCAAATCCTCCAATCCAGCCAATGGTAAATTTTGAATTCCTCTTTTTCTTTACAATCCCCAAATCAGGAACCGGTGAAGTGATGTGTAAGATCCGGGGATTGAATTGCTTTAAATGATTTGCTATGGCCGGGCTTCCGGCTGAAACCCATTCACAATGGCTTGCGAAATAGTATATGGTTGCCGGATTCTTTTCGAGGTAATCGGCATCATCAATATCGTATATGGTATTGTTTTTTCTTAACCTGATCAGCACCTTCAGCAATCCTGAATAAATGAAATCTGATTGCACCCGCTGGATGACGATCAGGGAATCCGGTTTTCTGAATAGCAGCGCTGAAAGATATGCCCGGATGAAATTAAAGATGCATTTGATGGAGTATCCCGGAATTACAAAGAAGGAATCAATGTGATACCGGGCTTTAAAATAGTTCAGCGGGTAATAACCCCTGTACCGGACGCTCGGTGAATCAAGGTTATAATAAGCAAACCAATAAATAAAACGGACGTTACTTTTTATCACTTGCTGCCTTTTTTACCGGCAATTTATGAAACTCATAGCACCGACAAAATATTTTAAAATGGGAAATAAAAAAGCCAGGCTGATCAATCAGCCTGGCCTATGGGCACTGTGGTAGTTAGTTTTTCTGGAATTTTTTTACGAGAGATTTATTTCCGCTGACAATCCGGATTGTATAAATTCCGGGAGTAAGATCTCCGGTGTAGATTTTAGTATCATTTACACCGGGAAACGATTTCACTTTTCTTCCCAGGCCGTCATATATTTCTATTTCGTCAATTTTATGATCAGCTGCACTGACGATCATGAAATCAACCGATGGGTTTGGATACAGGTTCAGGGCAGATGAATGATCATAGTCGTTTATACCGGTGCAATTCATAAAGATCACCTGGATGGTATCGCTGCCTTTGCATCCTGTATTACTGGTAACCGTTACATAATAATTTACCGTGTCGCCAAGCGTAACGGAATAAAAGGCAAGGATACCGGCGTTAACCGATCCTGTATTCCAGAGATAGGTGGCATTGGGAAAAGTTCCGGCCTGCAGAATGATAGATTGGTTTGAACAGATCGTGGTATCGTTACCCAGCGCGACAGCTGGTGCAGGTATAATTACGGTTGAAACGGTATCGGTGGATGGAGGACATCCGGGACCAAATCCGTAGTAATGACCTGCATAGATGTAATCGCCGGGCAGGGACGCAGCAACATCATAAGTGCCTTCGTAGCCGCCTGTCAGTACACTGGGCCCGCTCCAGGTTCCCAGGGTATCAGCGCCTGCCGGTAGGTAATTGTAAAGGTTTACCTGCTGAAGACTGGAACAGATCTCAACTGTTGTCGATGCACCGCCGGAAGGAGGGGAGCAGGTTTCAAACAGGAGATCATCCATGGAAAGGTCGTTTCCGCCTCCGCCACCGACATTGGTGATGATGATCAGGTACAGGTCATCAGTAGCCGGCGTTACGGTGCCTGAGTTATATTGTATCCATGCAGGAGCATAAGGAGGAACAATGCTGGATTGTACATTCAGCGCAGTTCCATTTCCATCGGTAACCACCATTTTTATATTGCATTGTGTGCCGCCGAAGCTGGTGGTAAACCAGGCTGAAAAACGGTAATCCATATTTCTGCATACGGTAAAATGGCGTTTGTATGCCGTATCACCCGGACATGTGCCAACCCCGCTCACGCAATTGGTAAAGTTCAGATAAAGTGAATAGGACCCGGTATATACTGCAAACTGCTGTGGCGTATTATGGATCGTAGCGCCCGGAACCAGGTCAGGACATATGGTCGTGTATTCAAAACCATCCGTAAGCGTGGTTTGCCAGGTGCATTGCGCCTGTGATGACGTATAGGTAAACGTTAATACGGTGAAAAAATAAAACGCAAGGTAAAACTTCTTATTCATGATTGGTTTGATTGGGTGTTGTTTTAGCAGGTAAAAGTCCGCATCCAGTCATAATAGTACAATCCCTAATTATAGTGGGTCTGTTTTTTATACTAAGAATGAATAAGTTAACACAAGCAATCACTGGAATAGTGAAACTTTTCATCTTTTACCATGAAAAGGAGAGCGCTCATTTCGCATGTTGTTTCGTGGTCTGGCCACGGCTGGTCCGGGATGGGCTAATACGGCCTGTGTCACGGATTTTAACTCAGTTTTCATTCCCTGAACACGTAAGAAAATTCAAATGATGATTTGCAGGGTTAACAGGTACGGCGAATATTTGCTCAGACAAATTTTTCCAAACCAAAAAAATTGATTTATGAAAAACTGCTTTTACATTTTCCATCTTTTATTAACAACATGGCTGCTGAACAGCGGTCCGGCTATGGCGCAGCAAACATTTCACAAAAGCTATGGCAACCCGTCAGCCACCCTGGTACCATTGGGTATCATTGGCACCTCTGACGGGGGCTACCTGATTTTCGGAGACTATTACAACACCTCCATCGGCAAGGCGGGCATGGTGATCAAAACGGATGCAGCAGGCGATACGCTGTGGACCACCTGTCTGGACAACACCATTTCGACCCTGCAGACCACTGTTACTTCCGTTATTGAGATTCCTAACGGTCAGGGGTATATGCTGGCCGGGTATTATTCCAATCCATCCGCACCAATGGATCCTTCCGGTTCGCTGCTTTTCAGGCTTGATGCCAGCGGAAACCAGGTCTCGGTAAAGGTATTCAATTACGGTACTGGCATGTTCTGGTTTACATCCTGCACCATGACCTGGAGCGGATTCCTGCTGATCACGGCTATCAACGGCAGCATGTTTACGCCCTATACGAATATCCTGATGAAGGCTACCGTGTTTGGAACTATCCTGTGGACAAATGAAATATCCGGATTTGAGCAGCAGGATGCCACCACCCAGGTGGTGAAAGAACTGCCAGACCATTCCATTGTTTTGCTGTGCGATACGATTGCACCGCCTGCTTCCATCAATGCAGCCATTATCAAGTTCGACAGCACAGGCGCTGTGCTGTGGGCAAAAAATTACGGATGGGCGAATGAAATCTGCATACCGGTATCAATGACAATCGGCACCAATAATTCCATGCTTGTAACCGGGCAGCGGATTGATGCGAACAACATGTCAACAGGTTTTATCCTGTCGCTCGATTCATCGGGCAACATGCTTTGGTGCAGGGAATATGGGAATCTGTCACCGGACCAGGTATCGGTAAGAAAGGCGTATGAGCTCGGCAACGGTGACATTGCCGCACTTACCCGGGCCGGAGATACTGTTATATTATTCGGGACCGATCAATCGGGAAATGTGCAGTGGACGAAAGGATTTCATCCCGTTTTCCCTTCGGGCGATTATTTCGCCAATGATTTTGTGGTCACTTCCGGGGGAGGCTTTGCAATAGCAGCGTCGGATATCGATAACGGGCACCTGATCAAAACGGATCCGGTTGGGAATAATGACTGCGATACCGTTCCTGTAGCTTTGAATTCAGTGGCTTCTCCGATCGTTACAACCAATACCATGTCGCAGGTTGGTTCCATTACCGTACAGATCCTTACACCGGTTTTTAATGACCATAAAGGGGTAGTAGTGGCTGATGCCTGCGCAACGAGCGGTATACCTGATCAGCAGGAGACAGCCACTGTGAATGTTTTTCCAAATCCTGCCGCTGATGTGGTAAACATAACAGTCAGCGACAACGAAATACAGGAATTATTAATCTATGATCTTACTTCAAAAAAACTTTTAAGAGAAGAATTTTATAGCCATGCTACGGTGAATACCGCTGCGCTGGCAAAAGGAATTTATGTGTATGAAATCCGTTCAAAAAACGGGACGGCCATAAAAGGCAAACTGGTAAAGGATTGATATTGACAGATTGGTTATCCTTACAGTCCAGGCATGCATAAAGGGGTTATGCATGCCGTTTTTTTTCACACTAAAATTAACATACAAAGGCTGGAGAATTACTCTCCAACCTTTGTTATATATTTTAGGTAATCATTTTAGATATGCATATTGATTATCCCAGCCTCCCCATCCACCAGGAGAGGATCAGGACCATCAGTAAAAACCCTGCAGGAATTCCAAGCACAAGCGACCAGGCAAAACTGTTTTTGTTATTTAGCTTAAGAAACAGCGTATACAACAGGGAACAAATCAACCATGTTGGAAAAAAATAAAGCATCAGTGCTACCAGGTTGCCAGGAGTAAAAAGATCACCGACAGACTGTGTTTCATGGTCAAGTGAAAATAAAGCAAGGCAAAACAGAAGGATAACTGGAATGCTTAAAAGATAATTTTTGCCGGTAGAAGTGAGCGTTGTCATGGTCAAATTTTTTTTGAAGTCAACGTATTTTAAAATCTCTTATTATTTTAACATACAAAATCTGTTATTAATTTCATTTTTGCAATTATGGTAAATCAGTGTGGGTGTGAGTTTGAGATTTAAAAAGAGTGTGTATTTTTTAATGATAATATTTATAAATCCAGAGTCCCGGTATCACTCTTATTTTTCCGGGGCGGAGCAGGCTCCTCTTTCATTTCCATCAGCTCGGAAGGGTAGGGCCTGAGCAATGAAAAAACAGTTTCTTCATCAGCCATCGGCTTGAGCCAGGTCAAAGCATCTTCGCGGTTGAGAATAACGGGCATGCGATCATGTACGGACGAAACCAGTCCGTTGGGTTCAGTGGTAATTATGGCAAATGTTTTAAAGATCTCGCCTGTTGTTTTGTCAACCCAGTGGTTAAAGATTCCTGCAAAGAAAATTTCATCTGCTCCCTTCACTGTAAACAGGTAACGCATTTTGGTATTGCGGTCTGTTTCGTAGAATCCTGTTGAGCAAACGAGGCACCTTTGTTTATTGTTCCATGCTTTTTTCCAGGTTGGTTTGATGCGGATGGAATCGGTGCGTGCATTGAAATTTTTCCGCTGGTCATTGAAGGAAGTTGCCCAGTCGGGCAGGAAGCCAAAAAAATAAAACTCCCTTTCCCTTGTCGTAATGGGTATTACCTGCACCTCGCCACCGGGATAGGTGGAACGGCTTTCCGTTTCATCCCCGGTATAGGTGATCAGCGCTTTTTCTTCATCCGTCAATGTCGGCAAAACAGCATCAGCCCCCAGCTTATGGATGGCTTGTTTAATGCCACGGCGCATTAATGACTGGTAGTTGTAGCACATGATGCAAAGATAGAAAATGAATGATGAACGATGAACGAAGAACGAAGAATGATGAATGATGAATGATGAATGATGAATGATGAATGATGAACGATGAATGATTTATCTATAGCCCAGGGTTTAAACCCTGGGCTATAAGGGATGAATGGGAGATGCAAATGATGAATGATGA
>Ga0157380_10000091_pt1 | contig 49188 bp, 39 predicted proteins | sample S35metaG_FD_119757 | JGI IMG/M metagenome (GOLD analysis project Ga0157380, IMG submission 119757) | Switchgrass rhizosphere microbial communities from Kellogg Biological Station, Michigan, USA - S3-5 metaG | ecosystem: Host-associated > Plants > Roots > Rhizosphere > Soil | place: USA...
ACGAAGGCAACCCGTGGTTCCTTTGTCCGGATACCCAGGACAAAGGAACCAGGAGATGAGGGCGAGGCAGGTATCGCAAGAGCAGCGGTTCCTTTGTCCGCCAGGAGAGGACAAAGGAACCACGGTCCTGCCCTCGTGCTGTCACTGACTGTCGAGAGGGAGGGACGGGTGCCCCTCTCCCGCCCGGCGTCCTGTTCCTCGCACAGACCAGTCGGCGAGAGACGGCTCACTCAGAGGCGAGGAACCCAGGAAGGGAGAGGGGCACCCGTCCCTCTCGACCCGACGCAATAAAGGAAGCCGCTGCAAGCGGCATTTCATCCCGGCCGTTCCGTCTGCCGGCAACGTCAGCCTGAATGGCGATGACGATTGCACTGGCGTTCACCGTTCTGGTCCTGGCCGTCGGCCTGATCTACCTGCTGGTCTCGCGACAGGAGGAGCCGGCCGACGAGGTCGACCTCTCTCCCGCGATCCAGGAAGCGACCGCGCAGGTCGCCTCCCAGGTCGTCGCCGACCTGTTGCGGGTCAACGAGGAGTCGCGAAAAGTCGACGCGAAGACCGCCGAGGCGGCACTCGACAAGCGGCAGGCCGAGATCAAGGGCCTGGCCGAGCGGATCGCCAAGGGCCAGGAGAAGATCGAAGCCGAGGTGCGGCGCCGCGGCGAGACCGACCTGCAGACCCGGACCCTGCTCGAGCAGATGGGGCAGACGATCGGCAACCTCAACAGCGAGACCGCCGGCCTGAAGAAGGCGCTGCGCCAGCCGCAGACCCGCGGCCAGTGGGGCGAGCTGCAGCTGCGCCGCTGCATCGAGATCGCCGGCATGACCGAGCACGTAGACTTCGAGCTGCAGCAGACGCTGCGCACCGAAGACGGCCGCCTGCGCCCCGACGCCCGCTTCCTGCTGCCCGAGGGCCGCAGCTTCGTCGCCGACTCGAAGGTGCCGCTGGACGCCTTTCTCGATGCCCAGGAGAGCGAGGTCGAATCAGAGCGGCGGGTTCATCTCGATCGCCACGCGCGCCAGGCCCGCGAGCACGTCCGCGCGCTCAGCTCGAAGGACTACCAGGGCCAGTTCAACCCGGGTGAGACCCCTGACCTGGTGATCTGCTTCATCCCCAACGAGCCGGCCCTGCACGCCGCCTTCGCCGCCGACCCCGCGCTCTTCGACTACGCCCTCGAGCGCAACGTCCTCCTCGTCAGCCCCACCTCGCTGATCGGGCTGCTGCGGACGATGGAGCTGGGATGGCGACAGGAGCGGATGGTCGCCGAGGCGGCCGAGATCGCCGAGGCGGCGAAAACGCTCCACACCCGCTTCGGCAAATTCCTCGGCGACTTCGAGAAGGTCGGCAAAGGCCTGCGCACCGCCACCGGTGCCTACGACACCGCCATCGGCTCGATGGAACGGCGGCTGCTGCCGCAGCTGCGCAAGGTCGAGGGGCTCGGCGTCGCGCCGGGCAAGGAGATCGAGGCACCGCAGCCGGTCGAGGCCACGGTGCGGGAGATCACGGCTCCGGAGCTGCGCAGCGAGGACTCGGACCAGCCCGAAGCCGAAGCCGCCTGAGGACGACGAGCTAGAGGCGGCGTTCCCTGGGTCTCATCTAGGATTCGCGACCCTTAGTTAGACGACCTTCAGAGGAGCCGGTTTTGGCCGTTGACACCAGTGCAGTTGCGAAGTTGGACGTGGAGCCCGGGACGCTGCCGGAGACGATGGCCGCTTGGGTGATCCGCCAGGAGCGCGAGGGCGAACCGAAAGACGCCTTCCAGCTCGAGCAGATCGAGGTTCCCGAGCCCGGCGCCTTCGAGGTGATCGTGCGGGTGATGGCCGCCGGCGTCAACTTCAACAACGTCTGGGCCTCGCTGGGTGAGCCCGTCTCGGTCTTCGGCTACGGCGACCACCCCGAGTTCGGCCACCACATCGGCGGCTCCGACGCCTCCGGCGTCGTCTGGAAGGTCGGCGAGGGCGTCACCCGCTGGAAGGTCGGCGACGAGGTCGTGATCCACTGCAACCAGGCCTCCTACGAGGACGTCGAGGTCCACGGGCTCGACCCGATGGCGGCACCGAGCCAGCGGATCTGGGGCTACGAGACCACCTGGGGCTCCTTCGCCCAGTTCACCAAGGTCCAGGCGCAGCAGCTGCTGCCGAAGCCGCGCAACCTCTCCTGGGTCGACTCCTCCTCCTACGGCCTCACCTACTTCACCGCCTACCGGATGCTGATGGACCAGTGCAAGCTGCAGGCCGGCCACAACGTCCTCATCTGGGGCGCGGCCGGCGGCCTCGGCGTCTTCGCCGTCCAGCTCTGCAAAGCGGCCGGCGCCAACGCGGTCGGCGTCGTCTCCTCCGACGAGAAGGGCGAGCTGATCAAGAAGCTCGGCGCCGTCGACTACATCAACCGCAACGAGTTCGGCGAGATGATGCGGACCGACGAGAACCTCTCCGACCCCGCCGCCGACAAGGAGCGCTTCAAGGCCTCGCGGGCCTTCGCCAAGCGGGTCAAAGAGATCCTCGGCGACGCCCCCGACATCGTCTTCGAGCACGTCGGCCGCGCCACCTTCCCGACCTCGGTGTTCACCGTGAAACCGTTCGGCAAGGTTGTCATCTGCGGCGCCACCTCGGGCTACCAGCTCGACTTCGACGTCCGCTACCTGTGGATGAAGCAGAAGCAGATCATCGGCTCCCACTTCGCCAACGCGTACGAGTGCATGAAGGCGAACCAGCTGATGGCCGAGGGCAAGGTGCGGCCGGTGCTCTCGGAGACGATGGCCTTCGACGGCGTCCCGACCGCGCACCAGCTGATGCACGAAAACAAGCACCTCGGCAAGATCTCGATCCTCGTCGGCGCCGAGTCCGAGGACGAGGGCAAGCACGAGGACGGGCCCGGCGCGATCCGGGCCGAGGTTGGCGCATGAGCAACCGCGGCACCCGAACCGAAAGGCGAATCTGATGGCTGAGGTCTGCACCCTCGACTGGCACATCACCCCGTTTCGCGCCGATCGCTTTCTCGACAACTGGGAAGCGGTCGCCGCCAAGGCTCCCGCCTACGGCGCCAAGAGCTGGTCGCTGATCCGCTCGATCGACGACCCGCTCTCCTTCCGGCAGACGATGATCTGGGAGAATCGCGCCGACTTCGAACGCTATTGGTACTCGGACGAGGTCGAGCAGGCCCGGGCAGCGATCATCGGCTTCTACGACATCCCGCTGCTGCCCGCCTGGCACACCGTCGTCGCCGCCGAGTAGCAGCGAGCGGCTACTCGCTGCCGCCGTCCCCCTGCTGGTCGGCCTCGAGACTGCGGGCCCAGCCCAGCAGCGCATCGACGTGGACCTCCAGCATGCCGAGCTCGGGCTCGGTCTCGACCAGCAGCGTCGGCTCCCGGCGGTCCCGCGCCCACTGGTAGCAGGCCTCGTCGAGGCTGTCGTCGATCCAAGCCAGCGGCCGTCCCTGGGCGAAGCGGTCGAGCGGCTCCAGCTTCCAGTCGGCCGAGGCGAAGCGCGCCGCGCCCTTGAAGCTCAGCGCCGGCCACTGCGGCAGGCCGAGCAACTCCGAGACCCGTTCCCCGCCGCGCTCCCAGCCGGTCGCCCAAACCGGGTCGAACTGCTCGGCAAGCCGTCGCAGCCGATCGCCCGCCGGCATCGCGATGCAGTGCAGGGCGCCGTCGATCAGCTCCATTTCGGCACCCTCAACCTGCGGCTCGCCCTCGAACCCGAAGAGGGAGATGACGCCGTCGATGTCGACCGCGAGGACCGGCTTTCCGCCGGGATCGGGCTTTGGCTCGCGCCGCGAGCGCCCCAGGCCGAAGGGAGTCATGCGCGCTCGAGCGGCGCCATCGTCAGGCCGGCCGCGTTGAGCTGCTCCCAGTAGTGCTCGGCCGGCTCACGGGGGCCGGTCCAGACGATCGCCTGACCGCCGCTGTGGATCGAGTCGGCGATCCGGTAGCCCTGGTCGAGCGAGACCCCCGGCAGCACCTGCGCCAGGGTCTGGGCGACGTGGTCGAAGGTGTTGTGGTTGTCGTTGCAGACGATGACGCGCCAGTTGCCGCCGAGACCGGAGTCGGGGCCAGCGGTTTTCGGCCGCTCGATCGTGCCAGTCGACATGGCTGGATTATGCGGGGTGGAAGCCTAGAAGGGACTGGGCACGCGGACGACGACGTCGTCGACGCTGGCGACTATCCCGTTGCCGTTCTTGATCGTGCCGGCGATGACGGCCGAGTTGCGTCCGGTCAGCTCGCCCGCTCCGGCATCGGTCGCTTCTCCGACCAGGGTGCTGCCGACGTAGGCGAGCAGCTTGGCCTGTCCCTTCTCCGGGCCGCTGGCGATGTTGATCGCGCTCAGCCGCAGGACGTTCGCTTCGTTGACGCCCATCACCGCTTTCTCGTTCTTGGCGATCGCCAGGTACCTGGGCCCTTCGGCGGTGACCCTCACGAGCTGTGCCTTTTTCTGCCGCGGGAAGACCAGCAACTGGTACTTGGCCCCCGCCCCGGCCCGCAGCTCGAGCCCGAGGAAGGCCTTGCGCTGGAGATTCTCCGGGGTGCCGCTGAGCAGGCGCTCGGTGGCGGCGATTTCCAGATCGCGGCCGAGCACCGGCGTGCGGAACGAGCAGGCGGCGGTCGTTTTGCCGAGGGTCACCCGCATCGCGCCGTTGGCGCCGGCCCGGGCGCAGTTGGCGCCGGAGAGCTTGACCAGCTGGCTGCGCTGGGCCAGCGTCTCCAGGCTGTTGCGGTAGATGCCGACCATCGCGGCCCCGGCAACGGCGCAGCTGAGCACGCCGACGGCAAGCGCGGCAAGGAGTGCGGCTGAGAATCGACGCCCCATCGAGATGCCAGCCTAAACACAGCCCAGGTCGAAAGATGCGGCTCGGCCAACCCTGAAAGCCGGCGTTCGTCCTTTCCGCGGCATAGGTGTGGAAAGGACGAACGCCGAATCCCAAATATCATTCGTCTCATGAGCGACCACCGACTTCCCCAGCCCGACCGGCCGTGGGTGATGCGCACCTACGCCGGCCACTCCGACGCCCGCCGCTCGAACGAGCTCTACCGCAAGAACCTGGCCAAGGGCCAGACGGGGCTCTCGGTGGCCTTCGACCTGCCGACCCAGACCGGCTACGACCCCGACCACGTCCTCGCCCGCGGCGAGGTTGGCAAGGTCGGCGTCTCGGTCGCCCACAAGGGCGACATGCACCAGCTGCTCGACGGGATCCCGCTCGACGAGATGAACACCTCGATGACGATCAACGCCACCGCCGCCTGGCTGCTCGGCCTCTATGCCACCGTCGCCGAGGAGAACGGGGTCGACCGCGACCAGCTCAAAGGCACGACCCAGAACGACATCATCAAGGAGTACCTCTCGCGCGGCACCTACGCCTTCCCGCCCGAGCCCTCGATGCGGCTGATCGCCGACATGGTCGCCTTCACGGTCAACGAGGTGCCGAGCTGGAACCCGACCAACATCTGCAGCTACCACCTGCAGGAGGCCGGGGCGACGCCGGTGCAGGAGATCGCCTTCGCGCTCTCGACCGGGATCGCCGTCCTCGACGAGGTGAAAGCCCGGGGTCAGGTGAACGACGAGGACTTCCCCAAGGTCTTCGGCCGCATCTCCTTCTTCGTCAACGCCGGCATCAGGCTGATCGAGGAGATCGCCAAGCTGCGGACGATGAGTGCGCTGTGGCAGGAGATCGGCCGCGAGCGCTACGGAGTGACCGACGAGAAGATGCTGCGCTTCCGCTACGGCGTCCAGGTCAACAGCCTCGGCCTGACCGAGGCCCAGCCGGAGAACAACATCCAGCGGATCGTGCTCGAGGCGCTGGCGGTGACGCTAAGCCGCGACGCGCGCGCGCGGGCGCTCCAGTTGCCGGCCTGGAACGAGGCGATGGGACTGCCCCGCCCCTGGGACCAGCAGTGGAGCCTGCGGATCCAGCAGGTGCTGGCCAACGAGACCGACCTGCTCGAGTACCCCGACATCTTCGCCGGCTCCCATGTGATGGACGGCCTGGTCGAGGAGCTGACCGCGGGGTCGCGGGCCGAGATGGCCGTGGTCGAGGAGCACGGCGGCGCGGTCAAGGCCGTTCCCTACATGAAGGCCCGCCTGGTCGAGAGCCACCGCGAGCGGGTGGCCCGGATCGAGGCCGGCGAGCAGAAGGTGATCGGCCAGAACAGCTTCACCGAGACCGAGGAATCGCCGCTGACGGCGGGCGCCGACGGCGGCATCCTCACCCCCGACCCCGAGGTCGAGCGCGAACGGAGAGAGGCGCTGGAGCAGTGGAAGCTCGAGCGCGACGACAACGAGGTGCGGGCGAAGCTGGAGGACCTGGCCAAGGCTGCCGCGGACGACAGCGTCAACATCATGCCGGCGACGATCGCCGCCGCCAAGGCGGGCGCGACGACCGGGGAGTGGGCCGCGACCATGCGCGAGGTCTTCGGTGCCTACCGCGCCCCGACCGGCGTCGACGGCGCCTCCGCCCCCGGCGAGCGCGAGCAGCTGGACGAGATCCGCCGCAAGGTCGACGCGACCTCGGAGAAGATCGGCCACCGGATCAAGATCCTGGTCGGCAAGCCCGGCCTCGACGGCCACTCCAACGGCGCCGAGCAGGTGGCGCTGCGGGCCCGCGACGTCGGCATGGAGGTCATCTACCAGGGCATCCGCCTGACCCCAGAGGAGATCGCCGAGTCGGCCCTGCAGGAGGACGTCGACGTGGTCGGCCTCTCGATCCTCTCCGGCTCCCACCTGGAGCTGATCCCCGAGGTGGTGCGCTTGCTGCGGGACGAGGGCGTCGAGGTGCCGGTCGTGGTCGGCGGGATCATCCCCGTCGCCGACGCCAAGCGCCTGCGCGAGGACGGGGTCGCCGGGGTCTACACGCCGAAGGACTTCGACGTCAACCGGATCATGGGCGAGATCGTCGAGCTCGTCGGCCAGCGCGCCGGGACCGGCGCCGCCGCTTAGCGTCGAGCCGGCCCGCTCGCAACAATGGGTCGATGAACGAGTTGAACGGGGATCGCTCTGCCTGGCTGCGGTGCTACCGCTGCTGGTCCCAGAACCTCGAGATCCAGATCCACTACGACGCGATCCGCCGCGTCGATCCCGAGTCGGGCGCGCTCGCCGACGGGGTCGACGAGGTGCAGGAAAGCGTCGTCCAGTGCCTCGACTGCATGCACGACCAGCCCCACCTCAGCTTCGAAGGCGACCGCGTGGTGCCGATCGAGGATCGCTGGGAGCGGATGGTCGCCGGCACCCCCTGGGTCGCCTCCTGCACGGTGACCGTCGACCAGGACCGGGTCGAGAGCTGCTCCGGCCCGGAGGCGATCGAGTTCCTCACCTACGGCGCCTTCGGCGACGCCGGGGTACGCGAGTTCTTCACCCACGTCCGCTTCCACAAGCACGACGACGAGCAGATCGTCGTCCACCTCCTGGTCGAGCTCTACGCCCGCTCCGCCCAGGAGGCGACCGAGGTGCTCGAAGGGGCGGCGCAGGGCCTGCTCGAGATCACCTCGCTGGCGGAGGAGTCGCGGCCCCCCGCGCACGCCTCCGGCGAGGCGCACTGACTTGAGCGCGGGCAACGGCGCGGCGCCCCCGCGCGAGTGCGACCTGGCCGTGGTCGGCGGCGGCATCCTCGGCACCGCGGTCGCCCGCGAGCTGCTGGCCCGCCGCCCCGGCTCCCGGCTCTGCCTGCTCGAGGCCGAGCCCGACCTCGGCCACCACCAGACCGGCCGCTCCAGCGGCGTCATCCACGCCGGCATCTACTACGAACCCGGCTCGCTGAAGGCGCGGCTCTGCGTCCAGGGCGCCCGCGAGCTCTACGCCTACTGCGACGAGCGCGGGATCCCGTACGAGAAAAACGGCAAGCTCGTGGTCGCCGCCGGCGAGGGGGAACTCGGCCGCCTCGACGAGCTGGAACGCCGCGGCCTCGCCAACAGCGTCCCGGGGCTGCGCCGCCTGCGCGGGGACGAGATTCCCGAGATCGAGCCCAACGCTCGCGGGGTCGCGGCGCTGCACTCGCCCGCCACCGGGGTGGTCGACTTCGTCGCCGTCGCCAGCTCCTACGCCGAGGACGTCCGCAGGGCCGGCGGCACCGTCCACGCCGGCACCCCGGTCGCCGGCGCCAGCGCCGACGGAGCCGGCATCACCCTGCGGCACGCGCGCGGCGCGACCACCGCCGGCGCCGCGGTCTTCTGCGCCGGGCTCTGGTCGGACCGGCTGGCGGTCGCCTGCGGCGCCCCGGCCGACCCCCGCATCGTCCCCTTCCGCGGCGGCTACCTGCGGCTGCCGCCGGCCGCCGCCGAGCTGGTCCGGGCCAACGTCTACCCGGTGCCCGAGCCGGACCTGCCCTTTCTCGGCGCCCACCTGACCCGCAACTTCCGCGGCGAGGTGCTGATCGGGCCCAGCGCCCTGATGGCCCCCGCCCGCGACGCCTACGAGCTGCGCCGGGTCCGGACCCGCGACCTGCGCGAAACCGCCGCCTGGCCGGGCACCTGGAAGCTGATGGCCAAGCACTGGCGCTCGGGCCTGCGCGAGCTCCACCACGCCGCCAGCCGCCGCGCCTTCGTCGCCGAAGCGGCCCGCTTCGTACCGGCGCTGAAGGGAGTCAGGGCCGAACCGGGGCCGGCCGGGATCCGCGCCCAGGCGCTCGGCCGCGACGGCAAGCTGGTCGACGACTTCGTCGTCCACCGCACCGAGCGGGCGATCCACGTCCGCAACGCCCCCTCCCCCGCCGCGACCTCCTCGCTGGCGCTGGCCCGCCTGATCGCCGACGAGCTGGACGCCGCGGGCGCGGGCTAGCAGCCAGATTCGCCTTTTCAGAGCCGATTTCGTACAGATCGCTAAGTTTCGGCTGTGAGTTCAGGGACTCAAGAATGGTCGCGGCTGCGTACTCGGATCGCCGATCGCGTCAACGCCGTGGTCTGGCGACTGCCCCTGCCGCACAGGGGTCGCGCAGCGGTCGGCCAGCTCGTCTACCGCAATCCCGCGATCTGCTCCGAGCGCGTGCTGGAAGCGCTGGGCGCCTTCGACGAGGCCAAGGTCGAGACGGTTCTCATCGGCGGCTGGGGCATCGATGCCCTGGGGGGACGGCAGCTGCGCCCGCACGCCGACCTCGATCTGCTCGTCGACGAGGACGACTTCGAGCGGGCGACCGCGACCCTGGAGGGCCTCGGGTATCGGCCCTGGAACCGCAGCGGCCCCGGCCCGATCGGCGAGCTGCAGAGATTTTCGGTCGCCCAGACCTTCCGCGACGGCGCGCTGCGCGTGGTCGAGCTTCACGCGGTTGTGCTCGAAAGGCTCCGGACCGACACCGGCTCGATCGGCGGCCGGCCGGTCACCTGCCTCACGCCGGAGGACCAGATGCGGTCGCAGCAGCTGGTCGGTCGGAACTGGACCCGGGGTCAGCGGCTCAAGCACCGGAGCAACGTCGCCGCGATTCTCCTGGCGCTACAGCAGGGTTCGCAGAACCTTTGAAAAACGGAATCTGCGGCCTTTTGCCGCGGATATTCGTCCAGAGTTGACCCGCATTCATCCGCTGCACGCTTGCTTGCCGAAATTCTGAGTACGAGTTAGTCGCCGATATGTGAACTGAACAATGGAGATTCACGCCAAAGACCTCTATTTTCTAGAACGGGCTCTGAAAGAACCCGCCCGTCAGGTGACGAAGGTGGCGAAGTCCGAAAGAAGTCCGATATTGCAGAAGTCTGCTTGTCCAAATAGGCAAGCCAAAGCGCTCAAGGCCAACCCCCACGGCCAACCCATATCGAGCGCCCGCTCTTGTTCCCCATCCTTCACCGCCCAATAAGAAAATGTCGAGCCCAACTGTGTCGAGCCCAACCGCAGCGCACGCCTCGGGCAGCACCGAGGTAGCGACCGCCACCGCCGAGCCGGTGAGCGAAAGCCGTGCCAAGCAGCGCGGAGCGGTGCTGGCGCGGATGCTCGTCTTCGGCGATGCCCTCGCCGCCGCCACGGCTGCCGCCCTCGCCGTCCTGATCGTCGGCTTCAGCCACTGGGACGGCCTCATCTTTGTCGCCGGTGCGGTCCTGCTCTGGCCGGCCTCGGCGTTCAGCATCGGCCTCTACCGCGGCGACCAGCTCTCGATCTGGGCCTCGGCGGTCCCGGAGCTGCCGCGCGGCTTCGTCGCCATCCTGCTGATCACCTGGCCCCTGTTCGGGATCGCCGCCGCGACCTCGATCGACAACCCGGTCTTCCTCACCTTCCTCACCGTCGTCGGCCTCGCCACCCTGGGCGGGGTCGCGCGCACGATCGTCCGCTCCGGCCTCCACCGCAACGAGAGCCTGCGTCAGCGCACCCTGATCCTCGGCTCCGGCCTCGTCGCCGGCCAGGTGGTCGAGAAGCTCGGCAAGAACGCTCAGTTCGGGCTGCTGCCGATCGGCATCGTTGACGACGACGTCTACAACGTCGGCTCCCCCGACCTGCCGTGGCTGGGCCGCTTCGCCGACCTCAAGGAGATCATCGACAAGCAGCAGGCCGACCGGGTGATCATCGCCTTCTCGCGCGCCAGCCACGAGGAGCTGCTGGAGTGCATCCGCGCCTGCCGCGACGCCGGCGTCGCGGTCGACGTCGTCCCCCGCCTGTTCGAGTTCCTCGACGGCGTCCGGGCCCTCGACCAGGTCGGCGGGCTGCCGCTGCTCTCGATCGGCACCCCGACCCTGACCTCGGTCTCGATGGCCGCCAAGCGCGCCCTCGACGTGGCCGGCTCGCTGGCGCTGCTGCTGGCCTTCTCGCCGCTGATGATCGCGATCGCGATCGCGATCAAAGTCGAGTCCCGCGGCCCGATCTTCTTCCGCCAGCCACGCGCCGGCCGCAGCCGCAGCAGCTTCCGCCTGATCAAGTTCCGCTCGATGTACGTCGACGCCGAAGACCGCAAGGCGGAGCTGGAGGAAATGAACGAAGCCGGCGACGGCGTCATGTTCAAGATCCGCGAGGACCCGCGGGTGACCCGGGTCGGAGCCTTCATCCGCCGCTACTCGCTGGACGAGCTGCCGCAGCTCTTCAACGTCCTCGTCGGCGAGATGAGCCTGGTCGGCCCGCGGCCGCTGATCTTCCCCGAGACCGACGCCCTGGACGAGGGATGGCACCAGCGCCGGCTCGAGCTGCGCCCCGGACTGACCGGCCCCTGGCAGGTCTACGGGCGCTCGCAGAGCCCCTTCCAGGAGATGGTCCGCTTCGACTACCAGTACGTCGCCGGCTGGTCGCTGGCCCGCGACATCGAGATCCTGCTTGCCACCATCCCCGCCGTGCTCTCGGGGCGTGGCGCGTACTAGCAACTCCTCTCTCGCGCTAGCCCACGACTACCTGCTGACGATGCGGGGGGCTGAGCGCACCTTCGCCGAGATGGCCCGTTGCTGGCCACAGGCGCCGATCTACACCCTGCTCTACGACGCCGACGCGGTGGCCGAAGGCTTTGCCGGCCGCGAGGTCCACACCTCGGGCCTGCAGCGGCTGGGCGCCAGGCAGGGCAGCTTCCGCTACCTGCTGCCCTTCTTCCCCAAGGCCGCCGAGCGGCTGCCGGTCTCCTCCTACGACACGATCGTGACCAGCTCCAGCGCCTTCGCCCACGGCCTGCGGCCGGGCCCTGGCGCGCTGCACGTCTGTTACTGCCACAGCCCCTTCCGCTACGCCTGGTTCGAGCAGGACCGGGCCGAGACCGAGACCCCGTGGCCGGGGCGGCCGCTGATGCGGTCGATCCTCAAGCGCAACCGCAGCTGGGACCTGAAGGCCGCCGGGCGGGTCAGCCGCTACGTCGCCAACGGCAAGATCACCCAGGACCGGATCATGGAGCTCTACGGGGTCGAGTCGGAGATCGTCCACCCCCCGGTCGCGGTCGAGCGCTTCGCGGTCGGCGAGGCCGAGGACTTCCTCCTCTTCGTCGGCCAGATCGTCCCCCACAAGCGGGTGGAGGTGGCGCTGGAGGCGGCGCAAATCGCCGGCCTGCCGATCAAGATCGTCGGCGACGGCCCCGATCGCCAGCGGCTCGAGGCGCTCTACGCCGGGCTCGGGGTCGAGTTCCTCGGCAGCGTCTCCGATCAGCGCCTGGGCGATTTGTACGCTCGCTGCATCGCCCTGGTGGTGCCCAACGTCGAGGAGTTCGGGATCGCCGCGGTCGAGGCCCAGGCCGCCGGCCGGCCGGTCGTCGCCGTCAACCGCGGCGGCGTCCGCGAGACCGTGATTCCGGGCGAAACCGGGGTACTGGTCGACGGCGAGGACGCCGCCGCTCTGGCCGAGGCCTTGCACGACACCGATTTCAACCGTTTCGATCCGATGAAGATCAGAGCACACGCAGAACGCTTCAGCCCCGCCGCCTTCCGCGCGGCCTTGTCCGGGCTCGTAAACCGATACATCGAAGAACACGGAGGATCACGTTGAGCGGACCAGTCCTGGTCACCGGAGGCGCCGGCTACGTCGGAGCTGAAGTAGCGACCGCCCTACTCGAGGCAGGCCGGGAGGTGCGGGTCCTCGACTCGCTGCTCCACGGACAACAGCCGATCGCCGACATGCTCGAGCAGAAAGGCGCCAAGGTCAGGATCGGCGACATTCGCGACGCCGACCTGCGCCGCGAGCTGCTCGACGGCGCCGAGGCCGTCGTCCACCTGGCGGCGATCGTCGGCGACCCCGCCTGCGCCCGCGATCCCGAGCTGGCGCAGGACACGAACGTGGAGGCGACCCGCGGCCTGGTCGCCGACGCAAACGCGGCCGGGGTCAAGCACCTGATCTTCGCCTCGACCTGCTCCAACTACGGCCGCATGGCCGACCCGGAGACGCCGGTCGACGAGGAGGCGGAGCTGGCGCCGGTCTCGCTCTACGCCGAACAGAAGGTCGAGATCGAGCAGATGCTGCTCTCCAACGGCAGCGGCACCACCGTCCCGACCTGCCTGCGCTTCGCCACCGTCTACGGCGCGGCACCGCGGATGCGGTTCGACCTCACCGTCAACGAGTTCACCCGCGAACTCTGGGCCGACAAGGACCTGGAAGTCTTCGGCGAGCAGTTCTGGCGCCCCTACATCCACGTCCGCGACGCCGCCCGCGGCATCGTCCGGGTGCTGGAGGCGGGGCCCGACGAGGTCGGCCACGACGTCTTCAACGTCGGCCACAGCGACGAGAACTACCGCAAGCTCGACCTGGTCGAGATCATCACCGGAGCGATCGACCGTGGCAACGTCTCCTTCGTCCACCGCGACGAGGACCCGCGCGACTACAAGGTCTCCTTCGCCAAGGTCAAGGACCGGCTCGGCTTCGAACCGGAGATGCGGGTGCCCGACGGCGTCCGCGAGATCGCCCAGGGCCTCGACGACGAGGCCTTCGGCGACCCCTTCGACGCGACGCACCGCAACACGCCGTAACTGGACCTGAGTTTGGCTGGCTGAGGGGTCCATAGCCCCTCAGCCAGCCAGTGGCACTCGAGCCTGCGCCCTCCTGGGGCGCAGGTTTTTTTGTGCCCGTCGAGGGCCACTCATACATCCGTCCAGATGGGCTTGCAAAAGACCAGGGGGGCTCTAGGGCAGGCCGATGAGTGGACGGCATGGAGCTTCTCCTCAACAGCCGTCGCCTCGCCCTCTTCGCCCTCCTGCTGGCGGCCGTCTCGCTGCTCGTCTTCAGCGCCACCGACGCCGAAGCCCGCGGCCAGGCGAAGCTGCGCTCCGCCGTCGCCCTCGGCAAGGGAGCATCCGGCGGCGGCAAGTGCGCCAAGGTCGCCGCCGAGCGCGCCCGCACCGCCGCCGAGCGCGGCGCCGGCGCCAAGGCCACCCGCCGCATCCGCGGCCACGCCCTGCGCCGCTGCCTGACGCGGGAGCGTCGTGACCGCCGGGTCAAGCCGGCCGTGCCGCCGACGCTGGTCGGCGGCAGCCTGGTCGTCGGCATCGACGGCGGCTACACCGGCTGGAGCGACGACGAAATCGAAGAGCGGGCCGAGCTCGGCGCCGCGATCACCCGCCACGAGTGGGACCCGACCGAGCCGGTCGACGAGCAGGACGACGTGATGGAAGCCGCCTTCGGCGAAATCCACACCAAGATCCACGCCCTGCTCGGCGGCAACCAGCTCGGCGACCCGACCCACTACCGCGAATGGGTCGTCGAATTCATCCGCTACTACGGCGTCGGCGGCAGCTTCTGGGCCGAGCACCCCGAGCTCGACGGCTCGCGCTTCGCGATCACCTCGATCGAGCTCAGCAACGAGCCCTACTTCGGCGAGATGTCGGTCGAGGAATACGCCGCCACCGTCGGCCCCGTGCTGGCGGAGATCAAGCGCCTCGCCCTGCCGGTCACGGTGGTCCTGCCGAGCCGCGTCTACGGCAGCAACACCTCCTGGATGGACAGGCTCTACGCGCTGATCCCCAACCTCAACGACTACTTCGACGCCTTCGCCGAGCACCCCTACTGGTACGGGCACGAACCGGCCTCCACCGGCCCCGCCGGTCCCTTCGGCCGGATCGACACGACCCGCCGGCGGATGAACGAGCACGGGGCCAACACGAAGGCGATCTGGATCACCGAGTACGGCGAGTCCACCGCCGAGTGCGGCGAAGAGTGCGTCGGCGAGGACACCCAGGCCCTGCACCTGCAGCAGATGCTCGACGCGATCGTCACCCGGCCCGACTGGGGCGTGAAGATGATCTCCGTCTTCCAGCTGCGCGACCGCGGCACCGAGAGCAGCGACCGCGAGCGCCAGTTCGGCCTGATTCGCGAGGACGGCTCTCCGAAGCCGGCCTACCCCATCGTCGAGTCGGCGATGGACGCATACAGGGGTTGACGCAAGCCTTCTTGCGGGTACTCACTTTAGAGTGGGTCATCTGTCCAAAAGCGGGGGGCTGGATGCGGATCTCGATCTGCCGGCGCCGACAAGTGGGGAACCATGAGCCTCCTCCGCCGCCACGCCACCCAGACCGCAGGCATCGCTCTCGCGACGGCCTTCCTCCTCCTCGTCTCCGCCTTCGCCGCCGGCGCCAGCGCCAAGCCGCTCGGCACCGGCGGCGAGCGGGTCAGCACCGTCTGCACCAAGAAGGCCAGCAGGGCGGCGACCGCCGCCAAGCGCCACGCACTGCGCCAGCGCTGCACCAGGGACATGAACCGGGCGGCGGCCTCGCGCAAGCGCTCCACCGACACCACTCCCCCCTCGATCGCCTGGAAAACCCCGGGCACCGGCGCCACCGTCAAGGGCAAGATCAGCGGCTCCGGATGCGAGGCCCTGGCCGGCGACGAGCGCGGGGTCAAGAGCGTGGTGATGAAGGTCGACGGCGCGACGCTGAACACCGAGAGCGACGCTCCCTGGAACTGCAGCTTCGACTCGACCCGGGTCAGCGACGGGGTCCACACCCTGACCGCTACCGCCTCCGACGCGGCCGGCAACACCCGCACCGCCTCGGTCACCGTCACCGTCGCCAACAAACCGGCGACCACTCCCAAGCCGGAGCCGACCCCAGAGCCCAAACCGACTCCCGTGCCGGAGCCCGAGCCGACCCCGGTGCCCACCCCCGAGCCCGAGCCGACTCCTCCGACCGACGCGGCCCCCAACGTCTCCTGGGCGACCCCGATCGCCGGCTCCACCGTCACCCGGAAAATCAGCGGCTCGACCTGCGAAGCCCTCGCCAGCGACGACAAAGGCATCGAGAAAGTCGTGATGAAGATCGACGGCGCGATCCTCAATACCGAGAGCGACGCGCCCTGGAACTGCAGCTTCGACTCGACCAAAGTCAGCGACGGGACCCACACCCTGAGCGCGACCGCCTACGACACCGCCGGCAACACCCGCACCGCCTCGATCTCCGTCAAGGTATCCAACGTGGTCGACCCCGTCCCCGAGCCCATCCCCGACCCGGAGCCGACCCCGGCACCCACTCCCGCTCCGACCCCGGGCTCCTTCCCCGGCACCGGGCTGGCGATCGCCGTCGACGGCGGCCACGGCTACTGGTCGGACGCCGAAATCAGTTTCCGCACCCAGCTCGGCGCCGCGGTCACCCGCCACGAGTGGGACCAGACCGAGCCGATCGACCACCAGGACGAAATCGTCTACGCCGCCGCGGCCCAGATCCACACCCGGATCCACGCCCAGCTCGGCGCCAACCAGCTCGGCACCGCCAGCAGCTACCGGGAATTCGTCCTCGGCTTCATCGCCCGCTACGGCATGGGCGGCAGCTTCTGGAAACTCCACCCCGAGCTGAACGAACAGGCCTACGCGATCACCACCGTCGAACTCGGCAACGAGCCCTACTTCGGCGAGATGTCGGCCAGCCTCTACGCCGACACCATCCGCCCCACCCTGGAAGCGATCAAGAGCCAGAACCTGCCGGTCAAGGTGATCGTGGTCACCCGCACCTACGGAACCGACACCACCTGGATGGACACCCTCTACTCCCGCATCCCCAACCTCAACAGCTACTTCTACGCCTTCGCCGACCACCCTTACTGGTACGGCCACTCGCCGGAAGAGGGGACCGCCGCCGGTCCGTTCGGCCGGATCGGCGTGCTGCGCAAACGGATGAACGAAAAAGGCGCCGCCGACAAGCCGATCTGGCTCACCGAGTATGGCCAGTCGACCGCCAACTGCGGCAGCCAGTGCGTCAGCGAGGCGACCCAGAAGGAACACCTGCAGAAGATCCTCAACGCGGCGATCACCCGCACCGATTGGAAGATCGGGATGATCTCCGTCTTCCAGCTGCGCGACCGCAGCAGCAACCCGACCGACCGCGAGCACGGCTTCGGCCTGCTGCGCTACGACGGCAGCCAGAAGCCCTCCTACTCGATGGCTCGGGCGCTGATGCAGCAGTACCGCGGCTAGGGCCACGAGCCCCTGCCGCGGAGTCCGCGGCCCTCCATATACTCGCCCCGCGCCGTCCCCCCGGCGCCTCCTCGTCCGATGCGGACTGTGATCGCCACCTCATTCACGCCGACCCTCGACTCGGGTCGCGCGCGGCGAACCCACGGGATCGTGCGAGCACTGGCCGGTCTCGGCCCGGTCGACCTCGTCTACGGCGCCTTCGGGGCCGACGAGCCGGACCCGGCGTTCGAGCGGATCGCGGGGCTGACGATGCACCGGGTCGAGCGGCCGGGCGCCCTGCAGCGGCTGCCCGCCTACGCCCGCGCCCGCCTGCGCCGCGTCCCCGAGGACTTCGCCCGCGGGGTCTGGCCGGGGGTGGCGCGGCGGGCCGCCGAGCTGAGCGCGGACCCCGGGACGCGGGTCGTCGCCGAGGGACCGGTCGCCGCCGCGGCGCTGCTGGGGCTCGCCTCGCGGCGCGAGGCCGTCTACGACGCCCACAACCTGGAGTCGACCTTCCGCCACCGGCTAGACGACGCCGGCATGTCGCAGACGGACCTGGAGCGCTTCGAGCGCCTGCTGCTGAACACCTTCGGCGAGAGCTGGATGGTCTCGCCCGCCGACATGGAGGGGGCGGCGGCGCTGGCGCCGGAGGCACGGCTGCGGCTGGTCCCCAACGTCGTCGACGTTGCGGCAATCGAGCCGGTGCCTCCCCGAGCCGATGAGCGGAAGGTGCTGTTCGTCGCCGACCTCACCTACGAGCCCAACCGCGGCGCCGTTCGCTTCCTGCTCGAGGAGGCGATGCCGGCGCTGTGGGAGCGCGCCCCGGAGGTCGAGCTGGTGGTCGCCGGCAAGGGCAGCGATGAGATCGAAGCCGACGACCCAAGGGTGCGGCCGAGCGGCTTCGTCCCCGACCTGCGCGACGTCTATCTGGAAGCGGGCGCCGTCGCGGTGCCGCTGCTGGAGGGCGGCGGCTCGCCGCTGAAGTTCGTCGAGGCGCTCGCCTACCGGGTCCCGGTCGCGGCCACCCCGCGCGCCGCCGCCGGGCTCGAAGTCCGCGCCGGCGAGCACTACGCCGAGGGCGGGACCGACGGCCCCTCCTTCGCCGCGGCGCTGCTGGAAGCGCTCGACCCCGCCCAGGGCAACCCGCTCGCCGCCGCCGGCCGCGGTCTGGCCGAGCGCGAGTACTCGATCGAGGCGCTGGGAGAGCGCCTGGCCTCGTGAAGATCGTCTCGGTGATGACCGGCGCCGCCCCCGGCGGAGCCGAGTTCGCCGCGGTCGAGCTGCTCGACGCGCTGGTCGAACGCGGGCACGAGGCGGTGATGCTGAGCGACTCGCCGGAGATCGGCCGCGAGACCGCGGTCGCGGTGCGGCCGCTGGAGATCGGGCCGAAGCTCTCGGGCAAGACCTGGCCCAGCCTGGCGCTGAAATGGCCGGCGCTGCGGACCGGCCTGCGCCAGGCGCTCGAGGCCGAGGCGCCCTACGACGTGCTCCTCCTCCATTACAAGAAGGAGCAGCTGCTGACTCCCGGCCTGCCGCCGCCGCTGCGGCCCCGCGTCGCCTGGTGCGAGTGGGGACCGGTGCCGAAGCAGATGCGCCAGGGTCCAGGCCGCTGGGCCTACGCCCGCGCCGGCCGCGGCGCCAGCGCGGTGATGGCGATCTCCGAGGGGACCCGCGAGTCGGTGATCGCCGCCGGCGTCGCCGCCGAGAAGGTGACCTACCTGCCGAACGCGATGCGGACCGAGGAGATCCGCTTCAGCGCCGAGGGCCGGGCGCGGGTGCGGGCCGAGCTCGGCATCCCCGCCGAGGCCTTCACGGTCGGCTGCGTCTCCCGCTTCCACCCGAAGAAGCGCAACGACGTCCTCATCGACGCGGTCGGCGAACTCGGCCCCGAGACGCACATGATCCTCGCCGGCGCCGGCGAGACCGAGGCCGAGCTGCGGGCCCAGGCCGAGTCGCTCGGCGGGCGGGCGCACATCCTCTCCACCCCCGGGGCCGAGATCGGCGACGTCCTCTCGGCCTTCGACGTCGACGTCTTCTGCCCCAGCCCGGCCGAGGGGCAACCGCGGGCCGTGATCCTCGGGATGCTGGCCGAACGGCCATGCGTCTCGACCGGCGCCGAGGGCGTGGTCGGGCTGATCGAAGACTCCTACGGGGCGATCGTCTCGCCCGAGAACGACGCCCCGGCGCTGGCCGCGGTCCTGCGCCGCTACGAGGGCGACCCCGAGCGGGTGCGGCGCGAGGGGGCGCTGGCGGCGAAGGTGGCGGTCGAGCGCTTCGACCGCGCCGTGGTCGCCGGGCGAGCCGAGCGCCTGCTGCAGGGGGAAGAGTGAAGCCCATCCGGGATCGACCCCAGCGGGGTGTGGCAAACGTCGGAAGCGACGAGGAGCGGCCGCTGCGCCTGCTGGTGATCGACGAGGGCGTGCTCGGCCACCGGACGCTGAAAGCCCAGCTTGAAGCGGCGCTGGCGACGCTGCCGGGAGTCGAGGCGACGATGGCGACGGTGCCGCCGCCCGGGCGCCTGGGCCGGCTCTTCACGCGCAACTGGATCCGCGGCTCAGACGCCGACCTGCAGGCGCTGCGCTGGCGGCTGCGCTGGTCCTGGCAGGGACGGAAGCTGCTCAAGCGCCACCGCGGCGAGGTCGACGTCGCGCTGGTCAACACCCAGGCCCTGGGCTACCTGGCCAAGGGGGCGATGCGCAAGCTGCCGACGATCCTCTCGATCGACGCCACCGTCGGCCAGTACACCGCCCTCGAATACACCCCCCACGATCGCTGGACCCCGCGCCAGTTGCGGCTGATGCGCCGGCTCGAGCGCCGGGCGCTGCGCGGCGCCGCGGCTGCGATGCCCTGGACCGGGTGGAACGCCGCCGCGGTCGAGTCCGAATACGGGCTCGGGGACCTGCGGGCGGAGACGGTGCACCCCGGCCTCGACGCCGGCTGGTGGGGGGAGGCCGCGGCGCGGCGGCCGCGCGACCGCCAGGGGCCGATGCGGGTTCTGTTCGTCGGCAACGACGTCAACCGCAAGGGCCTGCCGACCCTGATCGAGGCGGTTGCCGCGCTGGGCGAGGGGGCGGTGCTCGACGTGGTCAGCGGCGACGAGATCGAGGAGCGGGAGTTCCTCCGCCTCCACCGTGGCGTCACCGCCGGCAGCGAGCGGCTGCGCGAGCTCTACGCCGAGGCCGACGCCTTCGCCCTCCCGACCCACGCCGACGCCGTCCCCTGGGCGGTGCTGGAGGCGATGGCCGCCGGCCTGCCGGTGGTCGCCTCGGCGGTCGGCGCGATCCCCGAGATGCTGGGTGAGAGCGGTGAGGTCGTACCGCCGGACGATGCCGGGGCGCTGGCCGCGGCGCTGCGGCGGCTCGCCGACGACCCCGAGCGGCGGCGGCAGATGGGCGCGGCGGCGCGCGAACGCGTCCACGAGAACTACGACAACGCCCTGCAGACGCCGCGGATCCTCGCCCTCGCCAGGGAGGTTGCCGAAGCGCGCGCGGGCGGCCGGCGGCTGCGGCGCCGCACCGTGCTCGCGATCGGCACCGGCGCCGCCGCGGTGGCGGTCGTCGCCCCCTACGCGGCGCTCGTCCCGGACGACCAGTTCGAGCAGCTCGTCGCCGACCGGCTGGGGATCGACGCCGAACTCGCCAAGCAGCTGCTGGCGCGGGCGCGCGAGCAGTACGGCGACGCCGAGTACGACGCCCGCGCCGCCGCCTTCGCCCTCGCCGTCCGCGACCCGGCCGCGGCGGTGATGCCGGAGGCGGCGCGGCGCAAGGCCGTCAACAGCCTGCTGGAGCCGATGCTCTCCCAGCCCGCCGCCAACCTCGCCTACACGACCACCGGAACCGACCCGGGCAGCCCCGCCTGCGCCGGCCTGGTGCGGCGCGCGTGAAGACCGCCGAGGCAGACCTCGTCGTCGTCGGCTCCGGGGTCAGCGGGCTGCTCGCCTCCTGGCGACCGCTGCAGCGCGGGCTGCGGGTGACCATGCTCGAGCGCGGGGCGCTGAAGACCCACGCCGAACAGCTCGCCGACGGGGAGTGGGCGGCAAACGTCCCCGGCGCCGCGCCGAACGACGAAACCGCGCCCGGGACCCGCACCTATCCCTGGAGCTACGTCTACGGCGTCGGCGGCTCGACCCTGCACTGGGCCGGCGCCGCCCTGCGCTTCCACGCCGCCGACTTCAAGATGCGCTCCAGCTTCGGGGTGATGGAGGACTGGCCGCTCTCGCTGGAGGAGCTGGAGCCCTTCTACGCGCAGGCGGAGGCGGCGCTCGGAGTCGCCGGCGCGCCCTCGGCCGGCTCGTCTCCGGCCGGGCTGGGGATTCCCGGCGCCCGGGCCCTCCCCCCGCACCCGCTCAGCCCGATCGACGAGGCGGTCGCGCCGCACCTGCAGCCCTTCGTGCCGCTGCCGCAGGCGCGCCCCTCGCAGCCGATCCAGAGCCGCCCTGCCTGCTGCGGCTCCGCGGTCTGCGAACTCTGCCCGGTCGACTCCCGCTTCTCCCCCCTCAACGGCCTCGCGCCGGTGCTGGAGCACCCGGGCCTCGACCTGCGCGAACAGACCGTCGCCGCCCGCCTGCGGGTCGGCGCCGGGGGCGAGATCGAGGGTGTGGAGACTGTCGACCCCGGCGGCGGGCGGACGCTGGTGCGGGGCAAGCGCTACGTGCTGGCCGCGAACGGAATCGAAAACCCCGGCCTGCTGCTGCGCTCGGGCCTCGACGGGCCGGCGGTCGGCAAGTACCTCTTCGACCACGGCCACACCACGGTCACCGTCACCCTGCGCAAGGAGCTCGAACCGGGCGTCGGCGACAGCCTCTCGACCGGGCTGGTCGAGGCCTTCCGCGAAGGGGGCTTCCGCTCGCGGCGCTCGGCGGCGATCCTCAGCCCCTTCAACCCCGGCACGCCGATCTCCCCCCTGCTCGGCGAAGGCGTCGTCGCCCGCGAAAGCGGCGAGGACGTCCGCGCCAAGGCCCTCCACCACTGGCGCCGCACCATCCCCTTCGACATGCTGACCGAAGACGTGCCGCAGGCCGGCAGCACGGTCACCCTCTCGCCCAACCGCGACTCCTTCGGCCTGCCGCTCAACCGCACCGACTACCTGCCCTCGACCGGCTACGAAATCGACGGCATCGACGAGGCGGTCGAGTCCCTGCACAAGCGCCTGCGCCCGCTCGGGGTCGAGGCGATGGACGTCGGCCCCGGCCCCGAGGGCGGGCACCTGATGGGGACCTGCCGGATGGGACCGCCCGGGCGCGGCGTGGTCGACGGCGAGCTGCGCCACCTGGGAATCGAGAACCTCTTCGTCGCCGGCTCCTCGGCCTTCCCCACCTACGCCCCGGTCCACCCGACCCTGACGGTCGCGGCGCTGGCGCTGCGACTAGGCGAGCTGCTGGCGCGGGAGGCGGCATGAGCGAGTCGATCACCGCCTGCGTGATCGCCCGGGACGAGGAGCGGCGGCTGCCCGAGTGCCTCGCCAGCCTCGGGTTCTGCGACCAGGTGGTGGTCGTCGACAGCGGCTCCCGCGACCGCACCCGCGAGCTGGCCGCGGCGGCCGGGGCCGAGGTGATCGAGAACCCCTGGCCCGGCTTCTCCGCCCAGCGCAACGTCGCCCTCGACCACGCGACGGGCGACTGGGTGCTGGAGATCGACGCCGACGAGCGGGTCAGCCCCGAGCTCGCCGCCGAGCTCCGCGGCTTCCTCGCCGCGCCGCCGGCGGTGACGATGGGCGCGATCCCGATGCGCGACGTCTTCCTCGGCAAGCCCCTCGGCCCCTCGATCCGCTACCCGCGCTACCGCCACCGGCTCTTCCGCCGCGGCGCCTTCCGCCACGACGAGCAGCGCAGCGTCCACGAGGGGCTCTGGCCCGACGGGCCGGTCCACCCCTTCGCCGGGGAGCTGCGCCACCTGCTCGCCTCCTCCTGGGGCGAGGCGGTCGCCGACGCCCGCGCCTACGCCCGCCTGGAGGCGTCGCAGCGAAGCCGGCCGGGGCCCGCCGAGGCGCTGACCGGCATCCTCGTCCGGCCGCTGGCCAAGCTCGCCTACCGGCTCTTCCTCTACGGCGGCTGGCGCGACGGCGGCCGCGGCCTGGTCAAGATCGGCCTCGAGTGCGGCGCCGACTCGCTGGCCACCGTGCACCGCCTGCGCCACGGCTCCGGCGAGGGCACCAGCGGGTTCGGCCAGGAGCCGCCGCGGCTGGGGCCGGTGCGAATCGTCGGCGTCGCCCTCGGCCGCCGGGGCGCCGCCCGCCTCGCCACCTGGCTGGAGGAGGCGGCGCGCGAGGGTGCCGACGTGGCCCTGATCGGGGCGCCGCCGCCCGGCTCCGCGGTCCCCTATCGCCCCCTCGACCGGCTCGGCCCGGGCCGGCTGGTCCGGGCACTCGATGCCGAGGACCAGCTGCGCCCGGTCGACGCTCTGCTCCTCGCCGGGAGCCGTGAGCGCCGTGCGATCCGGCTCGCACCGGGAGCGCTCCGGGGCGCGGTTGCGCCGCTCTTCGGCAAGGATTCTCCGGCGCGGGCGCGAAGCCAGTTGCAGGGCGCGACGCGGGGCGCTTAGGCGCAACCGACCGCCCATAGACTCAAGTCAACCTCCGGCCTTCCCGATAGGTCAACACCCCCCGTGGATCCCAACCCCCAACTTCGACTCATCTGGGCCGCCAAGAAATGGCTGGCCCTTTTCGCGGTTGCGGCTGCCGTGATCGTCTACCTGGTCTCCTCCTCGAAAGCGGACGAATTCGAAAGCAACGCGCTCGGCCAGATCATCTCCACCAGCCAGGCGTCGGGCGAAGTCCTCAGCGAGGAAGAACTGCTCAGCCTCTCCAACGTCTACGACGAGCTGGCGGCGACCCGCACCGTCCTCGACATCGCCCACGAAGACGAGGCGGTCAAAGGCAGGGAGTCCGAATTCGACGACAGCGTCGACGTCTCGCCCGAATCGCGAATCGGCGTCCTCAGCTTCGCGGCGATCACCGGCAACCCGGACCAGTCGGCCGAATTCGCCAACGCCTACGCCCGCGCTTTCGGCTCCTACCTGGGCGGGCTGCAGGTCGACCAGCTGAAAAAAACCCTCGGGCCGCTGCAGGAACGGGTCAACCAGATCGAAGAAGAACTGCTCACCCTGCCGGCCGGTGATCCGGACCGGGCGGGGCTCGAGGTCGAGCTCGGCGCGCTCCAGGAACAGATCGCCTCCCAGACCTCCAACCCCGGCGACTCGCTGCGGATCGTCGAGCAGGCGGCCCCCGACCCCGTCGCGGTGGCGCCGAAGCCCAAACGCGACGCCGTCCTCGCCTTCATCGTCGCCCTCCTGCTCGGCGCCTGCGCCGTCTACCTGCGCGACCTCTTCTTCGACCGCTACGGCTCCGCCCAGGACGCCGCCCGCGACCTCGACCTGCAGCTGCTCGGGGAGATTCCGCGGGCGCGCAAAGAAACTCCGCTGGAGGCCTTCCGCAGCCTGCGCACGGCGATCGTCTTCGCCCTCGACCGGGCCGACCGGCAGGCGATCAACCTGACCGCGGAAGGCGGCCGCACGATCCTCGTCACCGGCCCCGAATCCGGCTGCGGCAAGAGCTACGTCTCCTCCAACGTCGCCCGCACCCTCGCCACCGAAGGCCGCCAGGTGACCGCGGTCGACGCCGACCTGCGCCGGCCGACCCTGCACGACATCTTCAAAACCGACCTCTCCCCCGGCCTCAGCGACCTGCTGGTCGGAGACGAAGACCCCGACGTCGATGCGGTGATGCGAGAGGTCCGCACCCCGCGCGGCAGCTCCGACGACGGCGCCCTGCGCCTGCTGCCCGCCGGCTCCCACACCGAAGAAGCCGTCGAGTCGCTGTCCTCGCGGCGGATGGGCAAGGTCGTCAGCACCTTGCAGGAAAAGAACGAGGTCGTGCTCTTCGACAGCCCGCCGACGCTGGCCGTGGTCGACCCGGTGGTCCTCTCCCGCTACGCCGACGGGGTCGTCTTCGTGATCGACTCGCGCCACACCCGCCGTCGCGAGGCGCGGCGCGCGATCGAGGCGCTGCGGGCGACCGGCGCGCCGCTGCTCGGCTTCGCCTTCAACCGCTCCGGGACCAAACCGAACACGTATGAGGCCTACCGGCCCCACGACCCGCGCCGCTCCGGGTCGCGCCCCTCGCAGGAGGCGCGGGCCTGACCCGTAGGGACCTCGCGACGCCGGTCCTCGCCACCGGGCTCGCGGTCGCGGTGGCGGGAGTCCTCGCGGGGATAGCGTTCTCGGCAGGGCTCGAGAAAGCGGGATCGCAGGGTGCCCTGGCGCCGCTCGTCCTCCTCCTCTGCGTCGTCCTGCTGCGCTTCCCGGAGGCCTGCTTCGGCCTGCTCCTGGCCGGCACCGCGATGGCCGAAGCCGAACCGGTGGGCGCGATCCCCTCCGGCGACCGCTTCTACGACCAGGTCTTCTCCAGCTTCACCACCCCGGACATGCTGATCTTCTTCGGCCTCGCCGGAATCCTGCTGCGTTTCGTCGCCCAGGACCTGAGACCGCGCCTTCCCGACCCGCTGACCGCACCGCTGGCGGTCCTCGGCTTCGCCGTGGTCGCCGGGATGGCCACCGCCTACAGCACCGGCAGCGTCGCCCCACCGGAACTCTTCCACCGCGGCATGCAGATCGGCCACCTGATCCTGATCCCGCTGCTGGCGGTCAACGTCATGCGCGACACCCGGGCGCTGAAGGCGTTCGCCTTCGGGATAGCGGTGCTCGCCTGCATCAAAGGGGTGACCGGGCTCTACGCCAGCTTCGGCGGCTTCGGCGGCGGCGTCGAAGAGGAGGTGGCGAGCTTCCTCAACCCGTTCCCGAACCTGCTGATGCTGATCTTCGGCCTCGGCGTGATCGCCGCCCTGGTGCGGCGGGTCGAGCTGCCGGTCTGGATGTACGGGGGGCTGCCGATCGCGATGCTGGCCCTCCTGCTCTCCTACCGGCGGTCGTTCTGGATCGCCGCCATCCTCGCGATCGTCCTGGTCGTGATCATCGCCAGCCGGCGCCGCGGCCGGGCGGTGTTCGCGATCGCCGCCGTGACCATGGCGCTGGCCTTCGTCGCCGCCAACTCGGTCGCCGGCCCGGCCGATTCCACCTCACCCAGCCCGCTCGCCGAACGCGCCCAGACCCTGACCCCGAGCGGGATCGGCAGCAACCGCGGCGACCGCTACCGCAACGACGAGCGCAGCAACGTGATCGAAAACATCGAGCGGCACCCCTTCACCGGCGTCGGGCTCGGCGTCGGCTGGGAGGTGCACCAGCCGCTGGCCGAGGCGCACGACCGCCGCTACGTCCACTTCGCCTTCCTCTGGTACTGGCTGGCGCTGGGACTGCTCGGGGCGATCGCCTACCTGCTGCTCTTCGGCAGCTCCCTGTGGACGAGCATGAAGATCTGGCGCTCCCACCCCGACCCGATCGTCCAGGTCAGCGCGATCGCCGTCTTCGGCGGCATCGTCGGCCTCGCGGTGGTCGAATTGACCGCGACCTTCTCCGGGATCGAGCCGCGCCTGACGATCCTCCTGGGTTCGCTGCTGGGCTGGCTCGCCGCGGCCTGGCAGGACCTGCCGACGCGCCGGGCGAACCCCTAGGACGATGAGCGAGGAGACCACCCACCGCGCGACCCGCGTCGGCTCGCGCCGCGTCCTCGGCGACGTCGGCGCCCAGATCGGCGGCCAGGTCGTCAACGTCGCCCTCGGCATCGTCACCACGGTCGTCCTCGTCCGCGCCCTGGAGGCGACCCACTACGGCGAGTGGGCGACCCTCCTGGCGGTCATCGACCTGGTCGCGATGGTCGGCAACCTCGGCCTGGAAACGGTCGCGATCCGGCTGGCGACGCAGGAACCCGAGCGTGAGGGCGCCTGGGTGGGGGCGGCGGCGAGCCTGCGGCTGGCGATCGCGGTGCCGGCGATGGCCGCCTTCGCCGCCCTGCTCGCGGTGATCGCGGCGGACCACGAAATGCTGGTCACCGGGCTGGTCCTCTCGCTCGGCTTCCTCACCTCGGTGCTCTCGACCCTGCGAATCGTCTTCCGCCTCCACGTCCGCAACCACGTCACGGTCGCCTTCACCACTCTCAACAGCATCCTCTGGACGGGCTCGGTGGTCGCGATCGCCGCCGGCGGCGGCGGCATGGTCGCCTTCGCGATCGCCTTCATGGCCGTCACCTTGATCGTCCAGGGAAGCCTGGCGGTGGTCGCGCTGCGGACCATCCACGTGCGCTGGAAGGGCTCCCGCGAGCTCTGGCCGCGGCTGCTGGGTATCGGGATCTCGGTCGGGATCGCCGCCACGCTGACCTTCGCCTACGGCCGCATCGACCAGATCCTCGTCTACCAGCTCGCGCCCGACTCGGACGAAGTCGGCGTCTACGCGGCGATGTACAAAATCCTCGACAACGCCGGCTTCGTGCCGATGGCGGTGATGGTGACCCTGTTCCCGATCATGGCCGGCCTCTACCCCGCCGACCCGCCGCGCCTGCGGCGGATGATGCAGATCGCGATCGACTACCTCGGCTTCGTCGCCCTCGGCGGGCTGGCGCTGACGATCGCCGCCGCCGAGCCGATCGTCAACCTGCTCTTCGGCGCCGAGTTCACCTCCGGGTCGACCGTGCTGACGATCCTGATCGCGGCCTTCATCCCGATCTGCATCGGCAACGTCGCCGGCAACATGGTGGTGGCGATGGACCTGCAGCGCCGCTACATCTGGCTGGCGGTGCTGGGGCTGGTGATGAACGTGGGGCTGAACCTGGTCCTGATCCCCGAGTACGGAATCGAGGCTGCGGCCTGGGTGACGCTGGGGACCGAGGTGATCGTCGTCGCCCTGAGCACGGCGATGGTCCTGCGCCGGATCGAGATGCGGCTCTCGCTGCGGCGCCTGGCGCTCGCCGCCACGGCCGCGACCGTGGCGGCGCTGGCGGTCTACGGGCTGCGCCAGGCGGGCGTCGGGGCGATTGCCCTGATCCTGGCGATGGCGGTGCTGTACCCGGTGCTGCTGATCGCGCTGCGGGCGCTCGACCTCGGGCAGCTGAAACGACTGGTTCGCAGCCGCGGCGAGGCGACGGCAGGGTGAGCGGCCGCCGCATCCTCGTCGTCACCAACCTCTACCCGCCGATCGCCCACGGCGGCTACGAGGTCGAGTGCCAGGGCGTGGTCGAGCACCTGCTCGAGCGCCACGAGGTGCTGGTGCTGACCTCGGACAGGGATCGCGACGCGGCGCCGGCGGAGGCCGGGGTGCGGCGCGAGCTGCCCTTCCTGCCCCGGCGGCGCGCCACCGACCTGCTCAGCCCGCTGCACGCGGTCCGCGGAGCGAAGGTCGCGCGCCGGGCGCTGGCGGACTTCCGTCCCGACCTCGTCTACGTCTGGAACGGGGCGCAGCTGCCGCAGGCGGCGATCCGGGCGCTGGAGTCGAGCGGTGCCGCGGTCGCCTACCGGGTCTGCGAGCACTGGTTCGGCTCCCTCTACCGCAGCCGCTACGACCCCTTCATGCGCGGGCTGACCGGCGGCCGCTGGAAGCGGGCGGCGCGGGTCTGGAACCGGCTGCCGGCGCTCCGCCTCGACCACGAGACGACGACCGCGGCCGGGGTCAGCTGGAACAGCGAGGCGCTGCGCAGCCAGGTCGAGGTGCCGCCGCTGGTGCGGCCGACCTTCGAGCACGTGCGGCTGCCGGCCACCCGGCAGAGCGAGGAGCTGGTCGGTCTGGAGCGGCGGCCGAGCGCGCAGCCGACGGTCGGCTACGTCGGCCGCATCTCACCCGAGAAGGGCGTCGACGTCGCCCTGCGGGCACTGGCGCGGTTGGGCGGCGAAGGGCCGGAGGTCGAGCTCGAGGTCGCCGGGAGCGGCGAGGCCGAGTACCTGCGCGAGCTGGAGGCGCTGGCCGCCGCGCTCGGGATAACCGACCGGGTCCGCTTCCTCGGCCCGCTCGACACCGGCGCCCTGCGGGACTTCTACGCCCGCATCCACGCCCTCGTCGTCCCCTCGGTCTGGGAGGAGCCGGCGGGGCTGGTCCTGGTCGAGGGCGCGCTGGCCGGCGTCCCCCTCGTCGCCTCCCGCGTCGGCGGCATCCCGGAGATCGTCCGCGACCCCGGGGAGGCCCTGCTCGTCCCGCCCGGCGACCCCGGCGCGCTGGCGGCGGCTCTGGGCCGGACCCTGGGCGACCCGGCCGAAAGCTCCGCCCGGGCCGGGCGAGCGCGGGAGCGGGCACAGGGCTTTCGCATCGGCCCATACCTAAAAGCGATGGACGAGTTCGTCGAAAAGGTGGTGAGTCGAGCTCCCTAGACGGTTGTTTGGTTGACAGGGCTGCTTGTGCCTGATGACGATACGCCGCCCGTGTTCTCGTCAGCAATTCGTCCACTCACCCTTGTATCCGCCCTCGCCCTTGCGCTAGTCGCCGCCTGGGCCCCGCCGGCGCAGGCCCAGCCGCTCCAGCCCGGCTTCACCGAATCGGTCGTCCTCAGCGGCATGACCGAACCGACCGACGTCGCCTTCGCCCCCGACGGGCGCGTCTTCGTCGCCGAGAAAAGCGGGCTGGTCAAAGTCTTCTCCGGCCTCAACACGACGACCCCGACGATCGCCGCCGACCTGCGCACCCAGGTCCACAACTTCTGGGACCGCGGCCTGCTCAGCCTCACGATCGACCCGCAGTTCCCGCTCCGCCCCTACCTCTACGCCTTCTACACCTACGACGGGAAAATCGGCGAAACCGCACCTCGCTGGGGGCAGCCCGGCGCCAGCTCCGACGACTGCCCGACCCCGCCCGGACCCACCGACGCCGGCTGCGTCGTCAGCAGCCGCCTCGTCAGGCTCACCGTCAGCGGCAACGTGGTCACCTCCGAACAGACCCTCGTCCACGACTGGTGCCAGCAGTACCCGAGCCACTCGGCCGGCGGGCTCGCCTTCGGCGCCGACGGGATGCTCTACGCCACCGGCGGCGACGGGGCCAGCTTCAACTTCACCGACTACGGGCAGGAAGGCAATCCGTGCGGGGACCCACCGGGCGCGGTCGGCAGCAAACTGACCTCGCCGACCGCCGAAGGCGGCGCCCTGCGCGCCCAGGACTTCCGCACCACGGCCGACCCGACCGGTCTCAACGGATCCCTGATCCGGATCAACCCCGACACCGGCGCCGCCGCCCCCGGCAACCCGCTCAGCGCGAGCCCCGACGCCAACGCGCGGCGGATCGTCGCTGCCGGGATGCGCAACCCCTTCCGCTTCGCCCTCCGCCCCGGGACGAGCGAAATCTACGTCGGCGACGTCGGCTGGGGGGCCTGGGAGGAGATCAACCGCCTGCCCGCCCCGACCGACACCACCGTCGACAACTTCGGCTGGCCCTGTTACGAGGGCAACGGGCAGTCCCCGGCCTACGCGGGAGCTGGCCTCAACCTCTGCAAATCGCTCTACTCCGCGACCGGCTCCGCCACCTCGCCCCTCTACACCTACTCCCACAGCGGCGACGTGGTCGCAGGCGAGGACTGCACCGAGGCCGGCGCCTCGATCTCCGGCCTCGCTTTCTACGAAGGCGGCAGCTACCCCGCCGCCTACAAAGGCGCGCTCTTCTTCGCCGACTACTCGAAACGCTGCACCTGGGTGATGTTCGAGAAAAACGGTCAGCTCGATCCCTCGACGCGGGCGGTCTTCCTCAACGAGAATGACCCCGTCAACCTCGAGATCGGGCCCAACGGCGACCTCTTCCTGGTCGACTTCAACGGCTCGCTGCGGCGCCTCCACTACCCCGGCGGCAACCGCGCGCCGACCGCGGTCGCCAAAGCCCAGCCGGAGGCCGGGCCGCTGCCGCTGACGGTCAACTTCGACGGCAGCTCCTCGACCGACCCCGACGCCGGCGACGTCCTCAACTACGTCTGGGACCTCGACGGCGACGGCCAGTACGACGACTCGACCGCGGTCAAACCGAGCCGCACCTACACCCAGGCCGAAAACGTCACGGTCAAACTGAAAGTGACCGACAAAGGCGGCCTGGTCTCGATCGCCTCGCTCCTGATCGGCGCCGGCAACGAGCTGCCGCAGGCCCAGATCGACTCGCCGACCACGGCCCTGCGCTGGGCGGTCGGCGACACGATCTCCTTCTCCGGCAAAGGCAGCGACCCCCAGGACGGCGCGCTCGGCGCGGCGAGCATGTCGTGGTCCCTGGTGATGCGCCACTGCGAAACCGAAAACGACTGCCACTCCCACAACATCCAGACCTTCGCCGGCGTCGCCTCGGGGTCGTTCACGGCACCCGACCACGACTTCCCCTCGCACCTCGAACTGCGCCTGACCGTGACCGACAGCGGCGGCCTCAGCGACACCGAGACGCTGCGGCTCGACCCGGAAACGGTCGACCTCACCTTCAAATCCGACCCCGCCGGCCTGGACCTGACGACCGGCGAAAAAAGCGGTCCGGCGCCCTTCGTCGAGACCGTGATCGTCGGCTCCAAACTCTCGCTCGCCGCGCCCACGCCGCAGTCGCTGGGCGGCACGGTGTACGGCTTCTCCGCCTGGTCGGACGGCGGCGCCCGCACCCACCAGCTCGTCGCGCCGGCGACGGCCACGACCTACACGGCCAGCTACAAAGTCGAACCGAGCCCGCCCGGCCTCGTCCTCGGCTACGGGTTCGAGGAGACCGCCGGGACGACCGCCAGCGACGTCTCGCCGTTCAAAAACAACGGCACGATCAACGGCGCGACCGGCACCGCGAGCGGCAAATTCGGCCGCGCCCTCAGCTTCGACGGCAGCAACGACCGGGTCGACGTGCCGGATGCGGCCTCGCTCGACCTGAGCAGCGGGATGACGCTCGAGGCTTGGGTCAAACCGACGACCAACGCCAGCTGGCGGACGGCGATCCTCAAGGAGCGCGGCACCAACGACCTGGCCTACGCGCTGTACTCCTCGAACGGCTCGAAACCGCGAACCGAGAACTTCACCACGGTCGAGAACACCGCCGCCGGAACCGCAGCCCTCCCGCTCAACGCCTGGAGCCACCTCGCGTCGACCTACGACGGCACCAACCTCCGCTTCTACGTCAACGGCACCCTGGTCACCACCAAAGCCACCAGCGGCGCGATGCCCAACACCGCCAACCCACTCCGCATCGGCGGCAACGCGATCTGGGGCGAGTACTTCAGCGGCCTGATCGACGAGGTCCGGGTCTACAACCGGGCGCTGAGCGCTGGGGAACTCGACTTCGACATGAAATCGGCGGTCGTCGGCTCGAACCCGCCGCCGGCCGACACCACCCCTCCGTCCGCCCCCGGCAACCTGAACGCGGTCGGCGCAATCGGCAAAGTCAGCCTCAGTTGGGAAGCCTCGACCGACGCCATAGGCGTCACCGGCTACGAGGTCTACCGCTCCGCCAGCGCCGGGTTCACCCCCAGCGCCGCAAACCGGATCGCCACCCCGACCGCCACCAGCTACGTCGACACGGTCGCGCCCGGCACCTACTACTACCGGGTGAAGGCGAGCGACGCCGCACCCAACCTCAGCAACGCCTCGAACGAGGCCGTCGGCGCCTCGCTGCCCGACAGCCCGCCCTCGGTCTCGCTGACCGCGCCGAGCGCAGGAACGGTCTCGGGCACGCTGCCGCTGAAAGCGACCGCCAGCGATGACGCGGGCGTGGCCGGCGTCACCTTCCTGGTCGACGGTGCGGTGGTCGGCAGCGAGGACACCAGCGCTCCCTACGAAGTCCAGTGGGCAAGCACGGGCGTCGCCAACGGCAGCCACAAAATCAGCGCCCGCGCGCGCGACAGCGCCAACCAGACGACCACCTCGGCCGAGGTGACGGTGACGGTCAGCAACTCGGGTCCGCCGCCGCCGACCGGACTGGTCCTCGCCTTCGGCTTCGAGGAGACCGCGGGGACGACCGCCAACGACTCCTCGACGGCGAAAAACAACGGCACGATCAACGGCGCGACCAGCAACGCCACCGGCAAATTCGGCCGCGCCCTCAGCTTCGACGGCAGCAACGACCGGGTCGACGTGCCCGACGCCGCCTCCCTCGACCTGACCACCGGGATGACGCTCGAGGCCTGGGTCAAACCGACGACCAACGTCGGCTGGCGCACCGTGCTCCTCAAGGAGCGCGGCACCAACGACCTCCTCTACGCCCTCTACAGCTCCAACGGCTCGAAACCGCGGACCGAGAACTTCACCACGGCCGAGAACACCGCCGCCGGCACCGCAGCCCTCCCGCTCAACGCCTGGAGCCACCTGGCCGCGACCTACGACGGGACCAACCTGCGCTTCTACGTCAACGGGGCCCTGGTCACGACCAAAGCCACCAGCGGCGCGATGCCGAACACCGCCAACCCCCTTCGGATCGGCGGCAACGCGATCTGGGGCGAGTACTTCTCCGGCCTGATCGACGAGGTCCGCGTCTACAACCGGGCGCTGAGCGCGGCCGAGATCACGGCGGACATGAGCGCCAAAGTCGTTCCGTAGCCGTACCCACCTGCTGCTGAATCACGCTGATTCGCCGGGGGACGCTTGGTCGAGGGCCTGCTCGATTTCCTCCAGCCGCGCCTCCCAGGAATGGGAGGCAGCGGCCTCGGAGCGGGCGCGGCGCACCTCCGGTGTGTCCGCTGCCAGCTCGCGCTCCGCGGCCGCCACCAGCTCATCGGCCGAGCCGACCGTCTCGATCGCCTCCACCCCGTCGAGCGCCGGCAGCGGGGTTGCGAGGACCGGGAGGCCGGCGGCCAGGTACTCGTAGACCTTCATCGGGAAGACCGAGCGGGTCAGGTCGTTGATCGCGTAGGGGATCAGGCCGATGTCGGCGCCGCGGAGGACTTCGGGGAGGTCGTCGGCGGGGCGGGCGCCGATCAGGTGGATGCTGGGCGCTTCGTCGAGGGGCGAGAGGTCGCCGGTGGGGTCTCCCGCCCCGCGGGGGCCGACGAGGACGATGCTCCACTCAGGTCGCAGCGCTGCGACCTGGGCCAGCAGCCGCACGTCGAGCTTGGTGGCGACGATCGCGCCCTGGAAGACGAGACGGGGGTGCGGGAGCGCGTCGAGATCCGGATCCACCGGCCCCGGCTCCAGAGCCGTCGCGAAGGTGCCCGTGTCGGCGACGTTGGGTGCGTAGAGGACATGGTCGGAGAGCGTCCGCATCCGCTCGTCCAGCGCCGGTGCCGAGGCCAGGACCAGGTCCGCCCGCCGCGCGAACCGCTCCTCCGCGGCGCGAAAGCTCTCGGCGTCCACCCCTTTCTGCGCCGCCACGTCGTCGACGCAGTGGTAGACGACCAGCGCCGGCTCGAGGACGTCGATCACGTCCTCGGCCTGGGGCACGTAGGCCCAGAGGATCGGCTGCTTCATCCCCAGCTTGCGCGCCGCCCGCTTCACCTGGCGGCGCAGCAGCCAGCGGTTCAGCCTCCGCACCGCCTCCTTGCTGTGCAGGGGCAGGACCAGCGGCGAGAGCACGTGCAGGCCCTCGGGGGCCGGCCGCGCCCCGCGCAGGCCGCGTTTCAGCCGCCGCCAGAGCCGGCTCAGGTCCCGGCCGGCAAGCTGCGGCCGCCGCAGACCCAGCGACTCGACGAAGAGGACGTTGTTCCCGGCCGCGAGGCGGCCCATCAACTGGTGCTGGTTGATCGGCAGTTCGGTCGCCCAGTCGGCCGAGCCGATGCAGACGATGTCGCGGTCGGCCAGCCTCATCCCGGGGGCGACTCAGGCAAGAGCCGCTCCCGCAGGCGGTCGAACTCCTCCATCGCCGTCTCGTAGTCGTCGTGGCGGCCGATGTCGAGCCAGTAGTCGCCCTCGGCCCGCCGCGCCCGCACCGGCTCGCCGACGTCGAGCAGTTTCAGCACCAGGTCGGGGAAGTCGAGGCGCTGGTTGGGCTCGATCTGCGCCAGCGCCCGCGGCGAGAAAGCGTAGACGCCCATGCTGACCTCGTAGTGGTAGGTCGGCTTCTCGATATAGCCGGTGAGGCGGTCGGGGTCGTCGCCGTCGTCGAACTTGAGCACGCCGAGGGAGACCTGGACCTCGCGCTGGTGGGCGGCGACGCTGGCGGCGGCGCCCGACTCGCTGTGGCCGGCGAGGAAGTCGCTGTAGGAGAGATCGGTGAGGACGTCGCCGTTCATCACCAGGAAGTCCTCGTCGAGGCCCTCGAGCAGGGCCAGCGCGCCGACCGTCCCCAGCGGCTCCTCCTCGCGGTAGTAGTCGATCGCGATCCCGTATTTCTCGCCGTCGCCGAAGAAGGCCTCGATCAGCTCCGCCAGGTGGCCGGTGACGATCGTCAGCCGCTCGAACCCGTGGTGGGCCAGCTGGCGCACGATCACGTCGAGGATCGGCCGGTCGCCGACCGGCATCAGGGGCTTGGGCAGCACCGTCGTGTAGGGGCGCAAGCGCATCCCCAGCCCGCCGGCAAGTACGACAGCTCGCTTCACGCCGTGGAGCCTAACCACGCCTCCGGCGCCTATTGACCCGCCGGCGTTCGTCCTTTCCACGAAATGAATGGGGAAAGGACGAACGCCGGGTGGGAAACGCCGCTCGTTGCGGGATCATGCGCGGCGTGAGCGACTCGCGACGCAGCGCCGCCCTGCACGTCTGGCCGCACCGGCTGCCGGATGCCGCCGTGCTTCCGCGGCGGCTGGCGCCTCGGCTGCCCAGCCGCCAGCCACGGCGCTTCGGGCAGGCGGTCGCGCTCAAGGCCGGACGGCTCGGCTGGGAGCAGAGCGTGGTCGAGCCGCTGCAGCGCTTTCGCTGCGACGCCCTCGGCGACGCGGCGCCCGGTCCGCCGCGCGTCCTCGTCCGCGTCGACGAGTTCCCCCACGCCCGCGGCTTCGACCCCCACGGCAAGTTCGGCACCGAGGCCTTCCGCCGCTTCCACGCGGTCCTCGCCGAGGCCGGGATCCCCTACCTGCTGGCGATCACCCCGCACGTCTCGCGCGACTACCTCGACCCGGAGACGGCGGAGCGCCGCCCGCTCGACCCGGGTGAGATCGAGACGATGGCGGGCCTCCCGGCCGACCGGGTCGTCTTCGGACTCCACGGCGCCGACCACCGCACCCGCCACGCCAACCCCCGCCAGCACTCCGAGCTCTGCGGGCTCTCCGACGACGAGGCAGCCGCCCGGATCGACGGCGCCCGCGCGATCTTCGACGGACTCGACCTCCCCACCCCCGTCTTCGTCCCCCCCTTCAACCGCTTCGACGCCGGCCAGTACCCGCTCCTCGCCGAGCGCTTCGCGGTCGTCTGCGGCGGCCCGGAGAGCGTCCGCCTGCTCGGCTGGCAGCCGACCCCCGTCTGGCAGGGAGAGGCCGCCTACCTCCCCTCCTACGCGCCGCTCTACGGCACCTCCGCCGAGGCCGCCGCCGGCGTCCAGGCCCTGATCGAAGGGGAAGCCAACATCTGGGCGCCGGTCACCCTGCACTGGGGCTGGGAGCTGAAAGACGACTTCGCCTCCCTGCGCCGCCTCTGCGACCTGCTGCAGGGGATCGCCGCCGACTGGACCGACTTCCTCGCCGCCGTCGCGGCAACCCGCGAGTAGCTAGGCGGCTGCGGCCAGGCTCGCGCGCAGCGCCCCGACCACCCGCAGCAACCGCTCCTCGCCGAGGTGCGGGTACAGCGGCAGGGTCAGCTGGGTCCGCGCTGCCCGTTCGCAGCGGGGCAGCTCGTCCCTCCCCGCCCCGTAGGCGGTGAATTCGCTGATCGAGGGATAGAGGACGCTGGTCTGGACCTTGTGCTGCTCGGAGAGGATTTTTCGCACCGGGTCGCGCAGCTCGGGGTTCTCGATCATCACCGGCATCACGTAGCAGGAGCTGACGTCGACCTCCTCGTCCTCGTAGGGGAGGACGATCCCGTCGATCTCGCCGAGCAGCTCGCGATAGCGGTGGGTCAGCGCCCGCCGCTGGGCGATGTCGGCCGCCAGGTCCGGCAGCCGGGCCGAGAGCAGCGCCGCCCGCGGCTCGTCCATGCGGTAGTTGTAGCCGACGTCGACCACGTCGTAGCCCATCGCGTGGCCGCGGTGGCGATCCCAGGTCCCCGAGGTCATCGAGTGCGAGCGGCGACTGCGCGCCAGCTCGGCGACCTCGTCGCTGCTGGTCGCCAGCAGCCCGCCCTCGCCGCAGGAGAGGATCTTGTTGGAGAAGAAGCTGAAGGTGCCCGCCAGGCCGATCGTGCCGAGTTTCCGGTCCGAGCCGACCGGCGTCGCCTCGGGACTGTGCGCGGCGTCCTCGATCAGCGCCAGCCCGTGCTCCTCGCAGAGCGCTCGCAGCGGCTCCAGCGGCGCCGCGTAGCCGCCGTAGTGGACCGCGCAGACCGCCTTGGTCTTCGGTCCGATCTTCGCCGCGACGTCCTCCGGGTCGAGCCCGAGGTCGTGCTGGCCGGCGACCTCCGCCAGCACCGGCGTGCCGCCGCAGTAGCGGACCGCCGCCGCCGAGGCGACGAAGGTGATGCCGGGGACGATCACCTCGTCCCCCGGCCCGATCCCGGCGGCCAGATAGGCGAGGTGCAAGGCCGAGGTGCAGCTGGAGACGGCGATCGCGTGCGGGGCGCCGATGTGCTCGGCGAACTCCGCCTCGAACTCCTGGATTCGCGGCCCCATCGTCAGCCAGCCGGAGCGCAGCGTCGCGGCCACGGCCTCGACGTGCTTCTCCTCGAGCTGGACGTCGAAGACGGGGATCGGGGTTTGGGTCTCTGGAGTTGCCATCGGCGCTTGATTCAACCAATGCACGGCGTTTCCCTCTATCGGCCGCCCCCGCCCCTGTCTGAAGCGCCTGCGCCATACTGCCCGCTCCATGCAAGGCAGAGGGATGAAGGTCCTGGCCGCCCTCGGCATCGCGATGGCGGCGTTGTTCGTCGTCGGCGTGCTCGCCGCGGCCAACGTGGTCAACCTGCCAGGTTCCTGGAAGGAGCGGCTCGGCTTCGAGGACGGAACCCCGAACCCGCCCTGCCGCCTCGGCCTCTACACCAACGATCCGAAGTCGCCGCCCGCCCCCGCCGGGCGCTGGCAGCTCGAACCGGAAACGCCCCGCAACCAGATCGAGGCCAGCGGGATCGCCATCGGCGAGACGATCTACGTCGTCGGCGGAACCCCGCCGGGGAACCTGCACCGGGTCGTCGCCTACGACACGAAGACGAAGAAGTTCAGCGAGCCGACCCAACTGCCGACCGGACTCAACCACGTCGAGGCCGCCACTCACGACGGCAAGCTCTACCTCGCCGGCGGCTACCTCGAGGGCGAGAACCCGACCGACAACTTCTGGCAGTACGACCCGGCGACCAAGCAGTGGACGCAGTTGACGCCGCTGCCGCAGGCGACCGCCGCCGGTTCGACGGTCGCGATCGGCGACAAGCTCTACGTCGCCGGCGGCGCCCCGCAGACCTTCGGCGCCAGCGGGCCGATCGCCCCCTACCCGGAGCTGCAGATCTACGACTTCGCCAGCGGCGAGTGGTCGCTCGGGCCCGAGATGCCGAACCCGCGCCACCACGTCAGCGGCGCCACCCTCGACGGCAAGCTCTACGTCGCCGGCGGCCGCGGCGAAGAAGACCACTCGCTCACCACCTTCGAAAGCTACGACCCGGCCGCCGAAGAGTGGGAGAGCCTGGCGCCGCTGCCGCTCGGCGTCGCCTCACCGGGCCTGGTCGCGGTCGACGGCAAGCTGGTGATCGTCGGCGGCGAGGACCAGAACGAATGGGAAGACGGCAAGGGCTGGGTCACCCCCAGCGCCTGGGAGTACGACCCCGGGACGAACCGCTGGTCGCGGCTGCCGGACATGAAGTACGAACGCCGCGGCAGCGGCGTCGCCGCGGTCGGCAACCGCGTCTACGCGATCGGCGGCAGCTACTGCCCCGGCCTCAAACCCGGCGGCCCGGTCGGCACCCACACCGTCGAGTCGCTCGACGTCGCCACCGCGGAAACCTCCTAAGGGCGCCTCCCCGGGGCGCTTGATCGTCAGATGAAGATCCTGGCCGGTCTGCTGGCGGCGATGTCGATCCTCTTCGGCGTCGCCGTCCTCGCCTACGCCGACGTGGTCGACCTGCCGGGCAACTGGCGGGCGAAGCTCGGCTTCGAGACGGGAGCGCCGGACCCGCCCTGCCGGCTCGGCCTCTACCGCCGGGATCCCGCCTCACCCGCACCCGCGCCCGGTCAGTGGCGCCCAGAGCCCGCCGTGCCGCATGCGCAGGTGGAGGGTTCGGCAGCGGCGATCGGACCGGTCATCTACATCGCCGGTGGAAGCCGCCCCGGAAACCTGCACCGGGTCCTCCGCTTCGACACCCGCAGCGGCAGCTGGTCGGAACCGGCGCAGCTGCCGGTCGGGCTCAACCACAGCCCGGCGGTGACCCACGACGGCAAGCTCTACCTCGCCGGCGGCTACCTCGGGGGCGATGCCGCCACCAACCGCGTCTTCGAGTTCGACCCGGCCGCGAACCGCTGGTCGGAGCTGCCCCCGATGGCGCGGGCGCGGGGAGGCGCCGCGGCGGCGGCGATCGGCGATCGCCTCTACGTGATCGACGGAGGACCGCAGTTCTTCGGCGTCGAGGACCCGCCGCCGCCCTACGCCCGCCTTGAAATCTTCGACTTCCGCACCCGCGCCTGGAGAACCGGGGCGCCGCCGCCGATCGCCGCCCATCACCTCGCCGCCGCCGACCTCGACGGCCGGCTCTACCTCGCCGGCGGCCGCACCGGCGTCGAGTCGGCAACCGACGCCTTCCTCCGCTACGACCCGGCCAGCGACCGCTGGGCGCGATTGCCGAACCTGCCGCAGGGGAAGATCGCCTCCATGGACCTCGTCGCCGCCGGCGGCAGGATCGTCGTCCTCGGCGGCGACAGCGAGGTCGGCTGGGAAGAGGGCGGCGGCTGGGTCTCGCCAGCCGCCTGGGCCTTCGACCCCGGCAGCGAGCGCTGGCAGCGCCTGCCCGACCTGCGGGTCGAGCGGCACGCCTTCGGCACCGCCGCCGCCGGCGGCCGCATCTACGCGATCGCCGGCAGCTACTGCCCCGGCCTCAAGCCCGGCGGCCCGGTCGCCACCCGCACGGTCGAGTCTCTCGACGTCGCCGGCTCCGAAGGCGGCGCCGAGTGACCCCGCCGCTGCTGCAGCGGCTGCGGCGGGCGCTGATCGAGCGCACCCTCGAACGCGACGGCGAGACCCGCGAGCGGGTGACGATGAGCGAGCTGGGAATCGACGAGGACGAGTACCACGAGTACGAGCCGTCCGGCTGGCGCACCCTGAGCTCGGCCCTGCGCGGCGTCGAGATCGGACCGGAGGACGGCTTCGTCGACATCGGCTGCGGCAAGGGGCGCGTGGTCCTGCAGGCGACGCGGCGGCCGTTCGGGCGGGTCCTCGGGGTCGAGCTCTCGCCGGAGCTGGCCGAGCGGGCGCGTCAGCTGGTCACCGAGGGAAGGCGCCGGCGCTGCGGCTCGGTCGAGGTGATCGTCGCCGACGCCACCCGCTGGGAGCCGCCGGGCGACATCACGGTCGCCTACGCCTACAACGCGCTCAGCGGCGAGAGCCTGCAGCAGATGCTCGACCGCCTCGCCGAATCGGTGCGCCGCACCCCCCGCCGCCTGCTCTTCGTCTACGCCAACCCCGAGCACGAGGACGAAGTCCTGGCGCATCCCGGGCTCGAGCTGCTGGAGCGGCGCGGCCGGCGGCGCTGGCAGGCCGACGACCCGCGGCACGTTTCGATCTTCGAGGTCACGGGCAAATTGAGGAAGACGCTTGTCTAGCATCCAGCCGCCAGTCATCTCTTCTCCAGTCGCTTGAACATCGCCCCCTCGACATCGCCGATGCCCACCGAGGTGCGGACCGTCGTGGTCGACGACGAAGTCGGCCTCGGCCCCTACCTCCAGGGGTGGGAGGACCTGGCGGTGGCCTGCAACCGCCCCTTCTGCCTCCCCGGATGGATGCTCGCCTGGTGGCGCGAGGCGGAATGGGCGCGCGGCGAGTTGCGCGTCGTCTTCGTCTTCGACCGCGACGAGCTGATCGGGGTCGGGCCCTTCTTCGCCAACCCCACCTTCGGCCTGATCGAGCTGCGGCTGCTTGCCGCCGGGTTCTCCCACCGGATCGGGCCGCTGGCCCGGCCCGGGACCGAGGACCGTGTCGCCGCCGCCCTCGCCCCCGCCCTCGCCTCGACCCGGCCGCAGCCCGCGAGCATCGTCTTCGAGGGCGTCGACGAGGCCGACGCCTGGCCGCAGCGGATCGCCCGGCACTGGCCGAGTCATCAGCCGCGGATCCGCACCGACGCGAAGATGGACGCCCCCCTGATCGGCCTCGGGGGCGACTACGACTCCTGGCTCGGCAAACGCTCGAAGAACTTCCGCAAGGGAACCAGGCGGCGCTCCAACCGCCTCGAGGAGGCCGGCGTCCGCTCCCGCACCACCGCCGAGCCGGAGGCGATCGAGTCGCTGCTGGCGCTGCACCACGCCCGCTGGCTCGAGCGCGGGGGCTCCGACATCGACGGGGGCTCCGCGCGGGTGCTGAATGCGGCGGCGGAGAAGCTGGCCGCGGACAGCAGATTCGAGATCGTGCTGCTGGAGGGTCCCGACGGACCGATTTCCGCCGAGCTGATGGTCCGCGCCGGCGACACCGCGACGCTCTGGACCGGTGGTTTCGACCCGGCCTGGTCGAGCCTCGCGCCGGGCACGATGTCGATCCTGGCGGCGCTGCGGGAGGCGGCCGACGCCGGCGTGCGCTCGGTCGATCTCGGCGGTGGCGGCGACGAGTACAAGCAGCGGCTGGCCGACGTCAACCGCCCGATCGCCTGGCAGACGATCTTTCCGCGCGGCCGCCGCTACCCGCTGATCCGGATGCGGCTGGCGCCCAAGCACGCCGTCCACGCCGCCCGCCGCGCCGGCCAGCGGCTGCCCGGCCCGGTGCGGCAGATGATGAGGAAGCTGGCGAGGCGCACCTACCTCCAGCCCCTCATTCCCCTGCCGCTGCTGCCGCTCTAGGCGCCCGGGTTCTTCTTCGGGACCAGCACCAGGCGCTTGAACTCGGCGACGAGGACGCCGTCCTGGTTGAGGACCCGGGTGTGGACCTTGACGATGCCGCGGTCGGGCTTCGATTTCGACGGCTTCACGTCGAGCACCTCGGTCTCGCAGAAGAGGGTGTCGCCGTGGAAGACCGGGTTCGGATGGCTCAGTTCTTCGGTCGCCAGGTTGGCGATCGCCTTGCCCGAGATGTCGGAGACGGACATTCCCAGCGCCAGCGAGTAGACCAGCGGCCCGACGACGACGTTCTGGCCCTGCTGGGAGCCGTTGGCGTAGACGTCGTTGATGTGCAGCGGGTGGTGGTTCATCGTGATCAGGCAGAAGAGGTGGTCGTCGGCCTCGGTCACGGTCTTCGCCGGCCAGTGCTTGTAGTTGGCGCCGACCTCGAACTCCTCGAGGTAGCGGCCGTAGCTGTGGGCGCCGCTCGCCTCGCGCTCGGCCTGGTCGGTGGTCAGCTCGTACGTCTCGGTCATCCTTGCTTTCGTCTCCTTGGAAGTTTTGGCGGCGCCGGATGCTATCTGCCGCTCCCATCCGAGGCAGCGATCTAGACTCCTCGCGATGCAGATCGGGATCATCGGCCTCGGCTACGTGGGCCTGCCGCTCGCCGTCGCCTTCGCCGAGTCCGGTTGCGAGGTGGTCGGCCTCGACGTCGACACCGAGAAGGTCGAGGCGCTGAACGCCGGCCGCAGCTACATCGAGGACGTGCCCGGCGAGTCGCTGGCGCCGCTCGGCGAGCGCCTGCGGGCGACCGCCGACTACGCCGACCTCGCCGCCTGCGATGCGGTGATCCTCTGCGTCCCGACCCCGCTCTCGGACTCGCGCGAGCCCGACCTCACCTACCTCGTCGCCTCAGCCGAGGCGCTCGCCAGGGTGCTGCGCTCCGGCCAGCTGGTCGTGCTCGAGTCGACCACCTACCCGGGGACCACCCGCGACCGCCTGCTGCCGATCCTCGAGGGCTCCGGCCTCACCGCCGGCAGCGACTTCCACCTCGCCTTCTCCCCGGAGCGGATCGACCCCGGCCGCACCGACTACACCGTGAAGACCACGCCGAAGCTGGTCGGCGGCGTCACCGAGGCCTCGGCCGAGCGGGCGCGCGAGCTCTACGCGGAGATCTGCGACACCGTGATCGTCCTCTCCAGCCCCGAGGCGGCCGAGCTGGCGAAGCTCCTGGAGAACATCTTCCGCTCGGTCAACATCGCCCTCGTCAACGAGCTGGCCCAACTCTGCGACCGGCTCGAGATCGACGTCTGGGAGGTGATCGACGCCGCCTCCTCGAAGCCGTTCGGCTTCATGCGCTTCGATCCCGGGCCGGGGATGGGCGGCCACTGCCTCCCCGTCGACCCCTTCTACCTCGCCTTCAAGGCCCGCCAGCACGACTTCTACCCCGAGTTCATCGAGCTCGCCGGCAAGGTCAACCAGGCCCAGCCGGGCTTCTGCGTGGAACGGATCGAGCGGGCGCTGAACGGCGCCAGCAAGCCTGTCAACGGCTCCCGCATCCTGCTCCTCGGCGTCGCCTACAAGGGCGGCGTCGGCGACACCCGCGAATCGCCGGCGCTGAAGATCGTCGAGCGCCTGCAGGAGCTGGGCGGCGAGGTCTCCTACCACGACGCCTTCGTCCCCGAGCTGCCGAAGCAGGGACTGACCTCGGTCGATCTGGAGCCGGCGCTGCGCGAGTGCGACCTGGCCGCGATCGTCACCGCCCACCCCGGCGTCGACTACGCCGACGTCGTCGCAGCGGCACCTCTGGTGATCGACTTCCGCGGCGTAACCCGCGAGATCGAGGCGGAGAACCTCATCCGCCTCTGACGCCTAATGCACTTTTTTGAGGCGGTTCCGTTCCTCTTGTTTCTCGACGACCTGGACGATCAGCTTGGTCACGTTTGAGTCGCCCATCGCCTTGATGTGCCCGGTCTCGGCCGCGCGGCGGTAGCTCTTCAGCGTCCCTTTCTCAGCCAGGTCGTTGAACACGGGGCGGTCGATTTCGACCAGGATCCGCTCGTCCTGCGCCAGGTCTTTGGTGATCTTCAGACCTGGCAGCTCCACCCGGTAGAGCTGGACGTCGTGTTTGGCCCGCAGCTCCAGGCCGAAGACGAGCTTGAGATTCTGCAGAGCCGGGACTTCGGCCTGGAAGCGCTCGACCGCGGTGCGAATCAGCTCGGAGGTGGAAGCCATCCCTAGATGCTATTGGCTCGCGCTCCGGCGATCACTGCTTCGCCCCCTGTTCGTCTTCCGGCTTGTCCCGTATAGACGCAGCCCGGCCGCGAGCGGCTGCCGCCTGCTCGGAGTCGCCTCTCTCCGCCAACATCTCCGCCAGCAGGTCGAGTGCCTTCGCAATCTCCGGGTGGACGCTGCCGAATGCCTCTTCGAAGCTTGCGATCGACATCCGAATCTCCACCTCGGCCCGATCGACGTCCATCGCCTTCCAGAGGGCCTCGGCCAAACCGCGCCTGACGATGCCGAAGGCCGGATCATGGGTGACCGGCGCCTCGGTCAAGATGCCGAGCGCCCGCAGGTAGAGCTGCTGCGCCTGCGAGTGCCGATGCATGCCGAGGTAGGACCTCCCCAGTTCGGCCAGCGTGATCGCCAGGTAGAGATGGTCTCGCCCGAAGGCCGATTCTTGAGCCTCCAGCGCCCTTTCAAAGCAGGAAACCGCTTCGTCGTAGGAACCGAGACCGTTCAACGCCCTCCCCCCGCTGACCAGAGCCTTGCCCCGGAGTCCAGGACCCGAGCCCGTCGACAGCGTGTTCTGGAAAGCCCGCTCCGCCAGCGACTCTCCCGCCTCGGCGTCGCCGAGGGCCACGAGCGACTTCGAGTAGACGACCAACGGGTCGACCAGGAAAACATGATCCGGGGAGTACGTCTGTTCGAACACGGGAATCACCCACTGGAGGATGTCCCGGGCCTGGGCGTAGCGCCCCAATCCGTGGAGCGAGTCCGCGCGGCACACCTGGGACATCATCACCTCGAGATGCTCCGGTGGAAGCTCTCTCTCCTGGAGGTCGATGGCGCGCTCGTGCAGCTCCAGCCCCTCCTGGTAGCGGCCGACGGTGTCCCAATAGACCCCCAGCGTGTCGAGGGCGTACGCGAGATCCCCGTCCGACACGCTCGGGCTGGCCTCCTGGATCTCGACCGCACGATCCAGCAGGGCCTTCGCTTTGACGTAGTCCCCGGCCTGCACCACCATGGCCGCGAGGCTCTGAAGGCTGGTCGCAACCGACGGAGCCTCGGGGCCGAGCTCCTGTTCCTCGATGCGAAGCGCCCTGCCCATGAGATCGACGCCCCTGTCCAGCTCCCCGCGTCCGTTATGGGCGACCGCCAGGCCGCTGAGGGAGAACGCCGCCTCGACGGTATCTCCCCCCACTTCCTTTTCCTGGATCTTCAAGGCACGCTCGAATAGCTCCTGAGCCTCACCGAACTGCCCGAGTTCGTTCTTTGCCGCGCCCAGACCGGACAACGCCTCGGCAACTTCCAGATGCTCCCCGCCGAAGCTGAGTTCCAGCAACGCCCGCGCGCGAACAAAGGCCACCTCGGCCTCCCCCGCCCTGCCCAAGTGCCGAAAGGCATTGCCGAGCGCCAGCCACGCCTGCGCGTCTTCGTCGTCGAGTTTGGTTGCGCGCTCGTAAGCGTCGATCGATGCCGCCCATTCGTCGCGGCGCTGCCTCAGCAGACCCAGGTTGATCGCGGCTTTGACCTCCCCCTCGTCGATCCTCTTCTCGTACTCGGTGATGCTGATCTCGTCGGCCGCCATCGCCTTCCCAGGCTCGCGCTCCTTCGCCGACGGGCGACTCTCGGTGGCAAGAGCCTCCTCGTCTCGCTGGAGTCGCCTGAGCAGTCCGGCAAGCCTTTTAGTGGACCGACGGTCCCTCCGTTTCTCGCCGTCGCGGTATGCCTGTTCGGCATCGCCGTCCTGGCCCAGGGCCTCATAGACAAACCCGACCTCCGCATAGGCCCGGAAAACCTCGTTTTCGGCGGCGAAGCGAAGAGACCTCACGGCCCCCTCGTAATCCTCGCCGCTCGCCTGCAGGTTGCCGAGACGGAAGGCTGCCATCGGGCTCTGTTCGTCCCGCACCTTCTTCGCCAGGTCCTCTTCGAGCTCGATCCGCTCGATCGCCGCCACGGCCGAGGCGTCGAGCGATTCCAGGGAGGGGGCATTGACCTTGCCGATCCGCAGTGCCTTTGCGAGCAGGTCGCCCACTTCGATCTGGCGCTGGAACCCCTGGGCCAACAGGAGAGCGGCGGGGACCAGCGCGAACAGCCAGCCGACGGAGACCGCGAAGCAGAGCAAACCGGCGAAGGCGACGATCGGCACCGCAACCGTGATCCTCAAATCGGCTTCGGCCTGCAACCGATCCAGCTCCCCCACCAGGTCGGAATGCTCGCCGAGCAGGAGGGTTCGAATCAGCGGCAGCTCTTGTTCCACGTTCTCGGTCGAGGGCTCTTCGTCGACCCCGCGTTCACCCGGCGACAGCGCAACCTGGAACAGCTTGCGCTGGATCGCCTGGGTCTGCAGTCGTACGGCCCGGTCGACGTCGAGCCGTCCCGAGGACGAGAGATGAGTGCCGGCCTCCGCGTAGAGGGGTTGGCCCGGCGGCAGCTGGGCCAACAGCTTCAGCAACTCCTGCACCGCAGACCCCAGGAGGTAGGCCGCGACGCCGGATACGGTCGCGATGCCGAGCGCCGACAGATCGTGACCGAGGTCGAACAGCGGCATCAGCGTCGAATCCGCGTCGTGGCGGGTGGGCAGATCCTCGTGAAAGGCGAGGAAAAAGAAGACGAGCCACAGGTAGCCGCTGATGAGCGGAGCCCGGATCTCACGCAGGCCCGGGAGAAGGTTGGTCAACACCGGAGCACGCGCCCCCTCGACGATTCAGCCCGCGCTCCCACGCGATTACAATACTCCACAAGTATCTATATAAGTAACGTGATTTCAGACCGGGCTCCGTGCTCTTACCCTTTAGACGGTGATGAGCGCGTACGCGAGCTGGGAATTCGAGGAGGGTGAGGAGCTCCACCCGGGGCGGTTCGTGCTGAAGCCGATCGGCGGCGGCAACCGCTACGAGGTCGTCCTCGTCTGGGACGAGTCGCTCTACGCGCTGGGGGTCGCCAAGGTTCTGCGCCCCGACCAGGCAGCCGACGAGAAGGCGCTGCGGGACCTCGGTCGCGAGGTCGAGGTGCTGGGCGCGCTGGCCCACCCGACCCTGGTCCGCAGCTTCGACGCGGTCCTCGACGGCCCCCGCCCCCACGTCCTGATCGAGCACCTCGAGGGACCCTCGCTGCGGCGCCTGATCAAACGCGACGGGGCGATCCCGCTGGAGCAGCTGCTCCCTCTGGCCGCCCACGTCGCCGGGGCGCTGCAATACATGGCGCAGGCCGGCCACGTCCACCTCGACGTCAAGCCGGACAACATCGTCATGGGCCTGCCGCCGCGACTGCTCGACCTCAGCATCGCCCGCACCCTGGAGCGCGCAGGCCACACCGACGGCCCGCTCGGCACCGACCCCTACATGGCCCCAGAGCAGTGCGTCCCCCGCGCCGAGGCGAAGGCGCCGATCGGGCCGGCCACCGACGTCTGGGGCCTCGGCGCAACCCTCTTCCACGCCGTCAGCGGCGAGAAGCCGTTCCCCCGTGGCTCCGGGGACGAGGGCGCCGGACGCTTCCCGCAGCTGGTCGAGGACCCGCTGCCGCTACCGGACTGGATCCCCGAGCACCTCTCCGCGCTGATCCTGGAGACGCTCGAGCGGGATCCCGCCAGGCGCCCCACCTGCGCCGAGCTGGTCGAGCGCCTGCAGCCCCTGGTAGCCGCCCTGCCGCGGAAGATGACCCTGGCGCGGCGCGGCGCTCTGCGCTGACAAGACAGAAAGGATTTCCAAACAGGCGTGATCCTGGGCTCGCCGCCGTGTTCCAGCAGAGACGAACGGGTAACGGACCAACCAGTCACCGACAGGAGGGAAACGATGTCTCAGCGATCGAACGGCAGACGGGGACTACCGGCAGCGGCAAGGGTGTTCGGCGACCTGCAGGCGGACGATGCCCTGACGCCGGGTGGAGTCTCGGCGGTGCGCAGGGCGGGCGCGCTCTTCCTCGCGTTCCTCGTCTTCGGCGTCACCCCGCTCTTCCTCGCCGCCTACGCGACCGGCGTGATCGGCGATCCCCCGGCGGCGCTGGCCAAGAGCGGCAGCAGCGGCCCCGGCGGCGGCGATGACGACGACAGCTCGGGCCCGGGCTCTGGCGGGGACGACGATGACGACACCGGGACCCACACCCGGACCCGGACCGGCCAGGCGCAGGCGGGGGCGGAAGGGACCGACGACACCAGCCGCAACGGCCACTCGACCCGCGGCACGACCGACGACAACGACACGAACACCCGCCTCGGCACCGACGACACCAGCCGCAACAACGCCGACACCCGAGGCACCACGAACGACAACGACACCCACACCAACACGGGCACCCACACCAGGACCCAGGGTCAGACCCAGACCAGAACCCAGGGGCAAACCCGAACCAGAACGGGTTCCTGACCAACTGAGAAACGGGCGCTGCCCAGGCGCTCACGCAAAAGGGAAGGGACCCGCCCGGGTCCCTTCCCTGCGAGCGACTAAATCTTGTGCCGCTGCAGCAGCTTCTTGCCGATGACCATCCGCTGGATCTCCGAGGTCCCCTCGCCGATCAGCAGCAGCGGCGCGTCGCGGTAGAGCCGCTCGATCTCGTACTCCTTCGAGTAGCCGTAGCCGCCGTGGATGCGGAAGCTTTCCTCGACGCAGAACTTGCCGGTCTCCGAGGCCAGGAGCTTGGCCATCCCCGCCTCCAGGTCCGAGCGCTCGCCGGCGTCCTTCATCCGCGCCGCTTTGCGGGTGACGAGGCGGGAGGCCTCGATCTGGGTCGCCATGTCGGCGAGCTTGAACTGGATCGCCTGGTGGTTGGAGATCGTCTTGCCGAAGGTCTTCCGTTCCTGGCTGTAGCGGAGAGCCAGCTCGAGGGCGCGCTGGGCGATGCCGACGCCGCGGGCGGCGACGTTGACGCGGCCGACCTCGAGCGCGTCCATCATCTGGATGAAGCCCTGGCCGACGCCGGCGTCCTCGCCGCCGAGGATCCGCTCGGGCGGGCACTTGTAACCGTCGTAGACGAGCTCGGTGGACTCGACGCCCTTGTAGCCCATCTTCTTGATTTTGGGCGGCACGTCGAGGCCCTTGAAGTCGCCCTCGTTGGTTTCCTTCCAGGCCTCCTTCTCGGTGATGAAGCAGGTCATCCCCTTGTACGGCGGGTCGGCCTGGTTGTCGGTCTTCATCAGCACGAAGACGACGCTGGAGCCGAGGCCGTTGGTGACCCACATCTTTTGCCCGTTCAGCTCCCAGTTGCCGTCGTCGCCCTTCTTGGCGGAGGCCTTGATGCCCTGGACGTCGGAGCCGACCTCGGGCTCGGAGAGCGAGAAGGCGGCGCGGATCTCACCGGTCGCCATCTTCGGCAGGAAGTACTCCTTCTGCTCGTCGGTGCCGAACTTCATCAGCAGGTAGGAGCCGATGAAGTGGGTGTTGACGACGCCGGAGATCGAGATCCAGCCGCGCGAGAGCTC
>Ga0157380_10000092_pt1 | contig 48994 bp, 47 predicted proteins | sample S35metaG_FD_119757 | JGI IMG/M metagenome (GOLD analysis project Ga0157380, IMG submission 119757) | Switchgrass rhizosphere microbial communities from Kellogg Biological Station, Michigan, USA - S3-5 metaG | ecosystem: Host-associated > Plants > Roots > Rhizosphere > Soil | place: USA...
CGAGGTGAAGCCCTCGCCGTCGATCGACATGTCGAAGCCGGCGTCGCGCAGCGCCTCGGCCTTCTTCTCCTCGTCGGCCTTGCACCAGATGAAGTGCTCGATGTCCGGATGGTCGACGTCGAGGACGACCATCTTCGCCGCGCGGCGGGTCTTGCCGCCGGACTTGATCGTCCCGGCCCAGGCGTCGGCGCCGCGCATGAAGCTGACCGGGCCGCTGGCGGTGCCGCCCTTGGAGAGCTGCTCGACCGAGCCGCGGATGTTGGAGAGGTTGATGCCGGAGCCGGAGCCGCCGCGGAAGATCTTGCCCTCTTTGGTGTTCCAGTCGAGGATCGACTCCATCGTGTCCTCGACGCTGAGGATGAAGCAGGCCGAGCACTGCGGCGTCTCCTCGAAGCCGACGTTGAACCAGACCGGCGAGTTGAAGGCCGCCTTCTGGTTGAGCAGGATCGCGGTCAGCTCCATCTCGAAGGCGTCGGCGTCCTCCTCGGAGGCGAAGTAGCCGCCCTCGCGCCCCCAGCCGGCGATCGTGCCGGCGACCCGGCCGATCATCTGTTTCACCGAGCTCTCGCGCTCGGGGCTGCCCATCTGGCCGCGGAAGTACTTCTGGGCGACGATGTTGGTCGCGTTCTGGGACCAGGTCTTGGGGAACTCGACGCCGCGCTGCTCGAAGGCCGGGCTCTCGGGGTTCCCGATCACCGCATCGCGGACCTCCCACTCGACCTGGTCGAAAGGATGCATCCCGGGCGTCGAAAATCGGCGTTCGATCGAGAGGCCCTTGAGACCGTTCTTCGGACTGGAAATGGCGGTCTGGGACATCAAACTGCTCCTCTCGCGGCGACTTTCAGGGGTAACTCCGCAGGATCGCTAATCGGCAGGACGGAAAAAGTCTCAAAAGGCGCAAATAAGGGGTTCCGAGGCCGCCGACTTCTTCTCCCAATTGTGACAACTCCCCAATATCGGCATGAAGTTCCGGGTAGCCTCCAGACATGGCAGAGGAGTTGCGCAAGAGCGCGGAGCGGATGGGAGAACGCGCCAAGGAGGCGACCGCCGAGGCCCTGGCCGCGGTCAAGCCGAAGCTGCGGGGCGTCTCGCACGAGTGGGCCTTCTTCCTCTCTCTCGGCTTCGGGACGGCGCTGATCATCCTGGCGGAGACGCCGAAGGCGACCCTGGCCGTCGCCATCTACGCGATCAGCCTCTCGGCCCTGTTCGGCACCAGCGCCCTCTACCACCGCGTCAACTGGTCCCGGCCCAACGTGCGCCAGTGGATGCGGCGCCTGGATCACTCGATGATCTTCTTCCTCATCGCCGGCACCTACACGCCCTTCGCGCTCCTGGTCCTGAACGGGACCCTGGCGATGGCGATCCTCGCGGTGGTCTGGATCGGTGCGATCGCCGGCGCGGTCGTCGAGATGATCTGGATCGACCATCCGAAATGGGCCTCGGCCCTGATCTACCTCTCCCTCGGCTGGGTCGCGGTCGCCGCCTTCCCCGAGCTCTGGACCTCGCTGGGCCCGGGGGGCACTCTGCTGGTCGCGGCCGGCGGCCTCCTCTACACCGCGGGCGCCGTCGTCTACGCGATCCAGCGCCCCAACCCCAGCCCGGCGATCTTCGGCTACCACGAGATCTTCCACCTGCTCGTGATCGCCGCCGCCGTCGCGCACTTCTCCGCGGTCGCCTTCTTCGCCCTGCCGAACTCCTAGCGGGCGGTTCAGGCCACGGCGGGGACGAGCTCCCGCAGCTGCTCCGCTTCGGAGACCAGCGTCGCCAGGATCTCCTCCAGCCGGTGGGACTGCTCGGGGGGGAGCTCCAGATGGCCGTCGCGGTGGAGCTCGGCCGCGCGGGCGACCGGCAGCTCCTCCTGCACGACGCGGCCGCCGAGGGCGCCGAGCACCTTGCGGGTCTCGGCCTGCGCCCAGACGGCGCCGAACATCCCGGTCGAGGCGCCGACCACGGCCGCCGGCTTGCCGTTCAGCGCGCTCTGGCCGGCGGGCCGCGAGGCCCAGTCGAGGGCGTTCTTCAAGGCGCCGGGGATCGAGTGGTTGTACTCGGGGGTGGCGACGAGGACGGCGTCGGCGTCGCGCATCGCCTGCCGCAGCTCCGTCACCGCCGCCGGCGTCTCCATCGTCTCCAGGTCCGCGTCGTAGGGCGGGATCTCCCGCAGGCGCTCGAACTCGACCAACTCCGCCCCGGCGGGAAGCCGCTCGGCGGCCTCCCGCAGCAGGGCGTGGTTGTAGGAGCCCCGGCGCAGGCTTCCGGATATGCCGAGGACCCGCATGGCTATGCCTCCTCGGCGATCAGCTCGAGCTCGACGGAGATCGTCACCGCGTACTCGAGGACGTCGCCGCCGCTCGGCAGCTGGGCCTGCCAGTCGAGGCCGAAGCTGCGCCGGTCGACGGTCGCCTCGAGCGAGAGCCCGACCCGCTCTTTGCCTGCCAGGTCGGCGCCGAGGTGGGCGAAGCGGCCGCTGGCCTCGACCTCGCGCTTCTCGCCGCGGATCTCGAGCTCGCCGAGCAGCCGCAGCGTCCCGTCCTCGCCGACGCTGAGCTCGCTGGAGTCAAAGCGCAGCTGCGGGAAGCGCTGGGTGTCGAAGAACTCGGGGGAGAGGAGGTGCCCCTTCAGCATCTCGTCGTCGATCTCGACGCTCGCGACCTCGACCGTGCCCTCCAGGCGGGGAGTCTCGCCGCCGCCGAGGCGGGCGTCGTAGCGCTCGAAACCGCTGCGGAAGGTGGTTACGCCGTTGTGGGTGACGGCAAAGCCGATCGAGGAGTGGACCGGGTCCACGGTCCAGGTTCCGGCTGGGATCTCCTGCTGCTTGATCGTCTCGGTGCTCATCGTTGGCTCCTATCGAAGATGGTTGATCTGAAAATAATTGACTTGGAAACAATCGTAGCAGAGAATATTTCTCTGTCAACTATTGTCAGATCAACAATCTTGTGGGAAGATGCCCTCATGAGTGAGCAGGCCACCGCAGTCGCTGCGACCGACCGGGCAGGAGCGGACTTCGATCCCCACCGCGAGGCGTGGATCGCGATCGCCCAGACCCACGCCGCCGTCACCGGCCGCCTGCAGGAGGCGCTGACCGCCGCCGAGCAGCCGCCGCTGCCCTGGTTCGAGGTGCTGGCGACGCTCGACCGGACGCCGGAGAAGCGGATGAAGATGGGGGACCTGGCCGAGGCGCTGGTGATCACCCGCGGCGGCCTGACCAAGCTGGTCGACCGGCTGATCAGGGCCGGCCTGCTCGAGCGGACCTTCTGCGAGACCGATCGCCGGGTCAGCTACGCGACCCTGCTGCCGGCGGGCGCCGAGCTGCTGGCGGAGATGCGGCCGATCGTCCGCGGCGAGCTCGCCGTCGCCTTCAGCGCCAACCTCAGCGTCGAGCAGGCCGAAGAGCTGCGCGGCACGCTGGAGCGGATTCGCGGCTCGGCCTGCGGCGTCGAGTAGGGAAGCTCAGGCGAGGGCCGCCGAAGCCTGCTCTTTGGCGGACTCGACGATTGCCAGCACCGCGGTCTCGTTGCCCTCGCGGAGAAGCTGGATCGGGTCGGGAGCGCCGTTGACGATCCCCTCGAAGAACTCCTTGCGGTCCTGGTAGGTAGGCAGCGTCCCCTTCGCCCAGCCGCGGGCGTCGTTGAGGATCACCGCCAGGCGCGCGAACTCCTCGCCGAACAGCTCCGAGACTTCGCTCTTCATCCGCTTCGCCAGGGCCGGCGAGGCGCCGGCGGTGGAGATCGCGATCGCCAGCGGACCGGTGCGGACGATCGCCGGCAGGATGAAGTTGCAGAGCGGCGGCACGTCGACGATGTTGACCAGCATCGCCCGCCGCTCGGCGTCGTCGAAGACGGCGATGTTGACGTCGGTGTCGTCGGTGCAGGCGATCGCCATGAAGACGCCCTCGAGGTCCCCGGCCCCGGCGTAGGTGCGCTTCTCCCACTCGATCGAGCCCTCGCCCGCCAGGCTCTCCAGCTCGGGATGGGCGACCGGGGCGATCAGGGTTACGTCGGCGTCGCAGGCGAGCAGACCCTCGACCTTCTCGAGCCCGATGTCGCCGCCGCCGACGACCAGGCAGCGCCGCCCCTTCAGTTTCAGGCAGGCGATGTAGAAGGGCGTCTCCAGCATGTCGCGCACGCACGACTGGTCGCAGATCCCCTTGCGGAACTGGCAGACGCACTCCTTGCCGGCATAGGCCTGGGCTGGCATCGAGATGAAGGTTAGTGACCTGGGGTTGGTTACCCGGAGTTACAAGGAGTCCAGCGTCAGCCGCAGGCCCTCGTCGAGGCCGGTCTCCGCCCGCCAGCCCAGCTCGCGTTCGGCGCGGGTGGCGTCGAGGGCGATTCGCTGCACCTCGCCGGCGCGGGGTGGCGCCAGCTGCGCCTGGAAGTCCTCGCGGCCGCCGAGCTCGCGCAGGGCGTCGACCAGCTCGATCACGCTCGTCTCGCGGCCGGCGCCGATGTTGATCGGGCCGGTCACCTCCGAGGCGGCGGCGGCGAGAGCGGCGGCGACCACGTCGCCCACATATATGTAGTCGCGGGTCTGACTGCCGTCGCCGAAGACCGTCGGCTGGCCGCCCTCGCGCAGGGCCCCGCAGAAGATCGCGATCACGCCGGCCTCGCCGAGCGGATCCTGGCGCGGGCCGTAGACGTTGCCGAGCCGCAGCGAGATTCCCGAGAGGCCGTAGAGGCGCTCGTAGAGGGCGAGGTAGCCCTCGGCCGCGTACTTGCTCTGGCCGTAGGCGGCGAGCGGGGCGATCGGCGCGTCCTCCGCCAGCGGCAGCGCCTGCCCCTCGCCCTCGCCGTAGATCGCGCCGCCGGTGGAGACGAAGACCACCCGACCGCAATCGCAGGCGCGGGCGGCGTCGAGCACGTTGGCGGTGCCGCCGACGTTGACGGCGGCGTCGAAGGCGGGGTCCGCGAGGGACTTGCGGACGTCGATCTGGGCCGCCAGGTGGAAGATCCGCTCGGGCCGCTTCCCGGTGGCGACCCGGACCAGCTCGGCGCCGTCGCGGACGTCGAGCTCGACCAGCTCCGCGCCCGCCGCCAGAGCCCCGTCGAGGTTCCCGCGGCGGCCGGTCGAGAGGTCGTCGACGATCGTCACCTCGTCGCCGCCCGCGAGCAGGGCGTCGACCAGATTGGAGCCGATGAACCCGGCGCCGCCGGTGACGAGAGACCGCATCAGGTGGACGATCCTACTCAGGGCAGCCGCAGACCCCTGCTACCCTCGCCGCCCCATGAGACTGATCGTCACCGAGAAGAACAACAGCGCCCTGAAGATCGCCGAAGCTCTCAGCAACGGCTCCAACAGCGCTGACAAAACCTTCAAAGTCCCGTTCTACACCTGGACCGACGCCGAAGGCGACGAGCACATGACGGTCGGCCTCAAGGGCCACGTGCTCGGCCCGGCCTTCCCCGAGGGCTACTCGAACTGGCAGAAAACGGACCTGCACGACCTGATCGACGCCGAGCTGATCAAGGAGCCGACGGACAAAAACGTCGTCAAAGCGATCAAAAAACTGGCGAAAGAGGCCGACGAGCTGGTGATCGCCACCGACTTCGACCGCGAGGGCGAGCTGATCGGGCTCGAGGCCCTGGAGGAGATGCTCGACTCCAACCCGGCACTGGGCTCGCGTGAGGGCACCGCCGACGGCAGCCTGAAGATCCAGCGTGCCCGTTACTCGGCGCTGACCAAAGAGGAGATCGACCGCGCTTTCGGCGAGCTCGACGTGCTCTCGTACCCGCTGGCCAACGCCGGCGCCGCCCGCCAGGACATCGACCTGCTCTGGGGCGCCACCCTGACCCGCGCCGTCTCCCTGGCCAGCCGCCGCTTCGGCTCCAACTTCCTCTCCGTCGGCCGCGTGCAGAGCCCGACCCTGGGCCTGATCGTCGAGCGCGAGATGGAACGGCGTGCCCACGTCGCGAAACCGTTCTGGGAACTCTTCGCCAAGTTCGAGCACCCCGACGGCAGTTTCGAGACCCACCACACGGTCGACAAATTCTGGGAGAAGGCCGAGGCCGACGCAGCGCTTGCAGGCACCTCGAACCCGGGCACGGTGAAGGCGGTGACGGCGCGCAAAAACACCCGCAAGCCGCCGACCCCCTACAACACCACCGCCTTCAGCACCGACGCCTCGAGCCGCCTCGGGATCACCCCCGCCAGCGCGATGCGGATCGCCGAGGACCTCTACATGGACGGGTTCATCTCCTACCCGCGCACCGACAACACGGTCTACCCGTCCTCGCTGCCGATGCGGGAGCTGGTCACCTCGCTGGTGCGGATCAAGGAGTTCTCCGCCGCATCCGGTCTGCTCGACGGCGAGCTGACCCCGACCCGCGGCAAAAAAGAGACCACCGACCATCCGCCGATCTACCCGACCCAGGCGGTCCACCCGGGTGCCCTCGAGGGGCCGAAGAAACGGGTCTACGAACTTGTCGTCCGCCGCTTCCTCGCGACCTTCAGCCCGCCGATGATCACCGAGTCGACCCGCGCCGACATCGAAGCCGGCGACCAGACCTACTTCGTCCGCGGCTCGGTCGTCGTCGACCCGGGCTACGCCGGTATCTACACCTACGCCCGCTCGGCCGACGAGGAGATCCCCAAACTGGAAGAGGGCCAGACCCTGCAGCTCGAAGGCGACCCCTGGATCGTCGACAAGGAGACCCAGCCGCCCGGCCGGATCTCGCAGGCGAAACTGATCGAGATGATGGAGGAGCGCGGCCTCGGCACCAAAGCGACCCGCGCCGACATCATCCAGAAGCTCTTCGACCGCGGCTACGTCTACAGCAACCCGCCGATCCCGACCGAGACCGGGATCGCCCTCTACGAGGGGTTCAAGAACTTCGTGCCGGCGATGGCGACGGCGGAGATGACCGCCCAGCTGGAGGCGGAGATGGACCGGATCGCCGCCGGCGAGATGACCAAGGGCTCGGTTGTCGGCGAGAGCCGTGAGCTGCTGCACAAGACCTGGGACGAAATCGACGGCAGCCGCGAGGACCTGGCGAAAGTGATCTGGAAAGGGATGGACGAGGACCGCATCCTCGGCCCCTGCAAGGTCTGCGAAGAAGCCGGTCGCACCAAGGAGGACGGCTCGCCCAACATGCTGCGGATCATCCGCGCGAAAAAATCGGGCAAACGGTTCGTCGGCTGCAGCGGCTGGACCCTCGACGACCCCGAGTCCTGCGACCAGACCTTCCCGCTGCCCCAGCGCGGCGACGTCTTCCGGCTCGAGGAACGCTGCTCGATCTGCGACGCCACTCCGCGCCTCAAAGTCCAGCCGTTCCGCGGCCGGCCCTGGAATCTCTGCCTCAACGACGACTGCGAGTCGATGCAGGAGATGAAGAAACGGCGGGCCGAGCGTGAAGCCGCCAAAGCCGCGAAGGCGGCGATGGACAAGAAAGCGCCGCCGAAGGGCGACGAGGACGCGCCGAAAAAATCGAAAGTCAAAGCCTCGAAAGCCGACACGGCGACGCGCAAGCGCAAACGCGCCAAAGCCGGCGCGAAAAGCTGAGGCCGCCCGTTGTTCATCTCCCTCGAGGGAGTTGACGGGTCGGGGAAGAGCACCCAGGCGCGCCTCTTGGTCGAGGCGCTGGGCGAGTCGACGGTCGCGATCCGGGAGCCGGGCGGGACCGGGGCAGCGGAGCGGATCCGCGAGCTGCTGGCCGACCCCGGGGTCGAGCTGGAGCCGCTGGCCGAGCTGATGCTTTTCCTCGCCGCCCGGGCGGACCTGACCGAGCGGGTGATCCGGCCGGCGCTGGAGGAGGGCAGGGTCGTGGTCGCCGACCGCTTCTCCGATTCGAGCGTCGCCTACCAGGGAGCCGCCCGCGGGCTCGGCGTCGGCGAGGTGATCGGCCTCTGCGAGACGGCAACCGACGGGCTTTGGCCGGACCTGACCCTGCTGCTGCGTATCGATCCCGAGACCGGCCTCGGCCGCGCGGCGGGAGAAGACCGCCTCGAGCGGGAGGGGCTGGCGCTGCAGCAGGCGGTCGCCGAGGCCTACGACGAGATCGCGGTGATCGCCAGCGACCGGGTCGCCGTCGTCGACGCGACGGGAAGCGTCGAGGAAGTCCACGAGCGGGTGCTGGGAGCGGTGAATGAGCGACGCGGCGCTGCTTGAGGCGACCGAGCACCAGGCCCGGGCCCGGGTCGCGCTGCAAGCGGCGCTGGCGGCCGAGCCCTCGCACGCCTACCTCTTCCGCGGTCCCCGCGGCTCCGGCAAGCGGGCGGCGGCGCGGGCCTTCGCCGCCCAGGTGATCGCCGCTGCCTCATCCGACCCCGATGACGCCCGCCGTCGCGCCCTGCTCGATCCCTCGCCGCACCCGGATCTGGTCTGGCTCGCCCCGGCCGGCGCCCAGCACATGGTCGAGGACGTCCGCGAGCGGGTGATCCGCGCCGCCGCCTATCGCCCCTTCGAAGGCGGCAAGCGGGTCTTCGTCGTCGAGGCGGCGGAGGCGATGCGGGACGAGAGCCAGAACGCGCTGCTGAAGACGCTCGAGGAGCCGCCCGAGTTCGTCCACCTGATCCTGCTCAGCTCCGAGGGCGAGGGGCTGCTGGAGACCGTCGCCTCACGCTGCCAGGCGATCGAGTTCGCGCCGCTGCCGTCCGAGGTGCTGGAGGAGAAACTGGCGGCGGCGCGGTCCGAGGCCGACTCCGACGAGGTCGCCGCCGCCGCGCGCCTCGCCGCCGGCGACCTCGAGCGGGCCCGCCTGCTGCTGAGCGAGCGGGGCCGGCAGCTGCGGGCCGAGGCGGAGCGCTGCGTCGCCGCCGCCCTGGAGGGAGGGACCGCAGGCGCCCCGTGGAAAGCGCTGCTCGACGACGCCAAGGGCGCCGGCGAGGACACCGAAGCGGCGGCCCGCGAGGCGCTGGAAGAGGAGTCGAAAGCGGGCATCAAGCGCAGCGCCAAGGACATGAGCGATGCTGCTCGAAGGGCTGGGCGCCGCCGCCGCACCGAGATCCTCGAGCTCGGCTTCGAGCTCTGCGCCGCCTGGCTGCGCGACCTCGCCGCGGTCGCCGCCGGGGCCGAGGAGGTGGTCTTCAACCGCGATCGCCTCGACCGCCTGCGGGCGCAGGCCGAGGGGCTCGACCCGGCGCCGGCCCGCCGCGGTGCCGAGCTGGTTCAGGAGACCCGCCGCGGCCTCGACCTCAACGTCAGTGAGGAGCTAGCCCTCGAAGCTTTGTTCTTCAGGCTCGAGAGCCTGCTCGCCGGCTGAGTTGCCGTTCCGCCCCTCGGCGGCCTGCTTCTGCGCCCTTTCGATCGCCCGCTCCTGGGCCAACCGGGTGATCTGGGCCGCCTGCCTGGACATGATCACGCTGAAGTTGAGCGCCAGCCCGAGCAGCAGCAGGAGGACGATCGAGAAGAGGGCGACGTTGGTGTCGCGCACTCCCATCAGGTCGGCGACGAACTCGAGCAGGCCGGGGAAGGCGGCGCCGGCGAGCATCCCCAGGCCGGCGACGAACCAGATCACGCTGTAGCGCTCCTGGAGGCGGTCGCGGCGGATCAGGTCGAGGATCAGCAGCATGAAGAAGATCGCGATCACCGCGGCGACGATCCGCGTCTGCGAGGTGAGGTGGACCTGGGCGCCGTCTCCCGACGCCGCCAGCACCAGCGACCTCACTGCTCCGCCTCCGCCTGGCGCGGCCGGAACTGGCCGACGAGGAGGACGACCAGGCCCTTGAAGATGAAGAAGGCCGAGCGCACCGGCGTCAGGAAGGAGGTGCCGCCGGCCCGCTCCAGCATCCGCACTGGCAGCTCCTCGACCCGCAGTCCCTGCCGCACCGCCAGCTGCAGCGACTCGATCTCGGCGAAGTCGGGCGAGTAGTGCTGGCTGAAGAGCGCCATCACCCGGCGGTTGGCGGCGCGCATGCCGCTGGTCGTGTCGGTGAAGCGCTGCCGGGTGGCGAGGGTGAGGAAGAAGCGGAAGACGCTGATCCCGATCCGGCGTGAGAAGCTGGCCTCGTAGTCACCGCTCTCCGAGACGGCGCCGGCGTGGTAGCGGGAGCCGATCACCAGGTCGGCGCCGCCGGCGGTCACCTCGGCCAGCAGGCGACCGACCTCCTCGGCGGGGTGCTGACCGTCGGCGTCGAGGTGCGCGCAGGCGTCGTAGCCGTTGCGCAGCGCGTAGAGGTAGCCGGTCTGCAGTGCCGCGCCGAGGCCCTGGTTGAAGGGCAGCGAGGCGACCAGGGCGCCGGCCTCGCGCGCCCGCTCGGCGGTGGCGTCGCCGGAGCCGTCGTCGACGACGAGGATCTCGGCCCCGGGGATCGACTTGCGCACGTCGGCGATCACCGCGGTAACCGAAGCCTCCTCGTTCCAGGCCGGAATGAAGACGAGAGTCCGCACCCCTCGATTCTCCCATGCGGGCACGGCGAAGCCCCGCGTGCCACGGCGAGAAGAGGATTGTGTTAGTAAATCCTCATGCGCCATAGCGACGAGAATCCGGCCGGAGCGCCCCCCGGCTCGCTGCGGATCGGCATGCGCCTGTGGCTGACCGGCGCCTTCGCCGCGGTCAGCCTGATCACCGCCGCCGCCGTCTACACCTTCGGCGACAACGAGCAGGCGCTGATCGCCGCGGTCGCGATCGGCGTCCTCGCCGGCTTCCTGATCGCGGTGGCGATCTCCCACCGGGTCGTCGGCCTCGCCCGCGCCGCCGGGGAAATGGCGGGGGGCTCCTTCGACGCGCCGCTGAAAGCCTCGGGGCCGGATGAGATCGGCGACCTGGCGCGGGCACTCGACTCGATGCGCGCCTCGCTGAAGGAGAGCTTCGGGGTGCTGACCGCCGACCGCAACAAGCTGACCGCGATCTTCGACGGCCTCACCGACGCCGTCATGGTCGTCGACGACGAAGGCCCGGTGCGCTTCTCCAACAGCGCCGCATCCCGTCTCCTCGACGCCAACGGCCAGCCGCCGGAGCTGGCGCTGCCGCTCCTGCACCGCGCCGCGGAGGTCGGCTTCTCCTCGCACCCGGCGCTGCGGATCGGCGACCGCGCCTACGCGCTCAGCGCCCGCTCGCTGCCAGACGAGCGCGCCGTTCTCGCCGTGCTCCGCGACCGCACCGACGAGCTGCGGCGGGAGCTGGCCGAAGCCGACTTCGTCTCCAACGCCGCCCACGAGCTGCGCAATCCGCTGGCCGGGATCTCCGGCGCGATCGAGGTCCTCCAGGGCGGCGCCAAGGACGACCCCGAGGCCCGCGAGCACTTCCTCAAACGCCTGGGCGAAGACGCCGAGCGGATGAACCGCCTGACCCAGTCGCTGCTGACCCTGGCGCGGGTCGAGTCCCGCGGCGCCCCGGAGAGCGAACTGGTCGACGTGCCGCTGGCGATCCGCGACGTCGTCGCCGCCTGCGCGGCGCCGCCGCACGTCGACCTGGTCGTCGACGTCGAGTCCCAGCTCGCCGCCACCGGCGACCCGACCCTGCTGCGGCAGGTGATGATCGGGCTGCTGACCAACGCGTTCAAGAACACGCCACCACCCGGCACCGTTACCGTTCGCGGCCGCCATGACAGCGAGGGAGAAGTCATCTTGGAGGTAATCGACACCGGCACCGGGATCCCGGCGGCCGAGCTGGAGCGCGTCTTCGAGCGGTTCTACCGCCGCAGCGAGTCGCGCAAGCAGGAGGGCTTCGGCCTCGGCCTGGCGATCGCGCGGCGGATGGTCGACGTGATGGGCGGCCGGATCGGCGCCCGGTCGGTGGACGGAGAGGGGAGCACCTTCTGGGTCCGCCTCCCGGTGGCGAAACCGAGCCCCACCCCGGTCGCATGAGCAGCGGCCGGATCCTGATCGCCGACGACGAGCCGTCGGTCCGCGACTCGGTCGGCTACGCGCTGGCGCAGGAGGGCTTCGAGGTGACGCCCGCCGCCGACGGCGACGAGGCGGCGGCGCTGCTCGGCAACGGCGTGCCCTACGACCTGCTGATCCTCGACATCATGATGCCGGGGCCGAGTGGGCTCGACATTTGCCGCGACGTGCGCTCGCGCAGCGCCGTCCCGATCATCGTCCTCACCGCCAAAGACGCCGAGGTCGACAAGGTCGTCGGGCTCGAGGTCGGTGCCGACGACTACGTCACCAAGCCGTTCTCGGTGCGCGAGCTGCTGGGCCGGGTGCGCGCCCAGCTTCGCCGCCGCGAACTCGACCGGGCGCCGCTCTCGCAGGCGGTGAAGATCGAGTCCGGCCCGGTCTCGATCGACCTCGTCCGCCACGTCGCCACGGTCCGCGGCGTGCCGGTCAACCTGACCCGCTCCGAGTTCCAGCTCCTGCGGCTGCTGGTCGCCCGTCCCGGTGAGGTCTTCTCCCGGGCGCTGATCATGGAGGAGCTGTGGCAGACCGAGTTCGACGGCGACGAGCGCGCCTGCGACGTCCACATCTCGAATCTGCGCCAGAAGGTCGAGCGCGATCCGCAGAAGCCGGAGCTGGTCCTGACCGTGCGCGGCGTCGGCTACAAGTACAACCCGGATTCGAGCTAGTCCTAGCCGGTCAGAACCTAGGGACTTGTTTTTGTAGACGGTCTCCTCTAGAGTCAGCCTCCCTGAACCCCGGGCGTGGCTTTCCCCGAGCTGCGCCCCTTCCGCGGGGCGTCTGTGCGTCGGCCGTCCAGCCGTCATACCGGCGCCCCGCGGCCCTTTTGTAGAGCGAGCTAAGCGTCGTTGCTTGGGTCAGCAGTTCCTGATAACCGAAACGGCAGTTTACTTTCGAGGAGATCGTTCCTTGACAAAAGTTGACAGTGCTGTATCAATTACGGCCATCGGGAAACGCAGCCGTTCGTGACTCCCGAGCAGGGAAAGCAGCAAAGAGACAGAGACAGGGAAACCGGGCCTCGAGAGGCCGCCGCCATGGGGGTGGCGACTGTGGGCTCAAGGGACAAGGAGAGAGCTACGTGAGACGTCTAGCGAAGGCACCGTCCGCGGCGGAATCGAACACGAACCGGGCCGAGAGCCGCCTGCGAGCGATGCTGCTGACGCTGGTCCTCGCGACCTTCGCGGTGCTGGCGCTGACCCCGGCGGCCGGCGCGGCGCTCACCCGCCCCGAGATCCCGGCCCTCTCCCACGAAGGTGCCTTCACCAGCGCCTGCGGTGTGGCCACCGACACGCAGGGCAATCTCTACGTGCAGCAGTCCAACGGCAGCGGCCAGGTCTTCGACCCCGCCGGCACGCTGATCGCGGAATACAGCACCGGCCTGGTCCTCTCGTGCGGCCTCGCCGTCGACCTCGCCGGCGCCGTCTACACCATCAGCATCCTGGGACCGGTCGTGAAGTTGGTGCCCAGCCAGTATCCGCCGGTGGGACCGGTGGGGACCACCACCTACAGCCTTGACAGCTCGGTCAACGGCAACGGTCGTGTCGTTTCGGCTCCCGCGGGTTCTGCTGCCGCAGCCGTCGCCGTCAACCCCGCCAATCAGAACCTCTACGTCACCGAACCGGCCGGCAACGAGGCCCAGGAATTCGTCGCCCCTTTCGAAGCCTTCAAGCTCAAATGCGAAGGCAGCGAAACCGGGGAGATCACCCTCAGCGGCAGCGATGAAGAAAGAAACGAACAGATCAAGAACGCGCTTGACGCCCTCACCGTCTGTGGCACGACCACCGTCTCCAACGGCAATCCCATCTTCAGGAAGCGGGTGGTCTTCGGGGGCAGCAAAGAAAAAACCGACGTTGGGGCAGTCGAAATCATCCAGACCAGCGGCAACGAAACCGCCCTCGAGATGTTCCGCGGCGCCGGCGCCAGCCACATCTCGGTCTACCAGCCCAACGGCGCTCGCGTCGGTGGCCTGATCAATCCTGGCATCTCCGGCGCCAGCTACCACGGCATCGACGTGTACGGCACCAACGGCGACATCTACGTCGCCGACAAAGCCAACAGCAAGGCCTACGTCCTCAGCTCCGCCGGGTCGCTGAAAGAGGAAATCCTCGGCCCCGAAGGCCCGGCCAACGGCTGCAAAGCAGGCCTCTTCGGGGAAATGTTCAAACCGGCCGTGGCGGTCGACCAGTCGAACGGCAACGTGCTCGTCTCGGACGTCAACGCCAACGGCGTCGTCGACGAGTTCAACGCCGCCGGCGAATGCCAGGCGACGATCGAACGCTCGCCGGCCTTCGCCGAAACCGCCGACATCGCCGTCGACAACTCGGGCGGCGCCAACGACGGCGACGCCTACATCAGCTCCGGCAGCGGCGGCGAATCGAGCGTCTTCGCCTACGGCCCGCTGCAGAGCGCCATCTCGGACCTGAAAGTCAGCAAGGACGGCTCGGGCGCGGGCACCGTCACCTCCAGCCCCACGGGGATCAACTGCGGCTCCGAATGCGAAGCCCAGTTCGAAGGAACGGTGACCCTCATGGCCAACCCCGAAACCGGTTCGCAGTTCACCGGCTGGACCTCGGTAAGCGGCAATCCCGGCACCTGCACCGGGACGACTTCGCCGTGCGAAATCAACCTCGCCAGCGGGAACAAGGAGATCAAAGCCACCTTCGACCTCGCCCCGCAGGGGTTCGGCCTCAGCGAAACCGGCTCCGGCAACGGCACGGTGGCCTGTGAAGACAACGGCGCCCCCGCTTCCTGCGCCGGACCGTTCCTCTACGGCCACACGGTCAAAGTGACCGCGAGCGCGAACCCGGGCTCTGAACTGACGGCGCTCAACGGCACCGGCTCGGCCGCGGGCAACTGCGTGCTCGGCACCGGCACCTGCGAATTCACGATCACCGAAGCAAGCGGCGTCACCGCCAACTTCGAACCGGAACCGGGCGCCGCCGCCCTCGCCGTCTACAAGGGCGGCAACGGTCAGGGCACGATCACCTCGAACCCGGCCGGGATCAACTGCGGCACCGAACCCTGCAAAGCGGTCTTCCCCGAAAACGAAGTCGTGACGCTGCAGGCCGTCGCCGCCTCGGGGTCCGTCTTCGCCGGCTGGCTCGGCTGCAAACCGATCGCAGGGGAAACCGACAAATGCCAGGTCAAAGTCAGCGGCGAACCCGAAGTGACCGCGGTCTTCCTCAGCGAAGGCCAGCAGGGCAACCCCGGGCAGGGCGTGGCCGTCACGGCCGAGCCGGCGGGAGCGAACTGCACCGACGGCGGCCTCAAAATCGTCTCCGAATCCGGCACCTCCTACGTCTGCAACGGGGCGCCGGGCGCCACCGGCTCGCCGGGCCAGAGCGTCAGCGTCACCGCTGAGTCGGCCGGCGCCAACTGCACCAACGGCGGCGTGAAAATCGTCTCCGAAGCCGGCACCACCTACGTCTGCAACGGCGCCAACGGCACCCCCGGGCAGGGCGTCACCGTGACCAACGAGCCGGCCGGCGCCAACTGCGCCAAAGGCGGGATCAAAGTGGTTTCGCAGTCGGGCACCAGCTACGTCTGCAACGGTGCGGCCGGCGCCCAGGGAGCCCCCGGTGCCGCCGGGCCGCAGGGCTCGACCGGGGCTCAGGGTGGGCAGGGGCCCGCGGGCGCGCAGGGACCAGCTGGGGCACAGGGCCCCGCCGGGCCCCAGGGCCCTCCCGGCAAGGTCACCGTGACCTGCAAGGTCAAGGGCAAGAAGGTGAAGTGCACGGTCAAGCAGGCGGCATCGGCATCCTCCCAGCGGCTGAAGTGGAGCCTGCACCGCGCCGGTCGCACCGTCTCCCACGGCAACACCTCCGCCGATCGCCTGCAGCGGGTGCTCAACAGCCTGCGACCAGGGACCTACGTCCTGCGGGTCGCGGGGCAGTCCGGCGCCACTGTCCTGCGGGTCGGCTGAGCGGGCCCGGGACGGAGAGGAGCTGAAGATGGCGGCCAGGAGAATCGCGTTGACGCTCTCGCTGGCGGCGCTCGCCGCCGTCTCGGCGCCGGGTGGCGCCGGGGCGGCAGGTTGCCCCAACGAAGCGATCCGCCAGCAGCAGGGGACGACCTATCTGCCGAACTGCATGGCTCTGGAGATGGTGAGCCCGCCGCAGAAGAGCAGCGCGGCGGCAATATCGCCGTGGTTCTCGGCCAGCGGCGAGCGGATCCTCTTCCGCTCCCCCGCCCTCCTCGGCGGTTCGACCAGTCTCGTCAACGCCCTCGGAGACAATTACGTGGCCAGTCGTGGCGCGGGTGGGTGGACCACCGCCGCGACCACCGCTCCTGGCTCTTTCGGGTTCGGGTTCGCCAACCACGATCAGGCTCTCGCCCTGACGCCCGGATTCGACCGCTGGGTCACCTTCGTTGCCACCCAACCGCAGTTCCTGGCCGCCAAGCAGACGATCTACGAAGGCACTCTGGCCGGAGCCTGGACCCGACGCTCGCCGCTGCTCGAATCGCTCAACGATCCGCTCGGGCTGAATTTCGAAGCGTTTTCCTCAGAGTCCCCCCGCGCGGTTTCCGCCGACTTTTCCCACCTGGTTTTCCGGGTTGGAGGGGATAACACCCAGCTCCTGCAGGGGGATCCCCAGAACGGTAATTCCTACATCGCCCATACCGATCAGAGCGGGAACCCGGGCCTCGAGCTGCTCGCCCGCGCCGGCGACGGCACCGTCTGGGGCGGCAACTGCGGGGCAAATGTCGGCGGCGGCAGCCGCAACCAAGGAGCTATCTCCGCCGATGGCGGCCGCGTCATCTTTTCGACCCGGCCGGGGCAGGACTGGGACGAGGAGGCCCAGGCAGGGCCCGCATGCGACACGGCCACACCGGTCCGGATCCTCGTCCGCGAAGAGACTCCGGCGGGCGCCCAGATCGAAGAGCTGCTTCCCGCCGCTTCGCCCGGCGGCAGCGACTTCTTCGAGGGCGCCTCCGCCGACCAGAGCAAGGTCTACTTCGCGACCTCGAGGCCGCTGGCGGCGACCGACCTCGACGCCGACGGCCTCGATCTCTACCTCTACGAAGAGCTGCCGGGAGGCGGTGACCAGATCCTCCAGGTCTCCGCCGGCGGCGAGGGCGACCCAAGTCCCGGTGAAGGCGCCGACCTGGTCAAAGGGGTGACGGCGATTTCGACCGACGGCTCCCACGTCTACTTCGTCGCCCGCGGCACGCTCACGTCCAATCCGAATCCCGAAGGCGCGGTCGCCGAGGAGGGCGAGTTCAACCTCTACGTCTATACCCGGGACGCCGCTCACCCTGGCGGGCGCACCGCCTTCGTCGGCGAGCTGGACTCGGACTGCGGCGCGGTGAATGGCGACTGTCGAACCCTTACCGGCTGGCCCTTCAACTACATGTCCGGCGCCCTGGCGGTGCCAATGCGCGGCAGCGGCTCGGGCGACACCCTGGTCTTCCAGACCCTCGCCGAGTTGACCCCGGGCGACAGCGACGGGCGCCGTCTCGACGTGTATCGCTATCAGGCGGACGCCGAGCCGCCGACCCTGCAGTGCGTCTCCTGCCGTCCGGGCGGTCCCGACCCTGAGCCATTCGATGTGGTTGAAAGGGCTGGCGGCAGCAGGTTTCCGATGTCGGAATTCGCCGAGATCCAACGCTGGGCCAGCGAGTCCGGGAGGGCGATCGTCTTCGCGACCGCGGAGCGGCTGCTGCCATCCGACCGGGACGACTTCGAGAGCCCCTACCTGTGGCTGGACGGGGAGCTGACCCTCCTGCCGGGAGCCAAGAGGCTCGGCTCGAAACTCTCCTACTGGCCGGTCGTGGCGGCCGCGGGGGACCAGGTCGCCTTCCAGAGCTCGCGGGCACTGGTCCCGCAGGACATCGACAGCGCCGAGGACGTCTACGTGGCTCGGGTGGATGGCGGCTTCCCGCCACCATCGGCGCCAGCGGTGCCCTGCGCCGGGAGCGATGGCTGCCAGGGGTCCCCGACGCCGGGCCTGCCTCCGGCCTCGTCGCCCAGTGAAACCTTCGCCGGCGCCGGAAACCACCGCGCCCAGCGCAAGCACGGCAAGAAGAAGAGCAAGAAGCACGGCAAGAAGAAGCGAGCCGGGCGCAACCGGGGAGGTGGGCGATGAAGCCGCAACGGAGTCTTTCGATCGCCCTCGTCGCCCTGGCGGCGCTGTTCGCGACTCTGCCCGGCAGTGCTTTGGCCGCGGCCGAACTCGGAGTGGACCTCCAGCGCGAGCCCACCGTGGTGCCCGCCAACTTCGAACAGGTGACCTACCGGGTCGCGGTCAAGAACAACGCCAACGCGGTGCCGGCGCCGGGCGACGAGCTCGAGTGCAAACGCGGGTCCTGGAACAACGAAGGCACGATCGCCTACGCCTTCTCCTACCAGTGGGTCCGCGACGGGGTCAGGCTTACCTCGGTCGAAGACCTCGCCCACGGCTCGCAGACTGCCACCTACACCATCCAGGCGGCCGACGGCGGCAAAGCGCTGCAGTGCGTGGTCACCGGGGAAAACCCCAACACCGAAAACTCCAACGACAGCACCACCGGCCACCGCACCGCCTCCTCCATCTACTCGCAGCCGGCGCGGGTGGTGGCGCCCGCCCCGGCGACTCCGCCGCCGGGGCCGAGCCTGGCCGGCACCGCCACCCGGCCGTTCGTTGAAGGAGTCCCCGGCGCCGCCGGCAGCGAACTGACTTGTTACGCGCCGGTGAACTACTGGAACACGGTCGCGACCGCGGCGACCAAAGCCGGCTCGAAAACGCTGACCGTTGCGACTGCCCACACCATGGTCGTGGTTGCTCCCAACTCGAACAAAGTGTTCGTGCAGGAGGACTTCGGTGTCGTCGGCGTGCACGGAGAATTCAGGGTCGGACAGACGGTGACGATCGGCGAGGCGGTATTGGCCCCCGGGACGACGATCACCGCGGTGGACGGGCGGGCGCTGACGCTCTCGAATCCGGTTACCTCGATCGGCCCTGACCCTAGAAACCACCGCTTCACCGCTGGCGCCCAGCCCCTGGAGGTCGGCCAGGCGATCAGTGGCGAAGGGATCCCGTCCGGCGCGACGATCACGGCGATCAACGGCCGGCAGGTGGAAATCTCCGCCCCGGCGGAAGCCACCGCCCCCGAAGCGCTGCTGAAGGTGCCCGCTGCCGGGATCGGCGTCTGGTCGTTCGAGTGGCTGCTGAACGGCGTGCCGCGGAGCGGCGGGCCGGGGGAAGGCGAAGTGACCGCAACGACCAACACCACCAGCACGTTCAAGGTCGCCGCCGCCGAACTCGAACAGCCGGGTGCCTTCCAGTGCGTCGCCTATGCCAGCAACGCCGGCGGGGTCATGGGCCTACCGGGAAGCTTGCCGGTAAGCACGGCAGCACCGGCACCGGTAATTCCCGCCGGGACGCTCCCATCCGTTCACGCAGGTCTTTCGAAAGTCGACGTAGGTAGTCCCACCGAAGGCCCGGTGTCACTCGAGATCGAGTTGCCGGGCGGCCTGGAAACCCAGACGGTGTCGGTCGACGGAGGAGGCATCGGCCTGACCGCCTGGGACTGCGACTCTTTCGAACCCACGGAGCTCGAACACGCCCGTCTCGAGTGCACCCAGGACAACGCCCTGGCCCCCCAGCAGTCCTACCCCGAAGTGGTGATCAAGGCCTCGATGGGCGCCGATCGGGAATCGCCGGCGATCGCCACCGCGACGGTCTCCGGCGGCGGCTCGGCGAGCGCCAGCGACAGCGACCAGATCGACTTCGCGGAGCCGGTGGCCTTCGGGATCAAATCCCTGGCGACGATGGTCAAGGACCAGGACGGCAACGACTTCACCCAGGCCGGCGGCCACCCTCTCTCGGCCAGCGTCAAAGTCGAGCTCAACACCCGCACCGGCCGCGACGGCAAACGCGCCCAGGTCGAATTCCTCAAGGACATCAAGACCGACACCCCGCCCGGCTTCGTCGCCAACCCGCAGGCGGTGCCGCTTGCCTGTGAGTCGCTCAGCGAGGTGCTGAACGACAAATTCTCCTCCCCCACCTGTCCGCGTCAGAGCATCGTCGGCTCGGTCACCATCGACACCCGGGCGACCGACACCCTGGCGGGGCTGCCGCTGTACCGCATCAAGCCGCAGGCGGGGGTGCCGGCGCAGTTCGTCTTCTCGATCAACGGTTTGGGCCTCGGCTACTCGCTGATCCCACGGTTGCGGCCCGAGGATGGCTACGCGATCAGCGTCGACGCCCCGGCGGCGGCCAAGAACCCGGTGATCTTCTCGGCTGAGGTGCGGCTCTGCGGCTATGGGGTCAACGTGGAAAACACCCTGCCCGCGAGCTGGTATGTGGAAGGCCCCAAGGTCAGCGGCTGCAAAATGCCGGGCGACGTGGGTGCCAACCCCAAGCCCTTCGTCACCAACCCGACCGAGTGCACCGGGGTGGCGCCGATCACCAAGCTGTCGATCGCCTCCTGGGAAAACCCCGACGTCTTCAAAAGCGAAACTGCGGCCTCGCCCCTCGTCACCGGCTGCGAGACGGTTCCCTTCAGTCCCACCACCTCGCTGCGACCGAGCGAGGCCCGGGCCGATTCCCCGACCGGACTCGACGTCTCGATCCAGATGCCGACCGACGGCCTGGAAACCTCCACCGGCATCGCCCAGTCGGCGCTGAGGAAAGCCGTCGTCACCCTGCCCGAGGGCGTGGCCGTCAACCCGTCGGCGGCTGACGGTCTCGGCGCCTGCACCTCTGCCCAGATCAAGCTCGGCAGCAACGACCCGGTCGAGTGCCCGGATTCCGCCAAGGTCGGCACCGCCAGGGTAGAGACGCCGCTGCTGGCGGAGACCCTGGAAGGCTCGGTCTACCTGGCCAAGCAGGGCGACAACCCGTTTGGCTCCCTGCTGGCGCTCTATCTCGTGGTCGAGTCCAAGCAGCGAGGCATCCTCGTCAAGATCCCCGGCAGGGTCGAGACCGACCCCCGCAGCGGCCAGATCGTCAGCACCTTCGACGACAACCCGCAGGTGCCGTTCTCCTCACTGGATCTCCACTTCAACACCGGCAACCGCGCGGCGCTGATCAGCCCGCCGAAGTGCGGCAGCTATGCGATCGTCTCCCAGCTCTACCCCTACGCGAATCCCGGTCAGCCGGTGAGGCAGGTCTCGGGCTTCGAGGTCAGCGCGGGGCCGGGGGGTTCCCCCTGCCCGGTGCCGAGCCTGTCGCCGAAGCTGCGCTCCGGAGTTCAGAACCCCGTCGCCGCCTCCACCTCGCCCTTCGTCGTCGGGCTCTCCCGCGAGGACGGAACCGAGCGCTTCGGCTCGCTCGATCTCGAGCTTCCCCCGGGGCTCACCGCCTACCTGAAGGGCATCCCCTACTGCGCCGACTCAACCCTGGCCTCGATCCCCACGGCCGAGGGCACTGGGCAGGGCGAGATCGACAATCCCTCCTGTCCGGCCGCGAGCCAGATCGGCACCGTGAGCGTGGGGGCCGGAGCTGGTGGCAGCCCCTTCTACGTCCACACCGCCAGGGCCTATCTCGCCGGCCCCTACAAGGGCGCCCCCCTGAGCATCGCCGTGGTTGCCCCGGCGGTGGCCGGCCCCTTCGACCTCGGCAACGTCGTGGTCAGGAACGCCGCCTACGTCGATCCGGCCACCGCCCAGATAACCGTCGTCTCGGACCCGATTCCGACGATCCTGCACGGGATCCCGATCGACGTCCGCGACATCCGCGTCAGCGTCGACCGCCCGGCCTTCACCCTGGCGCCGACCAACTGCGAGGCGATGTCGGTGCGGGCCACGGTGGGCGGTGAGCTCGGCGCGAGCGCGGTGGCATCCAACCGCTTCCAGGTCGGCGAGTGCGCCTCCCTCGCCTTCAAGCCCAAGCTCTCGCTCCGCCTCACGGGCTCGACCAGGCGCGCGGGCAACCCGGCGCTCACGGCGAAACTCGCCTTCCCGCCGGGACGCAACGCCAACGCCATGGGGGTCTCGGTCGCCCTGCCTCGCTCGGAGTTCCTGGACCAGTCCCACATCCGCACCGTCTGCACCCGGGTCCAGTTCGCCGCCAACGCCTGCCCGCCCGGATCGGTCTACGGCCGCGCCGAAGCGAGCAGCCCGCTGCTCGACTACAAGCTGAGCGGCAACGTCTACCTGCGGTCCAACGGCGGCGAGCGCCTGCTGCCCGATCTGGTGGTGGCGTTGAGGGGGCCGGCCCACCAGCCGCTGGCGGTTGACCTGGTCGGCTTCGTCGACTCCAAGAACGGCGGTATCCGAACCACCTTCCAGACCGCCCCCGACGCCCCCGTCTCCAGCTTCACGCTGCGGATGCAGGGCGGCAAGAAGGGCCTCCTGGACAACAGCCGCGACATCTGCCGCCACCGCAATCGCGCCACGGTGCGGATGGACGCTCACAACGGCATGACCCAAGACTTCCGCCCGGTCTTGCAGGTCCGATGCGGGGGCAAGGGGGAGAAGCGGGTGAAAGGCTCGGCGAAGCGAACGCGGCGCGGCGGCTAGCCACCCGAACCCTCTCCGCTCCCTTGGCAGCTCTCGGCCCTGCTGCCGGCCTCACCGATCTCCTGCGCGCCAAGCGCACGGAGCTCGAAGATGCGGCCATGGCCCGCGTCTACGCGATCTCCGATCCGACGAACACCGGCGATCCCGCGTATGTGGCGGGTCTGCGAGAGGCTGTCGAGGCAGCGATCGACTACGGGATCGCGAACCTGGAGACATCCCAGCCCGAGAGCCCTCCACCGGTTCCCGAGGTGCTCCTGGCGCAGGCGCGCAGAGCCGCGCGGACAGGGGTCAGCCTGGACACGGTCCTGCGGCGCTATTGCGGTGGCTACGCCCTGCTGGGCGACTTCTCCTTCAAGGTGGCCCGTGAGGCGAACCTGCAGGATCGCCCCGAACTGCAGAGGCTGCTTGCCGCCCAGGCGGCGCGCCTGGACCGTCTTCTCGCCGAGATATCTGAGGAGTACCTCCGGGAGGTCTCCGTTCCGGCCCGCTCGCCGGAGCGAAACAGGGCGGAGCGGGTGAGGCGCCTGCTCGACGGCGAGCTGCTGGGCAGCACCGAGCTCGGCTATGAGCTCGCCGCCTGGCATATCGGCGCAGTCGCCGAGGGCGCGGGCGCCGAGGCGGCTTTGCGCAAGATCGCAGCCCTCGCCGATCGTCGCCTCCTTCTCGTCAGGGCCGGAGGTCAGACCCTGTGGACATGGTTTGGAGGCCTGCGGCGCATCGAGAGCCAGGCGGTGATGGAGCGGGCGCGGGGCGCCTGGCCGGCGGGGGTCAGGGTCGCCTTCGGGGAGCCGGGAAAAGGCACCTCCGGCTGGCGGCTCACCCACCGCCAGGCCGTTGCGGCGATGGGGGCGTTGCGGCATAGCGACGAGGATCTCGTCCATTACAGGGAAGTCGCGGTGCTCAGCTCGGCCCTTCGCGACGACGTCCTCTGCCGGTCGCTGGAACAGCTCTACCTCGAGCCGCTCGCCGCCGAGCGGGACGGCGCTGTCCTCAGGGAGACTTTGCGCGCCTACTTCGCCGCTCAGCGACAGGCCTCCGGCGCCAGCGCCGCGCTGGGCGTGACCCGGCAGACGGTCAACAACCGGCTGCGGTCGAGCGAAAAGCTGCTCGGTGTCCCGCTTGGAGTCTGTGGGATCGAGTTGGAGGTCGCTCTGCGCCTGCAGGCGTTTTCCAAGCGTCACGGCGAGTGAGCAGATTGCCAAAGCGCCGCTCGCCTTCGGCCGGGGAGGGTGAGGGAGTGGGGAGGCGGACGCATCGCGTCGGCGCGCCCACGCCGTCAAGAACACCTCAACAAGGAGAACCAATGGGATCGCGACGAATACTGCTGCTTCTAGTCGGAGCAGGAATTGTGGGAACGATGCTGATGGCTCCGGCCATGGCGTCGGCCGGCATCGAGTGGACGAAAGAAAAAAACCCGATCACGACGACGCAGACGCTCAAAATCCAAGGGGCGTTCAAAACGCAGGGCGAATATGGCGGCGTCGAATGCAACGCTGAAGCCGACCTCAAACTGGTCCCAGGCAAAACCGGGCAGGTCACGTCGTTTCAGCCCAGCGGCTGCCAGACCTTCGGCTTCATCAAATCGGAACTGGGTTGCAGCGTGGTTTCGGGAAAATCTGAAAAATTGCCCTGGGCGCTGACCAACACCGGAACCAGCGGAGCCGTGGCAGCCAATACGAAGATCCACCTGTTGACCAACCCGGGTTGCATCTTGTACGGGTATGAAATCACGGCTGCCTCGCTGACTTTCGTTCCTAACAACGCGGCCGAATTCCAGAGTTTGCAGGTCAATGGCAAAGTCGAAACCAGCGCCGGCACCTCAACGATGACCGCAACCTTCACCCCCGCGACTGCCGGATACGGACTGGTCGCTCTCGGTAGCGGGGTATGGATCGAAAAACTAAAACCCATCACGACCAACAAGCAGATCAGCATTAGCGGAGACCTGCGGATCAGCAACGACGAAGGCGGCGGTTTTCAGTGTGGCAAAGTAAGCATGGAAGCCACCCTCTACCCGGGTTACCTCGGTGGCGAAGTCACCTCGATGAGCTTCGCCGAATGCGTGACCGTGGGTGCTCTGAACAACATCTTCGGCTGCGGCATCGAAAACCTCCAGGCCTCGCTGCCATGGCAGCTTCTTCCCACGGCCACCGGCCGGATCCCGATTCCTGACTTGGCAATCACCGGCACCTTGACCGGTGGTGGCTGCGCGCTCGGAGCCGGCTACCAGTACTGGGCCAATGGCTCAGTGATCGCGGATATCGACAACAAACTGGCGTTCTCCAAACTGAGCTTTGGGGAAGCGTATGTCCAAACGCCAGCCGGCTGGTCCCGGCTCAAAAGCAACAGCGGTCTCGGAGTCACGCCGGCCGCCACCTACGGAATCGGCTGATTCCCGCCACCAGACCATCCCCTCATTGCCAGTGAGGGAGCAGGACGGAGCCGCGCCCGAGAGGGCGCGGCTCCGTTTTTCGTAGGCTGCAGGGTGATCAGGAACCCGCGATGAAGGAGGCCCAATGCCCCTGGTACCGATGGTCGTCGAGCAGACCGCTCGTGGCGAGCGCTCGTTTGACATCTACAGCCGCCTGCTCGCGCAGCGGATCATCTTCCTCGGCGAACCGGTCACCGAGGACCTCGCCAACCTGATCATCGCCCAGCTGCTGCACCTCGAGGCCGAGGACCCCGACAAGGACGTCAGCCTCTACATCAACTCCCCCGGCGGCTCCGCCTATGCCGGCCTGGCGATCTACGACACGATGCAGTTCGTCAAGCCCGACGTGCAGACGATCTGTTACGGAATCGCGATGTCGGCAGGATCGCTGATCCTCACCGGCGGCGCCGCGGGCAAACGGATGGCGCTGCCCAACAGCCGCATCCTCATCCACCAGCCCAGCGGCGGCTTCGAAGGCCAGTCGAGCGACATCGAGATCCACGCCAGGGAGATCCTCGCCCTGCGCGAGCGGCTCGACCAGATCTACGTCAAGCACACCGGCCAGTCGGAGGAGCAGATCCACACCGACATGGAACGCGACAAATTCTTCCAGCCCGACCAGGCGGTCGAGTACGGCCTGATCGACCGGGTGATCGAGTCGCACGAGTTCCAGGGCGGCGAGCCCGCAGTCGTCGCTTAGGAGGGATCGGCTAGAGCCGCCGCCCTGCCCAGAGGCAGGCGGCGGCCGCGATGCCGCCGGCGATCACGCCGCCGATTCCCGCCTGGCGGGTCTCGGGGCGCTGGGCGGAGAGGCCGAGGGCGATCGCGTCGGTGGCGTCGCAGGCCCCGGAGACCAGGATCGCCGTCCGCAGCGCCTGGCGGTCGCCGCGGGAGGCGAGGGTCATCGCCCCGAGGGCGAGATCGCGGCCGCCGCCGAGTTTGGCCAGCGCTTCGCCGCGGGCGTCGGTGGTGCCGAAGCCCATCGCTTTCAGCGCCGGCCGGGTGCCGAAGAGGATGCTGGCGCCCAGCGCCACGCGGCCGGCACCGATCGCCAGTGCCAGCTGCCGCGCCTTCGGGTCCGCCTTCGCGCCTCGTCGCATCGCCCCAACCTACCCGCCAGGGCGAGCCTGCATGATGGGGGAGTGGCAGAGGGCGACACGATCCTGCGGCTGGCCCGCCGCTTCGAAGCGACCCTGCTCGGCGAGGCGGTCGCGGCGTCGGCGCCCAACCCGCGCGGCAAGGCGGCGGCGATCGAGCGGCTCGACGGACTCACCTTGGAGACGGTCGAGGCGCACGGCAAGCATCTGCTGCTCGGCTTCGGCGAGCTCTCCCTGCACAGCCACCTGGGGATGAGCGGCGGCTGGCACTTCTACCGGCCCGGCGGTCGCTGGCGGCGCTCCCGTTCGTCCGCCTGGGCGGTCCTCTCGGGCGGCGGCTGGGACGCGGTCCAGTTCGGCGGTCCGACCCTGCGGGTGGCGACGGCCTCCCGCCTGCGCCGCGACCCGCAACTGGCGCGACTGGGCCCGGACATCCTCGCCTCGGAGTTCGACCCCGAGGCGGTGGCGGCGGCGCTGCGCGCCGACCCGACCCGCGGCCTCGGCGACGCGCTGCTCGACCAGCACCTGGTCGCCGGCATCGGCAACATCTTCAAGAGCGAGGCCTGCTTCGCCGCCAGGGTCGATCCCTGGCGCTCGCTCGGCGAGGTCTCCGATCAGGAGCTGGTCGCCGTCCTCGCCGCCGCCCGCGAGCAGATGCTGGCCGCGGTCGAGAGCGGCGGCCGCCACAGCTTTCAGGTCTACAAACGCCGCCAGGGAGCCTGCCCCTCCTGCCGCGGACCGATCTCCTCGCGCGGCCAGGGCGACGCCAACCGGACCACCTACTGGTGCGCGCGGTGCCAAGGCTGAGGCGCCGCCGAACGGTGCCCCCGGCTCCTCCACGCCGGCGCCCGCCTTCCTACTTCGCGGTGGCGGGGGTGCCGCTCGATGCGGAGATGGAGCGGCTGCGGGCACTGCCTGTCTTCGCCGAAGGCCCGCTTGCCGCCCGGTGCCCGGAGCTCAAGGTCAGGCGCGCCCGCCAGCGACCCAACCGTCTCGGCTTCGCGGTCCCGAGTCAGTACCGGCTCTCGGTCACCGCCTACCCGGGCATCCGGGCCGGCGACGTGCTGGAGACGCTGCTGCACGAGCTCGTCCACCTCCACGTCGGCCGCGCCGCCGAAGCCCACGCCTGGCACGGCCCGACCTTCAAGCGCGTCCTCGGCCGAGCGATGCGCGAGGCCTACGGGGTGGAGATCCCGACCCCGCGCGCCACCCTGCACGGCCCATACGCCGAGGCGATCCAGCAGACCCTCGGCGTTTAGGCCCGCTCCTCTTCCTCCCAGCGCCGGCGCTCGCGCATGTAGTGGACCGCGATCACGGCGATCACCACCAGCGCCGGGGCGAAGACCGGCAGGGCGACGACGAGGCTGTGGTGGGCGAGCGGCACGATCACCTGCCGCCCCCCTGCTGGAACCCGAACACCCAGCGCAGCTTCGGCCGCTTGCGTCGCCGAGGATGCGCCGGCCCGGCCGCCAGCCGGTGCAGCGCCCAGGCGAGCAGGGCCAGCAGCGAGAGGGTGATCGCCCCGACCGTCGAGTAGGCGATCGCGGTCAGGACCGCGGGGCCGCCTTTCGACTCGCGCTGCAGCAGTTGGTGCTCGTCGCCGAAGGTGCGGGTGAACTGAGCCGTCGCCGGAATTTCACCGACCGGGATCGCCTCGTCGCGAGGCAGGTAGATCGGCAGCGCCGTCAGCGAGCTGCCGTCGTGGAGGCGTACCATCGCCTTCCAGTTGCCGTGCACCGGGATCGGCTCGGTCGTCCGGTAGACGCCGGGCGCGGTCCGCTCCAGTGGCGCGACGACGAGGCCGCCGCCCTGCCAGGCGGTGACGTCGAACCACTCCGCGCCGGCGGCCGCGTCGGGCGGGCTCATCCGCACCGTTGCTTCGACTTCGCGACCGTTCGCCCCGCCCACGTTCTGCAGCGCGACCCGGGCGCTGACGCCCTCCTGGGTCGGGGTGTAGAGGCCGTAGGCGACCAGCGCCGCCAGCACCGCGGCGCTGCAGAGCGCCGCCCGCCGCAGCAGCGGCGAGCGCTCGAGCGGCACGGGGGAGAGGTGGGAGCCGATCCAGGCGCCGATCGTGGCGCCGGCGACCGCGGCGGCGAAGCCGACGATCGCCGCTTCCGGGAACGCCGCCTCCGGCCAGGGGAGTGGCATCCAGAGGTGGGACCAGGCCCACTCGGCGGCTAGGCCGATGGTGCCGATCCCGACCCCGGCGGCGAGCCCGAAGCGCAGCGGCCGCCGCGTGGAAACGAAGAGCGCGACCGCCTCGACCACCATCGCCTCGGCGACGTAGAGCGGGAAGTGGGGCAGCGACTGGCCGAGGACGGGCCCGACCAGCAGGGCCAGACCGCCGCGCAGGAGGATGAAGAAGCCGGCCGCGCCGAGCGCCGCCCCGGGGCCCGCGTAGACGCGCGCCAGGACCAGGCCGACCCCGGCCGCCACCATCAGCATCAGCGGCTGGAAGATCAGCTGGAACTGGGGGACGCCGAAGTCGAACTCAGCCTGGAAGGTGGAGAGGCCGAGCATCAGGCCGCCGGTGAGAGCGACGGCGCGAAGCATCCTGGTGTGGGCCGGTTCCTCGGCCGGGACGCCGTCCTCGGCGGTCGCTCGCATCCCCTCGACCGAGAGCACGGCGATCCCGACCAGGGTCATCGCGGCGCCGCCGATCAGCATCAGGTGGGTCGGTCCCCAGAGCGTCACGTCCTGGCCGAAGAGCCGGTGCCAGACGTCGTCGAGCGGGAAGCCGATCAGGGAGAAGGCGCCGCAGGCGCAGATCAGGACGCCGCCGAGCGGCGCCCACCAGTCCTGGCCGAGGCGGATCGCCACCGTGCTCGGCTTCTCGCGCGGCAGAACCATCGCGAAGAAGCCGGCGCTGAAGACGCCGAAGAGGCCGAGGAGGATGAAGTAGTGGGCGGGGTTGGCGAGCGGCCCGGCGTCGCGGCCGTTGTCGATGTGCAGGGAGATGTCCCAGTACATGCCGAACAGCGCGGTCAGCAGCGAGATCGAGGCGACCGCCGAGGGGAAGGCGACCCAGCCGGGCATGCCGGTGGTCCGTTCGCCGTGGTCGGCGAGTCGCTGGAGGATCTGCGTGCGGCCGGAGCGATGTCCGAAGCCGAGGTAGAGGAGGCCGCAGGTGACGATCGTCGCGGCGACCGTGGCGATCACGATCTGGCCGATCTCGGCGCCGGCGGCGGGAGGGGCTGCGGCTGCTGCGAGAGGTCCGAAGGAGAAGTTCATGAGTGGGTCCTTGGGGAGAGTCCTGGGTGGATTGCAAGAAGCGTGTTCCCTGGTAAACGTTACCTCAAACGAGGTTACATTCGAGAGGGTACAATCGTCACATGGCGAACAAAGCCGCTCCCGCCGGCGATTCCCCTGCAGATGAGGCAAGCCTCACCGTCGAGCAGCTCGCCTACGAGACCGGGATGTCGGTCCGGAACATCCGCAACCACCAGTCACGCGGGCTGCTGCCGCCACCCGAGGTGCGCGCCCGGGTCGGCTACTACGGGTCTGCGCACGTCGCCCGCCTGCGCCTGATCCAGGAGATGCAGGCGGAGGGCTTCAAGCTCAGCGCGATCTCCCGCCTGATTGGCGAGCACGGGGCGGATGCCGACCGCTTCGTCGGCCTGCGCCAGGCGGTCACCGCCCCCTTCGCGACCGAGGCGCCGGAGGTCTACAGCCGCGCCGAGCTGGCGGAGAAGTTCGGCGTCGACGACGACAAGCTCCTCGAAAAAGCCCAGAAGCTGGGCCTGCTGGTCGACCTCGGCGAAGAGCGCTTCGAAGCGCCGAGCCCGGCCCTGATCCGCGCCGCCGAGGAAGTCCTCGGGATGGGCATCGAGCTGCCCGCCGCGCTGGCGGTGATCGAGAAGCTGGAGCGCAACGCCCAGTCCTCGGCCCGCACCTTCGTCAACCTCTTCGTCGACGAACTCTGGAAGCCCTTCGACGACGCCGGCCGCCCCGAGGACGGCTGGGAGGAGCTGATCGCCGCGATCGGCCGCCTCCGCCCGCTCGCCTTCGACGCCCTCAACGCCACCTTCCGCCTCAGCCTCACGACCGAAATCGAGAAAGCCTTCGGCGAAGTCCTCGAACGGCGCCAGAAGAAGAAGTAGGAGTCGCTCAGCGCGACGGCGAGCGGAAGCAGGCCAGGCCGAGAGCGGTCGGGAACAGGCGGTCAGAGTGAGGTCCGGCCTCCGCCACGGATTCGCGCTCGAGCTGGGGTATCCAGGCGAGAATCCGGTCGAGCTCGCGGTTGAGCGCCCGCCAGGCGATCCGGTCGAACGCGCACCGCCTCCAGACCAGGCGCGGGTCCGGCCCCGCGCACAGCGTGGTCGGGCGAATCGCTTCGTCGAGGCGGTCGACGAAGCCGGCAAGCAGACAGCTGGAGACACCCACGCGGATGGCCTGGGGCGTGGTCCGCCAGGCGGGCATGTGGAAGTGGAAGCCGCGGGCGTTGCGGTAGACCCGTTCGACGGCCCCCCTCCGCCGCCCGCCGGTTCGTGTCTCGACCAGCTCGACCAAGCCCCAGTCGGCGAGTTCCCGGAAGCAACGAGCGACGTAGGAGGGATCGCCGCCGACCGTCTCGACAAATTGCGACGGGCTCATCGGTCTGGCGAGGAGCGCGAGCAGGATCCGGGCGCGCCAGCGATTTCCCATCGCGTTTGCCATCTCCGGACTGAGGTTGAATTCAGCCTCCTCGCCTTCCCTGACGGCACCTCCCCGTTGCCTGCACAGAACCTCGTCCGGGGATTGCGGGGACGGGACGGCGAAGAGCCCGACGGTTGCCGGGATCACCTCCCGCGATCGCCGGGCGGCCGCCACCTCGAGATCGGGGAGCCAGGCGAAGACGCGGCTAATCCGCTCGAGCAGCAACGCGCTGGCGCTCTCGTCGAGGACGCGTATGTCCCAGGAGAGGTGCCTGTCGATCTCTTGGTCGAAAGTCTCCGCCTCGACCGCATCGACGATCCGGGCGAAGTAGCCCTCGAACGCCGGGAACGAGGAGAAGGCCCGTTCGATCCGCGGGTCGTCGGGCCAGGTCCAGCTGTCCGATTGGCGATGTGGGGCTCGCCGGTAGATGTGCTCCACCGATCTCCCGCGGCGCTTCCCGGGGCGTTCTTCGACAACTTCGGCGTAGCCGGACCGCTCGAGGTGGCGGAAGCAGCGTGAGATCTGGGCGATGTCCCCTCCCGCCTCCTGTGTGAACTGGGAGGGGCTGAGGGTGCGGGTGTCCAACTCCACCAGGATCTGCTTTCGCAGGGGGTCGGTGAGCGCCGTGGCGAGCTTCGGATCCAGGCCGAATGCGATCGGTGCCCCGGCTTCTGCGAGCTTCGCCATGGTCGTCCCCTTATGTATCAAACGTCACAAGTTTGGTGGAGAAAGCTGCCTTCGTAAATCCCCGAGCGCTCCTTACAGTACGCGGACGGTTCCCAGATGGAAGCGATTGCGTACAAACTCCACCCTCTTCGTTCCCGGTGCCAATGGTAGTGGACGCGAACAGCACGCTGGCGGGGGACGCGCTGGCCGAGCGCGCCGACAATGGTCATGCGGATGCGGTCGACCGCGTGCTTCGGGCGCTCAACCACCCGGTGCGGCGCCGCATCCTCCAGCAGCTCAGCGTTGAACCGGCCAGCGCGAGCACGTTGGCCAAACATTTCGGCGAGGAGCTGGGCATGGTCTCCTACCACCTCAACCAGGTGCTGGCGAAGGAGTGCGGGGTGGTCGAGCTCGTCGACACGATCGCCCGCAGGGGGGCGCTGGAAAAGATCTACGGGCTCGACGCGGGGATCTGGGAGCAGCTCGCCCACGTTCCCGACCCGGGCGCGGAGGGCTATGGGCTGTTTCCGCTCGAGGTCGACGAATCGACCTGGGCAGAGATCTGCGAGGCGCAGGAAGCGTTCGAAGATCGGATCGCGGCCGCGGTACGCGGCGGCCACGAGCGAGGCGCCGGGCTCGGCCTTTGCAAGACGCGACGGATCATCGTCGGCGTGGCGGCCTTCTCGATCGGAGGCGCCGGGCTCCTCCAGGCGGAGGATCTGGCGCGACTTGAAGCCGACGCCCGGACTTGAACCGGGGACCCCTTCATTACGAATGAAGTGCTCTACCAACTGAGCTACGCCGGCCTGCCCGGATCATTCTAGGAAGGATCGGTTCCCGGTTCCGTCGCGGCCGCTGGCGATGATCCGCGGATGGCGAACGGGGGGAACCTGAAGCGGCGGGAGGAGAACGAGGTCGAGTTCGGCCGCATCGTCGCCTTCAGCGACGGCGTCTTCTCGATCGCGATCACGCTGCTGGTCCTCAACCTGGGAATCGACAAGGGGCTGACCGAGGGGCAGATCGACAACGCCCTCTGGGACCAGCGGGAAATGTTCCTCGCCTACGGGATCAGCTTCGCCGTGATCGGCCGCTTCTGGCTCGTCCACCACCGCTTCTTCTCCGAAGTCGACGCCTTCGACAGCCGCATGATCGGGCTCAACCTGCTCTACCTCGGCTGGATCGTCCTCATCCCGTTCAGCAGCGAGGTGCTGGGCGAGTACGGCGGCAACACCACGGCGGTGGTCGTCTACTCGGTCAACCTCGCGGTCGTCGTCCTGCTCGGGCTGCTGATGAGCGTCGACGCCCGCCGTCGCGGCCTGACCAAGATCGACGACCGCACCCATCGCGAAAACCAGATCCGCAGCTTCTACATCGCCGGCATCTTCCTGCTCTCGATCCCGGTCGCCCTCGTCGCGCCGACTCTCGCGCCCTGGCTCTGGCTGGTGCTCTTCGTCGACCCGTCCTCGCGCCTGGCGGAGCGGGGCGTCAGCCGGGCCGGACCCTGAAGGCGATCGAGCGGCCGGGTCTCGAGCAGGACACCGACCAGCCGCGGCCGGTGACGATTCCCTGGCAGCGGTAGGAGTCGACCGAGCAGCCCCAGCGGGACGCCCCCTGCGGCGGTTTGCAGGCCGGGGTCGCGAGGAACGCGGCACGCACCTGCCGCTCGGCCCCCTGGGCTGGGTTGGTCGTCGTCTCCTCGGATGAGTCGCCGCAGCCGGCGAGCGCCAGCACGGCCACGAGGAGCAATGGGGCGAGGCGCCGCACCGGGCGAAACCTACTCGTCCGCCGAGACCTCCTCGTGGTCCATCCCGCCGCAGATCGGGCACTCCGGCTCCGGCACCACCGGCTCGAGTTTCGGCTTCATCGTCCGCAGGTCGTAGATGTGGGCGACGCCCTGGGTCGCCGGTCGGGCCAGCCCGGTCAGCAGATGCAGCACCTCCATCCCGACCTGGCCGCCGATCAGGCCGCAAGCCGGCCCCAGCGTCGCCGCCGGGCTCGGTTTCGCCCGCCGCTGCTCGACGGCGACGTCGAACAGCGGGTAGTCGCGCCGGTAGGAGATCTCCTGGCAGATGAAGCAGCCGGTCTTTCCCGGCACGTAGAGCGGACCCACCCGAGCGATCGGCGGGAAGTGGCTCATCGTGATGTACGGAATGCCGGCCTCGAAACAGGCGGCGTTGCACCAGCGCTCGATGTCGTGCGCGGGCCAGTCGGCAGCGTCGATGACGACGTCGGAGCCGGCGATGAACTCGGCGATGTCCGCCTCGCTCTCCAGCCGCCGCGCCTCGGTGGTGATCGTCATCGCCGAGTTGAACTCGCCCAGGCGCGCCGCCGCCCGCTCGACCTTGAGCTCGCCGATGTCGGCCTCGGTGTAGAGGATCTGGCGGTTGAGGTTGGTGATCTCGACCCGGTCCCCGTCGATCAGCCACATCTCACCGACGCCGGTGCAGGCGAGCGCCCAGGCCGCCCAGCCGCCGAGCCCGCCGACGCCGAGCACCGCCACCTTCGCCTCCCGCAGCCGTTCCTGGCACTCCGACGGGGTGATTCCATCGCTGCCGACGTCGCTGAAGTAGCGCAGCTGGCGGTCGAACCGTTCCAGCTCGGGGGCCGGGATCGACTCGTCGTCGCCGGCGTCCTCGATCACCTCCATCGCGCCCAGCTGGGCGATCACGTCGTCGACCTCCTTGGTGCCGAACTCCTCGCGCAGCTCCTCCAGCTTGCGCTCCCCGTTCAGTGCCGCGAGCAGCCGCCGTTCCTGCGGGTCGGGCTTTTCGATGCGGATGTCGTTGTCGGCGCTGGGTCGCAGCAGGTAGACGTCCCCCTCAGGAGTTTCGATCTCCTCCGTCGTTCGTTTGATCCGTGGCCTGCGCATGTGGTCTCCCCCTGGTAGCTGTCGGCCCAGTAGTGACCGCGCGAATGCTGGAAGAGTTCCCATTGGAGGGCTGTTTCTCAGTCGAGCAGCACCCGGGCCCGCGCGAGCACTGCATCCGTCATCTCCGCCGTCAGCCTGCCGGTGAAGGTGTTCTGCTGGCTCGGGTGGTAGCAGCCGAGCAGGCGCCAGCGGCCGATCCGCGCCTCGGCGCCGTGCCCGAACTTCGGCCGCGGCCGCACCCCGACGCCCAGCCCCCGCGCCGCCCGCAGGATCCCGTCCCAGCCGAACGAGCCGAGGGCGATGAGGACCTGGCAGTGGCTCAGCAGCTCCAGCTCGCGCTGCAGGTAGGGGAGGCAGTTGTCCCGCTCCTCCGGCGTCGGCTTGTTGGCAGGCGGCGCGCAGCGCACCGCGGCGGTGACGTAGGCGTCGGTCAGCTCGAGGCCGTCGTCGCGCCACTCCGAGCCCGGCTGGTTGGCGAAGCCGGCCCGGTGCAGGGCCGCGTAGAGCCAGTCTCCCGAGCGGTCGCCGGTGAAGATCCGGCCGGTGCGGTTGGCGCCGTGAGCGGCGGGGGCGAGGCCGACGAGGGCGACGCGTGCGTCCGGGTCACCGAAGCCGGAGATGGGCCGCGCCCAGTAGTCCTGGCCGTGGAATCGGCGCGGCGGGTGGGCCGCCTGCTCCTCGCGCCACTCGACCAGACGCGGGCAGAGCCGGCAGCGGTGGACCTCCTCGGCCAGTGCTGCCAGGGCGCGGCGGTCCTCCGAGCTCATAGGCTTGCCCCCGTCGTCATGCCATCGAACCGAATCATGCGTGGCCGCCGGCTGCGCCGCGCCCTCGCTCTCGGCGCTGTGGCCGGGCTCGCCGTGGGTCTCGCCGCCTGCGGTGGCGGCGACGACGTTTCCACGGTCGACCCTGCAGCCGACGCCGCGGTCCTCAACGAGGTTCTCGGCCGGCAGCTGGCAGCGGTCGAGGCCTATGAGGAGGTGCTGCCGGCGCTGCGCGGCGCCGACCTGGCGATGGCCCGCCGCTTCCGCGTCCAGGAACAGGAACACGTCGACGCGACGACGAAGACGCTGCGCGGCCTCGAAGAACCCGCCGATCCGGCCGCGGAAGCAATCGACGCCAGCGACCTCGCAACCAGCGCCGAGGCGCTCGACTTCCTCTACCGGCTCGAAAGCGCGACGATCGACGCCGAGCTCAATGCGGTGAGCCGGCTGACCGTCGGCTGGACCCGCCCGCTGGTTGCCGCGATGGCCGCCAACCAGGCGCAGCGGCTGGTCCTGATCCGCCGCGCGCTCGGTGCGAGCCCGCTGGAAACCGTTCCGCAGGCCTTCGAGACCGGCGAAACCTCCGCTCCAGAAGGGATGATGGGGAGGTGACGGGCCCCCTCTACGCGATCGGTCGCTTCTGCTCGCGTCACCACTGGCCGGTGATCGCCGCCTGGATCGTTGCGGCGATCGCCCTGGTCACGATCAGCCAGGCCGCCGGCAGCAAGACCAGCGAAAACCTGACCCTGCCGGGCACCGACTCGACGACGGCGACGGAACTGCTGGAAGACAACCTGCCCGAACAAGCCTTCGGCAGCAACCCGCTGGTCTTCGAAGCCCCGCAGGGGAAGCTCTCGCAGGCCAAGTACGCGACCGCGATCGACGAAACCGCCGAACGGCTCAACGAGCTGGGCGAGGTCAACTCGGCGGTCAGCCCGCTCAGCCCGCAGGGCGCCCGCTTCCTCAGCGAAGACGGCTCGATCGGGTACATCCCCGTCGTCCTCAACGTCGGCCCGGGCGAAATCGACGAAGAACAGGCGGAACGGATCCTCAATGCCGGCGAGCCGGCGGAGAAGGCCGGCCTCGAGGTCGCGGTCGGCAGCTACGTCGGCCAGCAGCTCTCCAAACCCGAGACCGAGACCAGCGAGGCGATCGGCCTCGCGGCGGCGGTGATCATCCTCCTCTTCGCCTTCGGCACGGCGACGGCGATGATGCTGCCGATCGTCTCGGCGGTGCTCGGCCTCGCCTGCGCGCTCTCGATCATCGGCCTGCTCGAGCACGTGCTGGAGGTGCCGGGGGTCGCCTCGACCCTGGCGACGATGATCGGCCTCGGCGTCGGCATCGACTACGCCCTCTTCATCGTCACCCGGCACAAACTGCAGCTGGGCGAAGGGATGGAGATGCGCGAGTCGATCGCGCGGTCGGTCGCGACCGCCGGCGGCGCCGTGGTCTTTGCCGGCTTCACCGTCGTCATCGCCCTCTGCTCGCTGGCCTTCGCCGGCATCCCGCTGGTATCCACGCTCGGCTTCACCGCGGCGGTCGCCGTCCTCGTCGCGGTCACCGCGGCTACCACCCTGCTGCCGGCGATGCTGGGCGCGCTGGGCCCGCGCATCAACTCGCTGCGGGTCAAGCTCGGCAAGACCCACCCGGACGACAAGGAGCCCCACGGCTGGCGGCGCTGGGCCGAACGGGTCGCGGCCCGGCCGGGGGCTGCGACCGCGGTCTCGATGCTGGTCCTGGTCGTCCTCGCCCTGCCGATCTTCCAGCTCGACCTCGGCCAGAACGACATCAGCGCCCTGCCCGAGGAAACGACCTCGCGCCAGGCCTACGACGCGCTCAACGCCGGCTTCGGGCCGGGGGTCAACGGGCCGCTGCTGATCGCCTCCGAATTCAGCTCGCCGGCGGAAGCGAAACAGGTGCTGCCGGGCCTGCAGAAAGCGGTGGACGGCGCCGAAGACGTCGAAGCCGTCGGCGAACCGACGCTCGACGAGCAGGGCACGGTGGCGGTCTTCACCGTGCTCTCCGAATCCGAGCCGTGGGCGGACGACACCGTCAACCTGGTCGAAGACCTGCGGGACACGACGATCCCGCAGGCCCTGAATGGGACCGAAGCCAGCGCCTACGTCGGCGGCCAGACCGCCGGCTACATCGACCTCGCCTCCCAGATCGCCGACAAGCTGCCGCTGATGATCGCGATCGTCGTCGCGCTCAGCTTCTTCGTCCTCCTCGTCGCATTCCGCTCGCTGCTGGTGCCGATCAAGGCGGCGGCGATGAACCTGATCTCGGTTGCCGCCGCCTACGGGATCGTCACCGCGGTCTTCCAGCTCGGTTGGGGCTCCTCGCTGATCGGGCTCGACCACGCGATCCCGATCGTCAGCTTCGTGCCGCTGCTGATGTTCGCGATCCTCTTCGGCCTCTCGATGGACTACGAGGTCTTCCTGCTGACGCAGATGCGGGAACACTTCCAGCAGACCGGCGACGCGAAGCGGGCGGTGGTGGAAGGCTTGGCCAATACCGGCCGGGTGATCACCTCGGCCGCGGCGATCATGGTCTGCGTGTTCACCAGCTTCGTCCTCAACGGCGACCCCGTGGTCAAGGAGTTCGGCGTCGGGCTCGCGGTCGCGATCGCGATCGACTCGACCCTCGTCCGCTGCCTGCTGGTGCCGGCGGTGATGGTGCTGCTCGGCAAGCGCGCCTGGTGGCTGCCGCGCTGGATGGACCGGATCATTCCGCACGTCAGCATCGAGGGCGAGGAGTACTTCGCCAAGAGGGACGCCGAAGCCAAAGCTGATGTTCCCGCTCAACCTGCCTAACGCCCTAACCCTGCTGCGCATCCTCGCGGTGCCGGTGGTCGTCGTCGCCCTGCTCGGCGAGACGCCCAACGGCGACGCCCTGGCCGCCGGGGTCTTCGCCCTGGCAGCGCTGACCGATGGCCTCGACGGCTACTTCGCCCGCTCCCGCGACGCGGTGACGACCTTCGGCAAGCTGATGGACCCGCTGGCCGACAAGCTGCTGATCATCGGCGCCCTCGTCTCCCTGGTCTCGCTGGACCGCCTCGCTGCCTGGGTGGCGATGGTGATCATCGCCCGCGAGGTTGCCGTCACCATCCTCCGCACGATCGCCGCCGAGCGCGGAATCATCATCGCCGCGAGCTGGATGGGAAAGCTGAAGACGGTCCTCCAGATCGCCGCCATCTTCGCCTTGATCGCCACCAACCCGGCCCCCCTCGGCGTCGACATCCTCGTCTACATCGCCCTCGCCGTAACCGTGATCAGCGGCGTCGACTACTTCTTCGGCCTGAGGAAGCGCATCGAGGAGCAGCAGAAAGAGCGGGCCGCCGCAAAGCTGAACTCCACTGCATAGCCGAGCAGAGGGACGGGTGTCCCCCTGACCTCCCTGGGTTGCTCGCCTCTAACTTTTCTTCTCTAGCTGAGTGAGCTGTGCGAGCAACAGGACGCCGGTCGGCCAGGGGGACACCCGTCCCTCACACCGAGCGCTTTCGAGGTTCGGCGAACCACGGGAGATATGAGAAGAGGGTGCCGGTGGGGGTGCCCCGGGTACTCAGCATGGAGCCGGGTAGCTGAACCTTGAGGCGTCAGCAGGAGGCGATCCTCCCGGCGGAGGTGCTCCCGGGGCACCCCCACCGGCACCCTCCCACCGGGATGCTTCAGGCGGTTGGTGCCTCGAGCCACTCGCGCATCGTCAGGTGATGCGCTCGGTGCGTGCCGCTCTCGAGCTCGGCTCGCAGGTCGCCGAGGGTGCCGTACCGCTCGGCGACGACGTTGTGGCGGTGGATCGTCTCGAGGTTCTCCTGGCGGGCCATGACGAAGGCCTGCTCGGGCAGGTCGGGGTAGCCCACGACCACCTGGCGGACCATCTCGCGCACGCAGTCCTCCACGAAGCGGGGGTGATCGTGCGCTTTGACGACGACCGACATCTCGTCGGAGCGCTTCATCAGCTCGTAGATCTCCGAGCTCATCGAGGTCTCGACGATCCGCAGCAGCTCCGGTGCCTCGATCCAGGCGGGCCCGCCTGCGGGGCAGCCGATGTGGAGGGTGCCGACGCCGCGCTGGTTGTGGGTGGCGATCGGGACCAGCTCGACGATCCGCTCGATCTGCTTGGCGTCGAAGCCGTCGCCCGCGAGGCGTTCGCGGGCGAGCCCGGCGACCATCTCCTGCGCGCAGGGGCAGGCGGTCATGCCCTGGGCCTCGACCCCGGTCAGGGTCCGGGTGCCGCTGGCCGAGGCGACGGCGGTGCCGTAGAGGACGTAGATCTCCTGGGTGCTCTTGCCGGTCTCCGGCGTCTGGACCGTCTCCGGGTAGCGGGCGGTGATCGAGACCTCGGCCCGCTCGCCGCCCTGGCGCTCGCGCACCTTCTCGGCGACGTGGGCGGCCAGCACCTCGGCCTTGAAGGCCTCGCCGAGGACGACCTCGTCGATCGCCTCGCCGACGATCTCCTCGAAGCGGGACATGTGGACCCCCGCCTGCTGGGGATTGAGGTCGACGAAGCACTCGAAGCCGGCGTAGAAGAGGTTCTCGATCCCGTCGGTCTTGACCCGGATCACCTTCTCGACTCCGGTGACGCCGACGCGCGAGAGGCTGACCTGGGTGGCGGGCAGCGAGGCTTGGACGTCAGGGGCGGCTGGGGTGGCGGTCGGCTGGCTGGCCATTGGCTAATGAATAGTAAGCGACTGGAGTTGTCGGACGTTGGAGAGTTTTTTCTCCCTATAATCCGCGGCGGTCGGAGCGTCAGGGTCGGCCGCCAGGATTTGGGGAGAGGGAGCGCGACGGAGCAGTGAGTATCGAACCGTTGGATTCCACGGCTGAGGTCGTCGAGCGGGAGGAGACGAGCCCGATCGGCGAGCTTGAGGAGCTTCAGGGCCTGATCACCCTGGGCCGCGAGCGCGGGTACCTCACCTTCGAGCAGATCTCGACCACACTCGAGGAGGTCGAGATCACCAAGGAGCAGGTCTCCCAGCTCCACGCCCACCTGGTCGAGCACGGGGTCGACGTGATCGCCGAGGACGGCGTCAGCGCTTACAAAGCGCAGCGGAGCGGCGAGTCCGCCGGCGCGGCGAAGAAGGAAGAGCTCGACCTCACCGTCGAGCCCAGCCTCGACTCGCTGCGGCTCTACCTGCGGGCGATCGGGCAGGTCGACCTGCTGACCGCGCAGCAGGAGGTCGAACTGGCGAAACGGATCGAGCGCGGCGACATGCTCGCCAAGCGGCAGATGGTCGAGGCCAACCTGCGCCTCGTCGTCTCGATCGCAAAAGGCTATCTGGGCCGCGGGCTGAGCTTCCTCGATTTGATCCAGGAGGGCTCTCTCGGGCTGATCCGCGCGGTCGAGAAGTTCGACTACCGCCGCGGCTACAAGTTCTCCACCTACGCGACCTGGTGGATCCGGCAGGCGGTGACGCGGGCGATCGCCGACAAGGCGCGGACGATCCGCATCCCCGTCCACATGGTCGAGAAGCTGAACCGGGTCGCCCACGTCGAACGGCAGCTGGTGCAGAAACTCGGCCGCGAGCCGGAGCCGGCGGAGATCGCCGAAGAGCTGCGCTGGCCCGTCTCGGACGTTCGCGACATCCTCCGCGTCGCGCAGCTGCCGGTCTCGCTGGAGAAACCGGTCGGCGACGAGGACGAATCCGAGCTCGGCGACTTCGTCGCTGACGACGCGGTCCTCGAGCCGTTCGAGGAAGCGAGCGAGCACCTGCAGAAGGAGGGCGTGAAGAAGGCGCTGGAAGCGCTGCCCGATCGCGAGCGCCAGGTGATCGAACTTCGCTACGGCCTCTCCGGTGCCGAGCCGCTGACGCTGGAGGAAGTGGGGCGCACCTTCGGCGTCACCCGCGAGCGCATCCGCCAGATCGAGAACAACACGCTGAAGAAGCTGAAGCGCCTGCCCGAGGCGCAGATGCTCCGCGAAGCCTCTTGAGGGTCGTCAGGCCGGCTCGAGCACGAAGACGCCGATCTCGCGGTCGAGCTTCGACTCGTAGTAGTCCCAGCCCGAGTACTGCTCCATGTGCCGGCGCCAGAGGTCGGCCCGCTCCTCGTCCTCGGCCAGTCGCGCCCGCACCTTGGTCCGCGTCCGTCCGACCTCGACCTCGGCGTCCGGGTTGGCCCGCAGGTTGAGCGACCAGGCCGGGACCTTGGCGTTGCCGGCGTTGGTGTTGATGACGACGAAGTTCTCGCCATCGGCGAGGTAGACGACGGGCGCCGTCCGCTGCTGGCCGGACTTGCGGCCGGTGGTGGTGAGCAGGAGAACGGGCCCTTTTCCCACCTTGCCGCCGACCCGTCCGCCGGTGAGGCGGTAGACCGGGGCGTTCAGCTTGCCGACCATGCGCAGCCCTTTGGCTCCGAGGGAGTGGGAGAAGCGCGAGTAGAAACCGTCGCTGGGCACGGCATGAGTATTTCAATGGCCGGGGGTCCACCGAGTCGAGGTACAGTGGGCGCATGCCCGAGCCGCATCCGTTCCGCAGCGCCGCCGAGAGCAAGGACCTCGACCTGCTGACCGAGACCCTGCGCGAGGACGTCGTCCTCCACAGCCCCGTCCTCTTCCGCGGCTTCGAGGGCCGCGACACCGTCGCCATGGTCCTCACCCAGGTCGCGGCGACGCTGGAGAACTTCTCCTACACGGACGAGCTCGCCGACGGCGATACCGTCGTCCTGCGCTTCAAGGCCACGGTCGGCGACCGAGAGCTGGAGGGCATCGACTTCCTCGAGCTCGACGACGACGGCAACGTCCGCGAGCTGACCGTCTTCATGCGCCCCTTCTCCGCCCTCACCGCCTTCAACGAGCAGATGAAGGCAAGGCTCGAAGCCCTCGAGGGCTGAGAAGGCTAGACCGGCGGCTCGCTGCCGACCTTCTCGAAGACGATCCGTCCAGGGCCATCGGCGCGGGCCTGCAGCTGGTCTCCGGGTGAAATTCCCGCCTCTTCGCAAGGCGCCTTCGGGAAAGTCGCCTGGCGTTTGGGTCGCAGCAGGATCTGCCTGCCGGTGAAAGTCGATGGGGGAGGCAGGATTCGAACCTGCGTAGGCATAGCCGCTTGATTTACAGTCAAGTCCATTTGACCGCTCTGGCACTCCCCCGCGGTGGGAGACAGAATTCTATTGAGATGGCCACGCGAGTAGACGGCTGCTTCAAGGTTGGTGCCTCGCTCGACCTCGAACTCCGAGTACTTCCGCCCTCCGAGGGCCAGAGAGCGAGTGGCCTCCACCCAGCGGGCTGTGATTGAAGGGGACCCATACCGTCGCGCCCTTGCTGCCGAGCCACTCCATCGCCGACATCTCGCCGATGTCGCCCTGGACCCGCCGGTTGACGGCGCGTTTCCGTCGATGAGGGGAAGCTTTGGCCTCGGATCTCACACTGGGCATGCTTGCAACTGGCTCGGACAGAACGTTTCTGCGCGTGCGAGCGAGGGCGCTCGCCTGAGAAGATCCCCAAATGCTCGATGACCGCGTGATCGCGATTGCTGGCGTGGGTGGCGGACTCGGTCCGCTGGTCGCCCGAGCGCTGGCCGACTCGGGAGCCACGGTCGCCGGCACCGATCGCAGCCAGGAGACCCTCGACTCCCTCGCCGCCGACCTCGGCCTGCCGCCGGAGCGCTGGGACGGCCGCTCGGTCGACCTCCTCGACGAGGACGCGACCCGGGCCTGGTGCGACGCCCTGGTCGAGCGCTTCGGCCGGGTCGACGGGCTTCTCCACCTGGTCGGCGGTTGGCGCGGCGGCGAGCCGCTGCACGAGACGCCGCTCGCCGACTGGGAGCTGCTGCACGACCTCCTGATCCGCACCGTCCAGCACACCACCCGCGCCTTCCACGAGCAGATCGCCGCCAGCCCACGCGGCCGTTTCGTCCTCGTCTCGGCCAAGCAGGCGCAGGCGCCGACCAATGCCAACGCCGCCTACGCCGCCGCCAAGGCCGCCGCCGAGGCCTGGACTCTCGCCTTCGCCGACGGCTTCGAGCCCGGCGGCGCGACCGCCAACATCATCGTCGTCGACGCGATCCTCACCCCGCGGATGCGGGAGGAGAATCCCGGCGAGGACTTCCCGACCTTCACCCCGGCGGAGGACATCGCCGCGGCGGCCGCATTCCTCTGTTCGGACGCGGCCGGGAAGATGAACGGCCAGCGGTTGCCGCTTACGGTGGGCCGATGAGCAGCCGGAAGTCCAAGAACGGACCCGACGGCAAGTTGACCATCGGCGAGCTGGCGCGGCGGACCGGGATGACGATCCGCAACATCCGCGCCCACCAGACCCGTGGCCTCTTGCCGCCGCCCGAGGTCCAGGGCCGCACCGGCTACTACAACCAGGACCACGTCGCGAGGATCGAGCTGACCCGCGAAATGCAGGCCGAGGGCCTCAACCTCGAGGCGATCCGCCGGGTGCTGGAGAGCAGCGAAGGATCCTCCCGGGAGATGGTCGACTTTGCCCGCGCCGTCCGTGCCCCCTTCGAGGACGAGACTCCGGAAATATTCGACGCCGCCGAGCTCGCTGCCGCCTGGGGGGTCAAGACCTTCGACCCGAAGCTGCTGGCCAGGGTGGAAGAGGTCGGCGTGGTCCGTCAGTTGCCCGACGGCAAGTTCGAGGTGATCAGCCCGCGACTGCAGAGCGCCGGCACGGCGCTGGTCGAACTCGGTGTGTCTCCCCAAGCGGCGATCGCGATCGCGGAGGAGCTGCGAGATCGCTCGGAAGCCATCGCCCGCACCTTCGTCGAGCTGTTCGTGCGTGAGATCTGGGAGCCCTTCGACGAGGCCGGCAGGCCCGAGGCCGACTGGCCCAAGGTGCGCGAGGCGCTCGACCGGATGCGGCCTCTCGCCTCCGATGCGCTGCTGGCGATGTTCCAGATCACGATGGGCGAGGCGACTGAGAATGCCGGCGAACGGACTCTCCGTCAGGCTGGCGAACCCAACCCCAGGCACCGACGCAAGCGCAGCGCCTCGAAGCGGCATTCCTGAGCCAGCAGTGAACGATCTGGGAAAACCGGCACCGGAGAATGTCCAACAGGGGAACAAACTCCAATTTCTCTGAGCCTATGATTGAAGCCTGGGAAAGAAACAGGGAGGGACGTATGTCAGGCAGGAAGCTCGTCATGCTGTTCGCAATCGCCACCGCATCGCTGGGAGCGGTGCCGTCGATCGCCGCTGAAGCCACGCCCGAGAGCTTCAAGGAAGCCGCTGAACCGATCTGCAAGACCAACCGGGAAGCGAACGAAAAAGTCCTCGACGGAGCACGCCAGAACGTGCAGGCGGGCAAGCTCAAGAAAGCCTCGGGGCAGCTCCTGGGTGCCGCCAGGGCCCTCAAGCGCGCTCGCACCCAGTTGTTGGGAGTGCCAAAGCCGACGGCGGATTCCGCCCGCCTGACGAAGTGGCTGAAGGGCATCAAGTCCGAGGTGGAACTGCTCGAATCGACCGGGCTGAAGCTCGCCGACGGCGACAAGAACGGCGCGATGAGGATGATCATCCGGCTGAAGAGCAACGCCAATCAGACCAACAACCTGGTCCTCGACTACGAATTCCGCTACTGCCGCATCAACCCCTCGGAATTCCTCTGAGACCAATGAAGACCGCGGTCGTCGAAGGCACGGGGACTCCGCAGGAGAGCACCCGCGCCTTCGCCGACTACCTCAGCCGTGGCGATCTCGACCGCGCTGCCTCCTGCTTTGCCAAAGACGCCTGCCTGCTGACTCCCGACTCGACCGTGATTCGGGGGAGGGACGAGATCCGGCCGATCCTGCGGCAGATGATCGCGGTCGGCTCCCGGATCGAGGTGCAGGAGAGCTCCGTGGTCCTCGCCGGGGAGGTCGCGCTCGGGACCGACCGCTGGGTCGTGACCTCATCCGGCTCGGAGGGAGAGCCGTTCAGCAGGACGCTGACTCCCACCATGGTGCTGCGGCAGGTCGAGGGCGTCTGGAAGCTCGCGGTGGCGATGCCGTGGGGCCGCTGAGCCGCCGCTGGCCGCGGCGTCATTCGACCAGCTTTTCGGCGGCCTCGCGCCCGAAGTAAAAAGTCGTGGCGACGTAGAGGAGGTCGGGTATCGCTTCGGCGAATGGCGCGGAGTCCTCGGTGCGCAACCATTTGGTGGCAGCTGCCTCGATCATGTTTAGGATGAACCTGGCAGCAATCGGAGGTGGAGAGTGGCGAGACGCGTTCTCGCGGCGCGCGGTGTCGACCGCGCGGGAGAGGCGCTCGAAAATCTCATCTCGCTTGGCCGTGGCGTCTTCCTCGGCCAGATAGACCTCGAGAAAGATGCCGCGTGCCAGCAGCGGCTCGGTTTCGAGGAACTTCCCCAGCTCGTGCATGCCGGTTCGCATGCCGAGTGTCCAACCGGCCTCTCTCTGGGCAGCGGCGAGGAGCTCGGTCGCGAACTCCTCGGCTGTGGCGACGTAGCCGCTGGCGTAGCACGCGGCGGGCTCGTCGAAGAGTGCGTAGAAGGACTCGGCGCCGAGTCCAGCCCGCTGGGCGATTTTCTCGCCGGTCAGGCTTCTGTAGCCCTCCTCGCCGCTGGCTTCCAGCGCCGCCAAGCCGAGAATCCGCCGCTTTCGGGCATCGGAGTCCTCCCTTGCCTCGCTCTCGTCCCTGTTCTCTGTCAAGTGGGTCCCCGCACCGCGCTGCCGTTGTGTACTGGCGATGACGCTTCAAAGACGCTATCAATTTATTCGGAAACGATGTCATCGATTTCCGCAATCCTCGGCTCCGGGATCTCCGATTGCGGCGTCCGCGGGCTCCTATACAGAGACTTCCCGGACCAATCTGTATCCTCTGTCCTCAGTGACTCTGCCGGGACCACTTGCGAGGCAACCAGTCGGGCGCGAGCGCCTCTCTCGCGCAACCATCGAGCAGCATCAGCGGGAGCGAATTCTCGTCGCGGCGATCGGAGTTTTCGCCAAGCGGGGATTCCAGCAGACGACGATCGACCACATCGTCGCCGCAGCGAAGACCAGCGTCGGCAGCTTCTACGGGCTCTTCGACGGCAAAGAGGACTGCTTCCATCAGTGCTTCGACCGTGTTGTCTCCGCGGGTCGCGGACGGATAGAGGCCTCGCTTCCGGAGGGGGAGTGGGCAGAGCGGACCTGCGCCAGGCTGGCTTCGATCCTGCGCGAGGTCGAGGCCGAGCCCCTGGCGGCCCGCATCGTCTTGGTCGAGGCCCCGACCGCCGGGCCAGAGTCGCTCCGGCGCTACGAGGAAACGCTCGACTCCTTCCTGCCGTACCTGCGGGAGGGAAGGGGCCTTGCCTCGGAGGGCGACGAGCTTCCGCCCAGCCTGGAGGAGGCGGGGGTCGCCGGGACCGCCTGGCTTCTCCGCGAGCGCCTGGTCGGTGGCCGGACCCAGGACATGCAGGAGCTCCTGCCGGAGCTGTCGGCGATCCTGGTTGGTCCCTATCTCGGCGAAGCCGCCGCCCGCCGCATCGCCCGCAAGGCGCCCTAGCCGGCGAGGCCGGTTGTGGCTAGGTCCGGGGCGCCGGCCCAGGCGCCGGACGACGACGTCGGGAGGCGCTTGCGCGAGGCGATGCTCGACCTCGTGGCCGGGCGGGGCTACTCCGCGACGACGGTGGATGCCATCTGCGATCGAGCCGGAGCCGGGGTGGGGGAGTTCGCACGGGTGTTCGGAAGCAAGGAAGACGCCTTCGTGCAGATCTACCTGGAGGAGGTCGAGCTGTTCCTCGCCGTGGCCGCCTCTGCCTGTGAAATCGAGGAGGGCTGGCGCGATGGCCTGCGTGCCGGGGCCTATGCCGGTGCCCGCTGGATCCGCGACCATCCCCGGGAGGCCCGCTTCTGCATCCTCGAGGTCCTCGGCGCCGGCGAGGCGGCGGGGCTTCAGCGCGAGCACCTCCTGCGAACCCTTGCCGCCTACCTCGACCGCGGGCGCAAGCAGCTGGACCGGGATCGCTTCGTCTCGCCGGCCTTCGCAGAGGCGATCGTGGGCGCCATCTCGGAGATGCTCGTCCGTCGCCTCGCGGGAGGAGGGGATCTTGCGGATCTGGTCGATCTCGTCCCCGAACTGATGTACATCGCGGTCAGGCCTTACGTCGACGGGGAGGAGGCCCTGGAGGAGCTGACCCGTCCCGCCGTTCCCGAGCGCCGCCGCGCCAAGCGCTAGCCACTGGCCGCCAAATTGGCGAGCGGGCCGCCGATCCCGCTATCGTCGGGTGGTGTCCGAGCAGGGTACTCAAGCCGACGCTCAGAGCCCGGAGCTGGCTCGCCTACCTCCGGGTCGCCACGGCCTTCCGCGTTCGTTCGTCGTCCAGAACCAACGCGACCGCCTGACCGCCGGCATGATTGCCGTCGTCGCCGACCGCGGATACCACGCAGCGACCATCACCGGCATCGCCGCCGCCGCGGGGGTCTCGCGCCGCACCTTCTACACCTACTTCGATACGAAGGAAGACTGCTACCTGGCGACCTACGACACCATCGTCGACCACCTGTTCAAGGTCGGCGCGGAGGCGGCGGAAACCGAGCAGGACTGGCCCAGGCAGGTACGGGCTGTGCTGGCCGTCGCCCTGCAGGCTCTGGCCGCGAATCCCGACCTGGCCAGATTCATCCTGATCGAGCCGCACCGCACCGGCGGCAAGATCGCCGAGCGATTGGGCACCGCCACGGAGCCCGCCCTGGCGGAGCTCGACCGCAGCCTGCCAAAGGATCTCAATGCGCCGAGCCGCGACGTGCAGAACGCGCTCCTGGCAGGGATGGTCGCGCTGATCGCCCGGGCTGTCGAGGCGGGAGAAGGCGAGCGCCTCGAGGAGCTCCTGCCGGAAATCGCCGAGCTGCTCCTCACGCCCTACGTCGGGCGCGAAGATGCCGCAGCGGTCGCCCACGGCACCTAGAGTCGGTCCGTATGGGGCAGGCTCGCCGCCGACGCTCTAACATCGGTTGCGCATTCGCGACTTCGGTCGTCTTCGCCCGGATAGCTCAGTTGGTAGAGCACTTCCATGGTAAGGAAGGGGTCACGAGTTCGAGTCTCGTTCCGGGCTTCTCTGGCTGCGCAGCCAGAGCGGCGTGCACGTCTGTAGGCTGGCGCCGTGGACTTCGCCCTGACCGACGAGCAGAACGACTTCGTCGACGCGATTCGGGACTTCTGCGACCGGGAGTGCGGGACGCAGGACCAGCGTGAGCGGCTGACCGACGGATACGCCGAGCACCACAACTTCGACATCTACAAGCAGATGGCCGAGCTCGGTTGGCTCGGGGTGACGATCCCCGAGCAGTACGGCGGGTCTGGCGGGTCGATGCTGGATGCCTGCCTCTTCATGGAGGAGACCACCCGCGGCCTGGCTCCGATCGGCGGTTACGCGACGACGCTGATCGTCGCCGGCGCCACCCAGCGGTTCGGCACCGAGGCCCAGAAGGAAGAGATTCTCGGCGGCATCGCCTCCGGCTCGGTCGAGGCGATCGCGATGACCGGGCCCGAGGCCGGCTCCGACGTCGGCTCGCTGACCACCAGGGCCGAGCGGGTCGACGGCGGCTTCGTCATCAACGGCCAGAAGGTCTTCATCTCCAACGCCCACATCTCCGACCACGTGCTCGTCGTCTGCCGCACCACCAAGGGCGCGAGCAAGCACGAGGGGCTGACGATGATCTGGGTTCCGCGCGAGGTGGAGGGGATGGAGATCGTCCCGATCCAGACGATGGGCGGGCGCGAGACCAACACCCTGTACCTCACCGACTGCGTCGCCCCCGAGAGCGCTGTGCTCGGCGAGGTCGACCACGGGTGGACCCAGCTGATGGCGGGCCTCAACGTCGAGCGCCTGATCCTCGCCGCGACGATGCTCGGCATCGCCCAGCGCGCCTTCGACGATGCGCTCGCCTACGCCAAGGAGCGCAAGCAGTTCGATCGCCCGATCGGCTCCTTCCAGGCGCTCCAACACCGCTTCGCCGATCTCGCCACCGACCTCGAGGCGGCCCGCCTGATGACCTACTGGGTGGCAACCCTCACCGACGAGGACCCCGACCGGATGCTGCCGAAGGAGGCCTCGATGGTGAAGCTCTTCGTCACCGAGGTCGCCAAGCGCACCACCCTCGAGGGGATGCAGATGATGGGCGGCTACGGCTACTCGTCCGAGTACGACATGGAGCGCCTCGTCCGCAGCTCGCTGGTCTCCACCATCTACGGCGGCACCAGCGAGATCCAGCGAACGATCATCGCCAAAACCCTAGGGCTGTAGCTAGTAGTGGTCCGAGGGCACCGGCACCGGCCGGTGCCCCGGGAGCACCTCCGCCGGGAGAAGCGCCTCCTGCTGACGCCTCAAAGGTAGGTGACCCGGCTCCATGCCGAGTACCCGGGACACCCCCACCGCCACCCTCCAACGATCGAGCCCCG
>Ga0157380_10000093_pt1 | contig 48915 bp, 51 predicted proteins | sample S35metaG_FD_119757 | JGI IMG/M metagenome (GOLD analysis project Ga0157380, IMG submission 119757) | Switchgrass rhizosphere microbial communities from Kellogg Biological Station, Michigan, USA - S3-5 metaG | ecosystem: Host-associated > Plants > Roots > Rhizosphere > Soil | place: USA...
AACGGTTGCAGGTCGAGGTTGCTGGAGGCCTCGTTAAACCCCAGCACAAACCAATACGTGCGGACCATGAGTTCGCCCTCGCCGCTTAGTTAGAAGCTAAGCGCTGTGAGAGTCGGTCCTTCCTCGCCCGCGGGAAGGGGCACCGGCTTCAAATTGCGGGCTCACCCAGGCGGATCGCCCTGACCGCCAGGGGAAATCGAAGGGGCTTTATCTCCCGCAGTGCCCGCTGGCGCGGACCCCGGGAGACGAGAATCAAGCGCCAGCTAAACCTGTAGACACCCTCGCACCGCGTCCGCGGATCCGAGTTCGAATCTCGGCGCCTCCATCGAACCGCACCCCAATCGGGGTCAGCGGTTCGTGCCTGGGGACGACTTGTCGATTTATCATTCGGGTCATGTCATGGCTAGAGACCTGCGCCGAGTGGGGGGCCGCAGATGGATGAGAAGGCCGCAAAGGTGGCCAAACGGGCGAGGCAGCGGGCGACGGGCTGTCGCAAGCGTTCCGACGAGCACGCGATCTCCTACCAGCGCTGGAACTGGTGGGCTCGCTTTCTCGCAATCACCACGGCCGGCCTTGCCGGGTTGGGCGGAATCGGCGCGATCACCTCTGCGAAGGGCAGCAGCCTGTTGGCGATCCTGGGCGGTGGGCTCGTCGTCCTCATGGTGCTCATCCGGGCGGTGGACGAAGGCCTGGGTGCCGCCCGGACCGCCGAGGGGCATCGACTGGCGGCAGTGCGTTTCCGCGAGATTCAGCTCCTCTACCTCACCTTCGGCAATTTTCCGCCTGACGACGGAACGGCTGCCGAAGAGAAGTTCCTCCAGATCCAGTCCCAGGCCGTGCAGGTCGAGGCCGATTCCCCGTTGGTCGAGCAGAAGTCCAGGCTGAAGCGGGAACAGCTGGAAAAGGAGGAGAAGGAAAGAAAGAAGCAGGAAGAAGCCGAAGAGCAGGGGGAAGCGGATTCGTAGCGGCTGGCCGGGCCGCGGCTCAGCCGCCTTCGGCCTCGAGCTCCTCGGCCAGTTCTGAGAGCGCCTCGAGCGAGACGCCGAGCGCCTGAGCGACCCTGCGAACGTCGCCCCAGGTCGGATCTGACCGGCCGCTCTCGATTTCGGCGATCAGCGACGGCGACAGCTCGGCCCGCGCGGCCAGAACCGCCTGGTCGATCCCCGCTTCCTCGCGCAGGGATCGAACGGCTCTGCCGAGGCCGCTCTGCGGTTCGGGCTTCACGTAAGGAAAACTATCGCCGGTAGGGTCGGTGCATGGGTCGCTACGTCGCGTTTCTGCGCGGGATGAACCTCGGCGGGCGGCGGATCAAGAACGAGGATCTGCGGCGGCACTTCGAGGAGATGGGATTGGAAGACGTCGGGACCTTCCGGGCGAGCGGCAACGTGATCTTCTCGACCGCGAAGCGCGAGGCCGAGGCGAAGCTGGCGTCCCGGGTGGAAGCGGAGCTGGGCGGGCGGCTCGGCTACGACGTGCCGGTCTTCCTCCGCAGCGCCGCGGAGCTGGCGGCTGTCGCCGCGCGCGAGCCCTTCGAGGCCGAGGCGGTGGCGAAGTCGAAGGGGAAGCTGCAGGTCTCCTTCCTGAAGAAGAAGCCGGCCGCCGCGGCGAAGGAGAAGGCGCTGGCGCAGGCGAGCGACGAGGACCTGCTGGCGATCGAGGGGCGCGAGTTCTACTGGCTGCCGAGCGGGGGGATCAGCGAATCCGACCTCGACCTGAAGGCGATCGACGCCGCGCTCGGGGCCGGGACGATGCGCACGATGGGGACGGTCGAGCAGATCGTGGCGAAGCATGGGTAGTGCTCCCGTCATTTGTTCCCCATAGCGACACAAATGACGGGCGCACTCAGCCGAGGTCGGCCCTGGGCAGCGCCGCGACCTCGAAGTCACGGCTGACCGCGCCGATCTCCTCAGGCAGGCGGGAGAGCTGGACGTTGGCGACGAAGTCCATCTCCTCGCCCAGCGGCCGGAAGAAGTTGTCGTAGTGGGTGGGGACGACCGCCCGCGGTTCGAGCCGGGGCAGGATCCGCCGCCAGTAGTCCTGGGTGAAGCTGCGGCCGGCGACGCCGGCGAGGAAGACGTCGACCCCACGCTCGCGGACCGCGTCGTCGACGAGGTTGGCGCTGCCCTGGTGGTAGAAGCGGAGGCCGGCGACGGAGATCGCGATGCCCCAGACCTGGCCGCAGCGGTAGGCGCCGGGCGAAAGCGAGTCGAGATGGTCGCAGCAGAGTTCGCCGTCGTAGGGCACGGCAAGGCCGAGCAGCAGCTTCGAATGCAGGCTGGGGGTGAAGGAGACCTCGAACGGGCCCAGCTCGTAGGTCTTGTAGGGCTCGACCTCGACCGCCCGCTCGGCCAGGCCGTGGAGCGCCATCAGGTTGAGCAGCGAGCGCGAGCCGTAGGCGTCGCAGCCGAAGCGGCGGGCGAGCGCCGGCGCGTCGAGAGCGTGGTCGAAGTGGGTGTGGCCGACCAGCACGCCGACGAAATCGTCCGGGGCGCGGACGAAGCGGTCGAGCGCGGCGGGGTCGGGCAGCGCGGTCCGCCGCAGGGCGAGGTCGCGGAAGGGGACGCGCGAGAGATAGGGGTCGACGAAGAGGGTCTTCCCCTCGTAGCCGAGCCGGTAGCCGGAGACGCCGAGCCATTCGACCTCGAGTCCGGCCGGCAACTGCAGCGGCCGCGCCTCCAGCTCGCCCAGTGCCTGGCGGTCGTCGCGTTCGCTGGAGCGCCGCGTCGCCCGCACCTTCGCCAGTTCGGTCAGGTGAACCAGCGGTCCCGTCATGTCTACGAGAGCGTCGCCGACAGCTTCGGCGGTTGCGCCAGCGTCTGGAAGACGACGCAGTAGCGCTCGGTCAGCTTCAGCAGCGTCGCCATCTGCTCTTCGTCGGCGTCGGTCTCCAAGGCGAAGCGGAGGCGGATCTCCCGGAACCCGACTGGCGCCTCGCGGTCAACCGCCAGGGTGCCGCGGAAGTCGAGGTCTCCCTCGGCGTGGACTTGCCCTCCCTCGACCGGGATCCCGATCGAGGTCGCTACGGCGCGGAGGGTGACGCCGGCACAGGCGGCGAGCGCCTCCAGCAGCATGTCGCCGGAGCAGAGCAGGGTCCCGTCACCGCCGCTGGCGGGGTGGAGGCCCGCTTCGGCGATCGCGCGGCCGGTATGGACCGAGCAGGAGACGCCCTCGCCCAGGGCTCCCTCGGCCCGCAAGGTGATCGTCGCGCTCTCGGGAGAGCTTTCGTAGCGCTCCTTCAGCGGCGCCTGGATCGCCCGCAGCTCCTCTTGCTCCACGTGTTCACCTTACGCGCTCCGCGTCCAACCGCATCCCACTAACTTGGTCCCTGCCATGGCGATCGCGACCGCAACCTCGCTCGACGTCTACGTCGGCGGCAGGCAGCTCTTCGAAGACGTCGGCTTCAAGCTGGAGCCGCGCGAACGGATGACGCTCTCGGGCCGCAACGGGGCCGGCAAGTCGACGCTGCTGCGGGTGCTGGCCGGGGAGCTGGCGCCCGACGCCGGCTCGCTCTCGGTGCAGCGCGGCGCCCGCGTCGCCCTCCACGACCAGCGGCCGCCGCGCCAGTCGGAGATGACACTCGGCGAGTACGTCTTCTCCGGCCGCACCGACATGCTCGCGACCGAGGCCGAGCTGGAGCGGCTGGAGGGGGAGATGTCCGGCGAGGCGAGCGAGGAGACGATGCGCGCCTACGCCGCCGCCCAGCAGCGGCTGGAAGCCGGCGGGGGCTACCGCTGGCGCGACCAGGTGCTCGAAGTCCTCCGCGGGCTCGGGTTCGACTCCGAGCAGACCGAGCGGTCGCTCGCGACCTTCTCCGGCGGCGAGCTGACCCGGGCCTCGCTGGCCCGCGCGCTCGCCACCCGCCCCGACCTGCTGCTCCTCGACGAGCCGACGAACCACCTCGACATCCCCTCGCTGGAGTGGCTCGAGCGCTACCTGGTCGACCTCGACTCGGCCGTCGTCCTCGTCGCCCACGACCGCTGGTTCCTGGAGGCGGTCGGGACCTCGGTGCTGGAGCTGGAGGCCGGCCGGGCCCGCTTCTTCGCCGGCCCCTGGCACGCCTGGCGCGAAGAACAGGCGAAACGGGAAATGGCCCTCGGCAAGGCGATCGAGCGCCAGCAGGCGGAGATCGCGCGGATGGAGCGCTTCGTGGAGCGCTTCCGCTACAAGGCCTCGAAGGCCCGCCAGGCGCAATCGCGGGTGAAGATGATCGAGAAATCCAAGCGCGACGGGCCGATGGCGGAAAAGCGCGACGGCCGTCAGCTCCGCTTCCACTTCAAGCCGCCCGAGCGGCCGGGGCGGGTGGTGCTCAAACTGGTCAACGGGACCCTGGAGGTGCCGGGGCGGACCCTGCTCGACAGGGCCAACCTCGAAATCGAACGCGGCGAACACGTGGTCCTGGTCGGGCCGAACGGGGCCGGCAAGACGACGCTGATCGAGACCCTGGCGGGGGAGCGCGAGCCGGCCTCGGGCAGCGTCCGCAGCGGCCACAACGTCAAGCTTGGCTTCCTCTCCCAGCACGCCGAGACCGCGGCCGGCAGCGGCAGCGTGCTCGACGCCGCGAAGCGGGAGACGGGGCTGACCGAGAACAAGGCCCGGGCCCTGCTCGGCGGCTTCCTCTTCTCCGGGGCCGACGTCGAGAAGCAGCTCGACGACATCTCCAGCGGCGAGCAGCGACGGCTCTCGCTGGCGATCCTCGTCTCCTCGGGGGCCAACGTCCTCGTCCTCGACGAGCCGACCAACCATCTCGACATCGAGAGCCGCGAGGCGCTCGAGGACGCGCTGACCGAGTTCGAGGGGACGGTGCTGCTCGTCTCCCACGACCGGGCGCTGCTGGAGGCGGTCGGCGGCCGCACCCTGGTCTGCGAGGGTGGGCGGCTGGAGAGCCACTCCAGCGGCTGGGCCGAGTACCAGGGGCGGCGCGACGAAGCCGAAGAGGAGGGGGCAGCGTCGAAGCCGAAGGCGGGTGGCGGCAAGAAGTACAGCGCGACCAAGCCGGCGCAGAAGGCGGCGCGCAAGGCGGCGAAGCTTGAGCAGCGGATCGAGAAGGCCGAGGCGAAGCTGCGCGAGCTGGAGGACGAGCTGGCCGACCCTGCCGCCTGGTCGAGCCCGACCGGGATCGAGCGGGCGACCAAGCGCCACGCAGAAGCGAAGGCGGCGGTCGAAGAGCTCTACGCCGAGTGGGAGGAGGCGGAGGCCGAAGCGCTCACCTGAGCGATCGCTGGTTGCCTTCTCCTCGGGTCGCGGCTCCGAGCTTCGCGCCCATCTTCACGGCTCGAACCGCGCTGGTCGCACCCGCCTGCAGGGTCGCCGCCACGAGGAACAGCAGCAAGCCGGGAATGCGCAGGATCGGCGAGCCGATCATCAGCAGGCCGATCCGCCCGAGGGCGTAGGGCGGCGCTGCGAGAGCGAACCCGAGCAGTCCGCCGACCGCGCCGGCGGAGATCCGGTCGCGCCACGATGCCGACGGTTCGATCCCGACCAGGCGGGAGGGGACGGCGACATAGGCGATCATCATCAGGCCGACGACCGTCCCGAGGCAGATCGCGAACCAGGGCGCCCCGGCGCGTGGCGCGAGCACGAGCGCTAGGCCCAGGCCGAGGCCGAGGGATCCTCCGGTGAGGAGGATCGGCCCCGGCCGCTGCCGCGCTTCGGCGATCGCAAGCCGGACGCGAGGGGTGCCCTTCTGGGCGACGGCGAAGCCGAAGACCGCGTTGAAGAAGAAGGCGCCGATCGTGATCGCGGCGATCGCCGCGATCAGGAGGACGACCAGCGGACCTTCCAGATCGCGGAAATCGCGGTCGTGAAACACGTGCGCGCGCAGCTCGTACATCGCCAGCCAGATCCAGACCGCCGGCAGCACCTGGATCAGCGTCAGGCGCCAGTTCGAGAACAGCACCCGCACTCCGCCGAGCAGCATCGCCACCCCGCCGACTGCGTAGGCGAGCGGCGCCAGGTAGCGGCGCGACCGGCTCAGATCCTCGATCGCGGCGGCGATATCGGCCTCGTCGCCGGTTCTGATGCCGGCGAGGACCCTGGTGATCCATGTGCGCACCCGGACTAGTAAAGCCGGCGCTCGAGCACGACGCGGGTGTTCTTGGCCGGAGCCAGGGTGATGTTGCGGACGCGGACCTTTTCCGGCTTTGGCGAGGCCGGGCGCAGGTCGGCGCGCTCGACGAACTCGCGGAGGATCGTTCGCATCTCGTATTCGGCGAAGGCGGCGCCGATGCAGCGGCGGGTGCCGCCGCCGAAGGGAATCCAGGCGTAGTTGTCGGCCTTGCCCTCGAGGAAGCGCTCGGGGCGGAACTCGTAGGGCCTGGGGAAGGCGTCCTCGCGGTAGTGGAGGCCGGCGATCGCCGCCAGCACGAAGGAGCCGGCGGGAAGCTCGTAGCCGCCGATCGTCGCCGGCTGGGTCAGCTTGCGGCCGACGTCGACGATCACCGGGCGATAGCGCAGCACCTCTTTGACGGTGGCGCCGAGGTAGTCGTCGGTGCCGGCCGCAAGCGAGTCGCGCAGGTTCGAAAGGACCGCGGGGTTGCGGTTCAGCAGCTCGACCGCCCAGGCGAGGCCGGTCGCGGTCGTCTCGTGCCCGGCGCCGAGCACGGTCACCAGCTCGTCGCGCAGTTCCTGGTCGGTCATCGGGTTGCCGTCCTCGTCGCGGGCCTCGAGCAGCAGCGAGAGGACGTCGTCGCGGTCCTCGTGGCCGGGCTCGGCGCGGCGCAGCCTGATCTCTTCGTAGATGAACTCGTCGAGGGCGGCGCGCGAGCGCAGGAAGCGCGGCCAGGGGCTGCCGGGCCCGAGGTTGCGGCGCAGCATCGGGAAGGAGGTGACGACCCCGACCCGGCGGGCGAAGTCCTCGATCAGGCGCTCGAAGCGGATCAGCCGAGCCTCGTCGTGGACCCCGAAGACGGCCCGCATGATCACCGCCAGGGTGATCCGCTGGGTGTGGGGGCGCATCGCGAACGGCTCGCCGACCGGCCAGCTCTCCATCTCCCGGCGGGTCATCTCGACGATCAGCTCGCCGTAGCGCTGGATCCGCTCCCCGTGGAAGGGCGGCAGCAGCAGCTTGCGCTGGCGCAGGTGGGGCTGGTCATCGAGGGTGAGGACCGAGTTCGGACCCAGCGCCGGCTCGAGCATCGTGGCGTTGGCCTCGCCGGCGTGGAAGGTCGCGGGTGAGCCGGTGAAGAGCGCTTTGACCAAGTCGGGGCTGGCGACGTAGACGATCTTGCCGAAGTAGGGGAAGCGGATCGTGAAGATGTCGCCCTGGCTGCGCTGGTGGGCGGCGAGGAAGCCGAGCGGATCCCGCGCGTAGTTGATCGCCTGGGCGATCGCCGGCGTCCGCGGTCCGGGTGGGAAGGGGTCGCGCCGGGTGGCGTGAGGACGGGGAAGGGTCGCCTGCTCCATCGTCGGGGGAGATTACAGAAACTGGCCAGCCAGCCAGTTTTCATTCTCCAAAATCCTGCTGAGCTACCGGCGCGAAGGTATATGCCGAGCATCCAGCGCAGGCATATACCTTCGCGCCACCCGCCTCAGAAGACGATCGTCCGCTCGCCGTCGACGAGGACCCGGTCGTCGAGGTGGGCCATCACCGCGCGAGCTAGGACCAGGCGCTCGATGTCGCGGCCGATGCGGATCATGTCGGTGACCTCGTCGCGGTGGTCGACCGGCTCGACGTCCTGGGCGATGATCGGGCCGGCGTCGAGCTCGGCGGTGACGTAGTGGGCGGTGGCACCGATCAGCTTGACGCCGCGCTCGTAGGCGCGGTGGTAGGGGTCGGCGCCGACGAAGGCCGGCAGGAAGCTGTGGTGGATGTTGATCGCCGGGGCGGCGAGGGCGCGGAGGAAGTCGTCGGAGAGGATCTGCATGTAGCGGGCGAGGACGAGCAGGTCGATCCCGTCCAGCAGCTCCAGCGCCCGACGCTCCGCCTCCGCCTTGTTCCCGCCCTCGACCGGGAGGTGGTGGAAGGGGAGGCCGACCGCCTCCACCTGGTCGGCGTGGTCACGGTGGTTGGAGATCACGGTGACCAGCTCGCCGCCGAGGTCGCCGTTGCGCCAGCGCCAGAGCAGGTCGGAGAGGCAGTGGTCCTCGCGCGAGACCATCACCGCAACCCGCTTCTCATGGACGCTCTGGTGGAACTCGTAGTCCATCTCGAACGGCTCGCCGATCTCGGCCGCGAAGCGCCGCTCCAGCGCCTCGCGTTCGCGCTCGGGCACGCGGTCGAAGACCATCCGGATGAAGAAGCGGCCCTCGGCGCTCGAGTGCTGGTCGACGTCGACGATGTTGAGGCCCGACTCGGCGAGGAAACCGCTGACCTGCGCGATCAGTCCCGGGCGGTCGGGGCAGGCGAGCAGCAGCCTTGAAGTGAGGGCGTCTCCCATCGGCCGATCATCGCGGATAGGGTGCGCGCGATGCGGATTGGAGCGATCCCCGACGGGCTGGTCGAGCGGCTCGGGCTGCTGCTCGGCAAGGTGCCGACGCCGATCGGCGAGGCGATGTTCTCGATGCCGGTGGCGCGCTCGCTGCAGGTGGCGCAGCGGACCGGAATCCTCGGGGCGCTGTCCGAGGGTCCGCGCGACCCGGCCGAGCTTGCCGAGCACTTGGGCCTGCAGGCGACTGGGACGGTGCGGGTGCTCGACGTGATCGCGACCCTGGGCCACGTCAGGCAGAACCCCGACGGGACCTATGAGATGACCAAGAGCGGGCACCGCTGGCTCGACCCGTGCTCGGACACCTATCTCGGCGACTTCCTCGCCGACACCGCCGAGTACTGGGACTGGTATGGCGGCCTCGAAGACCTGGTCCGCGACGGCAAGCACGTCGAGCTGCACGCGAAGGCGCCCGACGACCCTTACTGGCGCTCCTACATCCGCGGCCAGTTCCAGCTGGCGCGGCTCTCCAGCGCCGAAGTGGCGAAGACGATTCCGCTGGCGCGCGGTGCCCACTCGGTGCTCGACGTCGCCGGCGCCCACGGCGAGTACTCGATGGCGCTCTGCCGTCGGCACGAGGGGCTGCGGGCGACGATCGTCGACCTGCCCGGCAGCGCCGCGGTGGGGGAGGAGATCGTCGCCGAGGCGGGGATGAGCGACCGCGTCCGCCACCTGGTCTGCGACATGTTCGAGGTCGACTACGACGGTCATTACGACGGCGCCCTCTGCTTCAACATCATCCACCACCTCTCGCCCGACCAGATCCGGGCGCTGTTCCACCGCATCCACGCCGTGCTGCGGCCCGGCGCGCCGCTCTGCGTCCTCGACCTCTACGACCGGCCGGGCGGCAAGCAGGCGAACCTGGCCTCGATCCTCGGCCTCTTCTTCCATCTCACCTCCGGCGCCGACACCTACTCGGTCGATGACGCGTCGCGGTGGATGCGCGAGAGCGGTTACGGAAGGGTCGAGGTGAAGTCGTTCCGGACCCTGCCGGACCTGCGGTTGCTGATCGCCAAGGCCGCCTGAAGCGAAAGGTCGATCGAACGTGCTCTGCACGTCGGATTGACCTCTCGGATTGCAAGTTCGCGCCCGTCGGCAGGAACGGTGAAGTCGACTCCATGCCTGGGCTTGTGCGCTGTGTTGCGAGCGGACTTCCCTATGTGATGCCCGCCACACATGGGTTGAGCGCGAGACGCCACGGTTTTGCACTTGCTCACAAAACGCAAACATTTCACCCCGATCGTGTTCATCCTCCTTGCCTTTCCGGCCGCGGCCTTTGCCGCCACTGGGGAGGAGGGATCCGCTGGTCCCGCCGTCGGTGAGGCCGAGGTGGCCACGCTGGCGCCCCTGCAGCGGCCCGTCGATCGCTTCCACCACGTGGTGAGGACGATCGCCGCCGACATCCGCGCCGAAGAACGGGCGGCCGCGGAGCGCAAGGAGCGCGAAGCAGAGGAGCGGTTCGCCGCGCTGGGAGTCTCGATGGCGACGCTGGAATCGATCGCCTCCTGCGAGTCCGGCGGCAACCCGGCCGCGGTCTCCTCCGACGGCAGCTACCGCGGCAAATACCAGTTCGACTTCGGCACCTGGGAATCGATGGGCGGCAGCGGTGACCCCGCCGCGGCTCCCGAGTCCGAGCAGGACTACCGCGCGGCGCTGCTCTACGCGCAGTCCGGCTCCAGCCCCTGGCCCGTCTGCGGCTGAACCTACGATCCGGGGCGTGAACGAGGAGCAGGTTCCCGCCCCGGATCCCAGTGGGCCGAAACGCAAACCGCCGAAAGAGGCGATTGCGGAGGCGCGGGTGCGGGCGCCCAGCCGCGGCAACCGCAAGCTGGAGAGCTTCCTCGAGGCCGCCAACGCCGACGAGCAGGTGCGGGCCTGGTGGTACATGACCCAGGTCCAGTCCGAGCGGCTGGGGATGTCGGACCACAGCTGGGTCCACATGCAGATCGTCCTCAACATCGCCCTGCGGCTGTTGCGGCTGCTGGTCCGGGCCGGGGTCGAGCCGGCGATGGTCGCCGACCACGGGATGCGCGACCGCGACGCCGAGGTGGTCGTCGCCGGCGGCGCCCTGCTGCACGACGTCGGCATGTCGATCCACCGCGCCGACCACGAGGCCTACTCGCTGTTCCTCGCCAACGGCGCCCTGCAGCGACTGCTCGCCGACGCCTACAAGGAGCCCGAGCGCACCGTCGTCGCCTCGGAGATCCTCCACGCGATCATCGGCCACCGCCGCCGCGGCGAGCCCTACACGGTCGAGGCCGGTGTGGTCCGCGTCGCCGACGCCCTCGACATGGCCCAGGGTCGCACCCGGATCCCGCTCGAGTCCGGCCACGAGGGCATCCACTCGATCTCCGCCGCCGCCGTCGACGAGGTGACGATCGGCCAGGGCGAGGAGCGCCCGGTGCGGATCGAGATCAAGCTCAACAACTCCGCCGGCATCTTCCAGGTCGACGACCTGCTGGCGACGAAGATCCGCGGCACCCCGCTCGAGGGCCGGGTCGAAGTGATCGCCAAGGTCGAGGGCGAGACCGAGAAACGGCTGCTCTCGGGCTTCCGGCTCTCCTGATCGGCCTGAATCGTCCGCAGCTCCTGTTGCGCCTCTCAGGCGGGGAGCCGGAGAGACATCAACGTAACGTCTAGAACGTGACCTGGTTCCTCGTCAGTGCCGCGGTCGTCATCGTTCTTGCCGTTGCGGCGGCTTCGATTGCCTGGGCAGGCGTAAGCAGGGTCGGCGATTCCGGGCAGCGGACAAGATCGACCTCGATCACTTCCGCTACCCCGGTTCGAGTAGGGGATTGCCGATCGGACGGTCCTGCCGGCGATCGGCAGCGTCATGAATCGCGACAGAACCCCGATGGTTGGCGCGGTTGCCGGACCGGTTAGTTGAACCGCGCGAGGTCGCCCTTGCGCTGTTCCTTGCGCTTCTCCAGGCGGCCCTGGATCAGCGAGAGGGCGATCACCAGGACGGCGAAGAAGGCGATCACGCCGAAGCAGAAGAAGGTCACCGTCTTGTCGGTCACCGGCCCGGCCAGGCCGACGCCCTCGCTGGCCAGCGCCATCGGGGCGGTGGCCAGTATCAGGGCCCAGATCGAGAGCAGGGCTGCAACGGTGCGCTTCACGGGGCGGGAATTTAGCGCACATATAGGCGGCGCTGCGTAGGATGCGCCGCCATGTCCGAGCTCGAGGCGCTTCTGCTGGGGGTGGTCCAGGGACTGACCGAGTTCCTGCCGATCTCATCCTCCGGCCATCTGATCCTGGTTCCCTGGCTCCAGGACTACACGTTCCTGCAGGAACACCCGGAGTTCAACAAGACCTTCGACGTCGCCCTCCACGCCGGCACCCTGATCGCCGCGATCGCCTATTTCCGGGTCGAGGTGGTGGCGCTGATCCGCGGCTTCGTCCAGGCGGTGCGCCAGCGGGCGATCGAGACCCAGGACCAGCGCCTCTCGATCGCGATCGCGATCGGCACCGTCCCCGCGGTGATCGCCGGCGGCCTCGGCGCCAGCTTCATCGACGAGCACCTCGGCGAGCCCTGGATGATCGCCATCCAGCTGATGATCTTCGGCGCCCTGCTCGGCTGGGCGGACAAGATGCCCCAGCGGCGCAAACTCGACCAGACCGGCCTGCGCGACGGCTGGTACATCGGCCTCGCCCAGGTTCTGTCGCTGGCGCCGGGAACCTCGCGCTCGGGGATCACGATCACCGCTGGCCGCTGGCTCGGCCTCGACCGCGACGCCGCCGCCCGCTTCTCCTTCCTGATGCTGATCCCGGCGGTCGCCGGGGCCACCATCTACAAGGCCTACGAGTCGATCCACGAAGGGTTGCCGTCGGGGGTGGCGGGGCCGATGATCGTCGGCACCATCGCCGCCGCGGTGTCGGGCTACCTGGCGATCGCCTGGCTGCTGCGCCTGCTGCGCACGACCAGCTACCGGCCCTTCGTCCTCTACCGCTACGTGGTCGGGATCGGCGTCCTGCTGATCATCGCCACCGGCCTGCGCCCGGCGACCTTCTGAGCGAACGCAGCCGTCCCCGGCATGCGGGGGCAACTGCGTCTCGTAGGCTGATGCCGTGAGGTCGACGGCAGCCGCGCTCCGCCTGGATCCCGAGCCTCCCCCCGTCGCGTGGGGCCTGCTCGCGGTCGCTGCGGCGGTGGCGCTGGCGACGCTGCTCGTCTACCCGCTGGCGGACGAGGCGCCGGTGGTCTCGCTCAGCGTGGTCTACATCCCCGGGGTGCTCCTGGTCGCGACCGTATGGGGTTGGCGCCTGGGGCTGCTGACCGCGGTCCTCAGCGCGCTCGCCTTCAACTGGTTCCACATCCCGCCGACGGGCCGGTTCACGATCGCCGCCGACAAGGACGTGATCGCCGTCGCCGTCTTCGTGATCGTCGCGGCGGTCAGCAGCTACGTCGGCGAGGCGGCGCGCGCCCGGGCGGCCGAAGCGGAGCGGCGGCGCGAGGAGACCGAGGCAATGCTCGCGCGCCTGCGGGAACTCGCCGCCGAGCGGGACCGGATCGAAGCGGAGGCGATCGAGGCCGGCGCCCTGCGCCGCAGCGACGAGCTGAAGACGGCGCTGCTGCGCGCGGTCTCCCACGATCTGCGGACGCCGCTGACCTCGATCATCGCCGCGGGGACGGCGCTGGACTCGCCGACCCTGACCGAGGAGGAGCGGCACGAGCTGAGCGCGGCGGTGGTCGAGGAGGGCCAGCGGCTCTCGCGCCTGGTCGAGAACCTGATCGACGTCTCCCGGCTGGAATCCGGCAACGCCGAGCCGCGGCGGGAGCCGGTCGACCTGATCGGGGTGCTGGAGGCGGCGCGCGAATCGCTGGGAGACGGCAGCGCCGCGGTGCGGCTCGGAATCGACGAGGAGATCCCGGTGCCGGTCGCCGACCCGGTGCAACTGGAGCGGGCCTTCGCCAATCTCCTCGCCAACGCGCTCCACCACGGCGGCGGCCGGCCGGTCCTGGTGCGCTCGCGCGAGGTCGGCGGCCGTCTGGTCGTCCGCGTCGTCGACCAGGGGCCGGGGGTCCCCGAGCAGGAGCGCGAGCGGATCTTCGAGCCCTTCTACCGGCTCGAGGGGAGCGCGGGATCGGGGCTCGGGCTTTCGATCGCCAAGGGGTTCGTCGAGGCCAACGGCGGCGAGATCGCGGTCGAGTCGGTGCCGGGGCAGGGCAGCACCTTCGTCGTCACCTTCCCGCTCGCGGGGGAGCCGGCGCCGTGAACGGCCAGCCCCGGGTCCTCGTCTGCGACGACGAGCCGCAGATCGTGCGGGCGCTGCGGGTGATCCTCCGCGACGCCGGCTTCGAGGCGGTGCCGGCGAGCACCGGGGATGAGGCCCTCGACCTCGCGGCCGTCCGCCCGCCGCAGGCGGCGATCCTCGACCTGATGCTGCCCGACCTCGACGGAGTCGAGGTGACGCGCCGGATCCGCGAGTGGAGCGAGATGCCGATCATCGTCCTCTCCGCAGTCGGCGAGGAGGAGCGCAAGGTGGAGGCGCTGGCGGCCGGCGCCGACGACTACGTGACGAAGCCCTTCGGTCCCCGCGAGCTCGTCGCCCGCCTGGAAGCCGCGCTGCGCCGCGCCCGTCCCGAGGCCGAGGAGCCGGCGATCGCCGTCGACGGCCTCGAGATCGACCTCGCCGCCCGCAGCGTCCGCCGCGAAGGCGAGGCGATCCATCTCACCCCGACCGAGTTCGAGCTGCTGCGCGTCCTGGTCCGCAACCGCGGCCGGCTGATGACCCACCGCAACCTCCTGGTCGAGGTCTGGGGGGTCGAGTACGAAGACGATCTACAGGTGCTGCGTGCCCACGTCGCCAACCTGCGCCGCAAGATCGAGCCGCCGGGCGAGCACGTCTTCATCAGGACCGACCCGGGCGTCGGGTACCGGTTCGCCGCCTGACCGGCCGCCGAGCCGCCTTCACGAAATCTGTATACGGGGGCGCCGGTTCTTCATGCGGCCTTGACGGGGGCGGGCGCATGATCGATCCGTGCTCGCCGACCTCCTCGCCATAGCCCTCGCGGTCACCCTCTTCGCGCTGCTCTACGGCGCGATCGGGCTGATGGACCGGATCCGATGACCCAGGGCTGGCTGCAGATCGCGGTCTTCCTCGCCGTGCTGCTGGCGCTGGTCAAGCCGGTCGGTCTCTACATGGCGCGCGTCTTCAGCGACCAGCGCGTCTTCCTGACTCCGGTCGTCGCGCCGGTCGAGCGCCTCGCCTACAGGGCGCTGCGGGTGCGGCCCGAGCAGGGTCAGGACTGGAAGGCTTACGCGCGCAGCCTGGTCGTCTTCTCGCTGGTCTCCTGGCTGGCGCTCTACCTGATCCTCCGCACCCAGGGAGCCCACCCGCTCAACCCGCAGGGCTTCGGGTCCGGCCCCTGGGACCTCAGCTTCAACACCGCCTCGTCCTTCGTCACCAACACCAACTGGCAGTACTACGGCGGCGAGACGACCCTCTCCTACTTCTCGCAGATGGCGGGGCTGACGGTGCAGAACTTCGTCTCCGCCGCGGTCGGGATCGCGGTCGTCGTCGTCCTGATCCGCGGCATCGCCGCCCGCAGCGCCAGCGAGCTCGGCAACTTCTGGCGCGACCTGGTTCGCACCCTGCTCTACGTGCTGGTGCCGGCCGCCGCCCTCGCCGCCCTCTTCCTCGTCTCCCAGGGAGTGATCCAGAACCTCGACCACTCGCAGGCGATCCAAACCCTCGGCGGCGGTCAGCAGGTGCTCGCCCAGGGGCCGGTCGCCTCGCAGGAGGCGATCAAGGAGCTGGGGACGAACGGCGGCGGCTTCTTCAACGTCAACTCCGCCTACCCGTTCGAGAACCCCAGCGGCCTCACCAACTTCGTCGAGATGCTGCTGATCCTCGTCATCCCCGCCGCCCTCACCTACACCTACGGCCGCATGGTCGGCAGCCAGCGCCAAGGCTGGGCGATATTCGCGGCGATGTCGGTCCTCTTCGTCGCCGGGGTGGCCGTCGTCTACCTCGCCGAGCAGCACGGCAGTCCCGCCCAGCACGCCGCCGGTCTCCACACCGCCGCCTTCGACGGCTCCACCGGCGGCAACATGGTCGGCAAGGAGCAGCGCTTCGGGATCGCCAGCACCTCGCTGTGGACGGCGGTGACGACGGTCACCTCCTGCGGCGCGGTCAACGCCGCCTTCGAGTCGCTGACCGGGATCGGCGGCGCGGTCCCCTTCGTCAACCTCGGCCTCGGCGAGGTCGCCTTCGGCGGTGTCGGGGCGGGGCTCTACTCGATGCTCCTCTACGTCCTGCTCGCGGTCTTCATCGGCGGGTTGATGGTCGGTCGCACGCCCGAGTTCCTCGGCAAGAAGATCGGCGCCCGGGAGATCAAACTGGTCTCCCTCGGGGTCCTGTTCACGCCGCTGACGGTGCTGCTCTCCGCCGGGATCGCCGCGGCGGCGCCGGCCGCGAAGCAGTCGATCTACGCCGGCGTCAACCCGAGCGGGCTCTCCGAGACGCTCTACGCCTACCTCTCGCAGGCCAACAACAACGGCTCCGCCTGGGCCGGCTACACCGGGTTCGTCCAGCCCAACCCGCCCGGAAACGCCAGCGCCCACGGGCTCACCTTCACCGACCTGCTCGGCGGCGTCGTCCTCGTCGGCGCCCGCTTCGCGCCGATCCTCTTCGTCCTCGCCGTCGCCGGCGCCCTGGCCGGGAAGAAGGTCTCGCCGGCGGGCCTGGGGACGATGCGGACCGACAATCCGACCTTCGTCCTGCTCCTGATCGGGGTCGTGATCCTGGTCGGCGCCCTCACCTTCTTCCCCGCGATCCTGCTGGGGCCGGTCTCCAACGGGCTCAGCGCGAGGCTCTTTTGATGGTGGTCGGCTGATGCGGCGCGACCTGCTCACCTCGCTGCTCGCGGTCGTCGTCCTGACCGCCGCTCTCGGCCTCGCCTACCCGCTGGCGATCACCGCGGTGGCCCAGGTCGTCTTCCCGGGCGCGGCCGACGGGTCGAAGGTCTCCTTCGACGGCAGGGTGGTCGGCTCCGAGCTGATCGGCCAGGAATTCGTGGGCAGGGCCTATTTCCACCCGCGCCCCTCGGCGACCGGATACTCGGCCGACGTCACCTTCTTCGGCAACGCCGGCCCCAACAGCGCCGAACTGCGCGACTCGATCGAGGAGGACATCGCCGCCTACCTCGAGCTCGAGCGGCGCTACGACCCCTCGCTGACCCGCGCGCGGGTGCCGGTCGACGCGGTCACCGAATCCGCCTCCGGCGTCGACCCCCACATCTCCGAGGCCAACGCCCGCATCCAGGCGCACCGCGTCGCCGCCGTCCGCGGCCTCTCCCTGGCGCGGGTCGAAGAGCTGATCGCCGACCACACCGACAGCCGCTCGCTGGGGGTGCTCGGCGAGCCGGGGGTGAACGTCCTGCGGCTCAACGTCGCGCTCGAAGAAGAGGTGCCGCGGCGATGACCGCCAGGGCTCAGCCCCGTTCCCTGCTCGACCCCGCGATCGTCCGGCCGGCCCTGGTCGAGTCGGTGCGCAAGCTCGACCCGCGGGTGCAGGCTCGCAACCCGGTGATGTTCGTGGTCGAGATCGGCGCCGCGGTCACCACCGCCTCCTGGCTCGTCCGGGTCTTCGGCGGCGCCCCGCTCGGCGGCGGCAGCGAGCCGGCCTGGTTCACCTTCACGGTCACTGTCTGGCTCTGGCTGACGGTCGTCTTCGCCAACCTCGCCGAGGCGCTTGCCGAGGGCCGGGGCCGCGCCCAGGCCCAGAGCCTGCGGGCGATGCGGACCGAGACCGTCGCCAAGCTCCGCGACGGAGGCGAGAAACCGGCCTCCGAGCTGGCCCGCGGCGACGTCGTCGTCGTGGTCGCCGGCGAGGCGATCCCCGGCGACGGCACCGTGGTCGAGGGCATCGCCTCGGTCGACGAGTCGGCGATCACCGGCGAGTCGGCGCCGGTGATCCGCGAGGCCGGGGGCGATCGCAGCGCGGTGACCGGCGGCACCAGGGTCCTCTCCGACCGGATCGTGGTCGAGATCACCCAGGAGCCCGGCGGGTCGTTCCTCGACCGGATGATCTCCCTGGTCGAGGGAGCGGAGCGGCGCAAGACGCCGAACGAGGTGGCGCTCGGGATCCTGCTCGTCGCCCTCACCGCGGTCTTCGTCGCGGTCGTCGCCTCCCTGCGGCCGTTCGCCGGCTTCGCCGGCACCACGCTCTCGGTGACGACTCTGGTGGCGCTGCTGGTCGCCCTGATCCCGACCACGATCGGGGCCCTGCTCTCGGCGATCGGGATCGCCGGCATGGACCGGCTGGTCCGCCGCAACGTCCTCGCCCTGTCGGGCCGGGCGGTCGAGGCCTCCGGCGACTGCGACGTGCTGCTCCTCGACAAGACCGGGACGATCACCCTCGGCAACCGCGAGGCGGTCGAGCTGATGCCGATGCCCGGCGTCGCGGCGGAGGAGTTGGCCGAGGCGGCGCAGATGGCCTCGCTCGCCGACGAGACCCCCGAGGGCCGCTCGATCGTCGTCCTCGCCAAGTCCTACGGGATCCGCGAGCACGACTTCGACGGCCACGAGCCGACCTTCGTCCCCTTCAGCGCCGAAACCCGGATGAGCGGCGTCGACTTCAACGGCACCCGCCTGCGCAAGGGTGCGGGCGACGCGATCGAGGCCTGGGTGTCCGCCGAGGGCGGGAGATCGCCGGCCGAGCTGCGTGGCGAGCTCGACCGGGTCGGCGGCGAGGGCGGGACCCCGCTGGCGGTCGCGCGGGACGAGCGGGTGCTCGGCGTCGTCTACCTCAAAGACGTGGTCAAGGAGGGGATGCGGGCTCGCTTCGACCAGTTGCGGGCGATGGGCATCCGCACGGTCATGGTCACCGGCGACAACAAGCTGACCGCGGCGAAGATCGCCGCGGAGGCCGGCGTCGACGACTTCCTCGCCGAAGCGACGCCGGAGCGCAAGCTGGAGCTGATCCGCGAGCAGCAGGCCGACGGCCGCCTGGTCGCGATGACCGGCGACGGCACCAACGACGCCCCGGCGCTGGCCCAGGCCGACGTCGGCGTGGCGATGAACACCGGCACCCAGGCCGCCCGCGAGGCCGGCAACATGGTCGACCTCGACTCCAACCCGACGAAGCTGATCGAGATCGTCGAGGTCGGCAAGCAGCTGCTGATCACCCGCGGGGCGCTGACCACCTTCTCGATCGCCAACGACGTCGCCAAGTACTTCGCGATCCTGCCGGCGATGTTCGTCACCACCTGGGCCGCGGCGGGCGAGAAGGGGCCACTCGACGCGCTCAACGTGATGTCGCTGGGGACGCCGGAATCGGCGATCCTCTCGGCGGTGGTCTTCAACGCGCTGATCATCCCGTTGCTGATCCCGCTCTCGCTGCGCGGCGTCCGCTGCCGGCCGGTCGGTGCGACGGCGCTGCTGCGCCGCAACATCCTCGTCTTCGGCCTCGGCGGCTTGATCGTCCCCTTCGTCGGGATCAAGCTGATCGACCTCGTCATCCACAACCTGCTGGGAGCCTGATCGAGGGAGCCCATGCCACAGGGCCGCTACAAGATCTTCCTCGGCATGGCGGCCGGCGTCGGGAAGACCTACCGGATGCTGCAGGAGGGCCAGGCCGAACGGGGAGAGGGTCGCGATGTGGCGATCGGCTACCTGGAGCCGCACAAACGCGAGGAGACCTCCGCCCAGGCGCGCGGGTTGGAGACGGTGCCCCGCCGCCGCGTCACCTACCGCGAGGTCACGGTCGAGGAGTTGGACCTGCCCGCCGTCATCCGGCGCAGCCCGGAGCTGGCGCTGATCGACGAGCTCGCCCACTCGAACCCGCCCGGGGTCGAGCACCGCAAGCGCTACGAGGACATCGCCGAGGTGCTGGCGGCCGGGATCGACGTCTTCTCGACCGTCAACGTCCAGCACCTCGAGTCGCTGAACGACCAGGTGGCCGAGCTGACCGGGGTGCGGGTGCGGGAGACGGTGCCCGACTCGGTCCTCGGCAGCGCCGACGAGGTGGTGCTGATCGACCTCACCCCGGAGGCGCTGGTGGCGCGGCTGCGCGAGGGGAAGATCTACCCCGGCGAGACGATCGACGCCGCCCTGAACAACTTCTTCCGGATCGAGAACCTCGCCACGCTCCGTGAGGTGAGTCTGCGCCAGGTCGCCGAGAGCGTCGAAAGCAAGCGGCTCACCCTCGCCGTGGCCCCGAAGGCGGTGGGGGAGCGGATCCTGGCGCTGGTCCGGCCTCGGCCCAGCTCCCAGCGCCTGGTGCGGCGGGCCTGGCGCTCGGCGCAGCGGCTCGGCACCGACCTCGACCTGCTCTGGGTGAAGCCACCGGGACTGCCGATCGAGGGGGAGGTCGAGCGCCAGGTGACGGCGCTGCGCCAGCTCGCCTCGGTCCTCGGCGCCCGCTTCCTGATCGAGGAGCACGACGACCTCGTCGTCGCCGCGGCCCGCGTGGCGAAGGAGCGGGGGACCACCTACCTGATGGTCGGCGAGTCGGAGCCGCGCCGCGGCCTCGCCCGCCTGCGCGAGCCCTTGCCGCAGCGGTTGATGCGGGCGACGCCGGCCGGCGTCGACGTGCGGATCGTCGCCCACCGCGAGGAGGCCCGGTGATCGAGCACGTGCTGATCGCCCTGGCGCTGGCGCTTGGCCTCGGCGGCGGCTATCTGCTGGCGCGCTCGCGCCTGTGGCGCCGGCGCGAGGCCGAGCCGGTCCATCGCATCCTCCTGCCGTTCACCGGCACCGCGATCTCGCGCCGGGCGGTCGACGCGGCCCTTCGCCTCGCCCGGGCCGAGCACGCCGAGCTGATGCCCGCCTACCTCGCCCAGGTCCCGATGCGGTTGCCGCTCGAGTGCGCGATCCCGAGGGAGGCGGGCCGGGCGATGGCGATGCTGGAGACGATCGAGCAGCGCGCCACCGCCCAGGGCGTGCCCGTCGACGCCCGGATCGAGCGCGGGCGTTCCTACCGCCATGCGCTGGCGCGGCTGCTGGAGGGCGAGAGGGTGGACCGGGTCGTGGTCCCGGCCGGGAGCTCGAACGGGGCCGAGGGGCTCAGCGGCGACGACCTGGTCTGGCTGCTCGAGAAGGCCCCCGCCGAGGTCGTGATTCTGCGGCCCGCAGCCGACGACGCGGTGGGCCCGCTTGCCGCAATTTCGGGGTAAGCCCTGAGCCACCTGTGAAAATGGTGTGAACGCAGGCAGTTTGTCGCTGATTCGTGTGCATACAATCCATTCGTCAAGCACACCGCGCCCCTGAGTCCACCCACCCGGCGCAGTTGAAATCTTGAACTCACCACAGACCATCAGGCTCGGCGTCATCGACACCGACAGTGGCTTCGTAACCGTCCTCGCCAAGCGCGCCGAGGCGGCCGGCTGGCAGCTGCGCCAGGCGACCGGCGCCGTCCCTGCCCAGGAAATGGTCGCGATGAAGCTGAACGCGGTCCTGATCGACCCGGCGGTGATCGGCGACGAAGCCTGGGAGTACCTCGATCGCACCTGCGGCGAGCTCCCCGACCTCGGCGTGGTCGTCTGCACCAGCCGCTCGACCGTCGCCCAGCGGGTGCGGGGCCTGCGGCTCGGGGTCGACGACTGGATCACCAAGCCCTGCCATCCCGAGGAGGCGATGGCGCGGGTGGAAGCGGTCACCCGGCGCCGTCGGCGCGGTCGCGCCGAGACCGAGGCCGGCCCGCTCACCGCCGGCGAGCTGGAGGTGCGGCCGGACCAGTTCCAGGCGTTCGCCGCCGGCGAAAGCCTGGATTTGACCCGCCGCGAGTTCGAGCTCCTGCACCTGCTCGCCGACAGCAAAGGCCAGGTGCTCGAGCGCGAGACCATCTACCAGCGGGTCTGGGGCTACGCGATGGCCCACGGCGACCGCTCGGTCGACGTCTTCATCCGCAAGCTGCGCCAGAAGCTGGAGAAGCGCTCGCCGAGCTGGGCCTACATCCACACCCACTTCGGGGTCGGCTACCGCTTCGACCCCGAACCCGCCGGGATCCTCAAAGAGGAGATCCGGGCCGCCGACCCCGCCAGCCCGGAGTTCACGGATCGTTCACAACTGCTTCACGACGAGGTAACCGTCACCTCGTAGCCGCTCGCCATGCTCGCGGGCATGGGAAGGCTGGAGATCAAGCCTGAGGAGCACGCGGCGCTCGTCGACGGCCGCCCCCTGAGCCTGACCGTCCGCGAGCTGCAGCTCCTGGTCACCCTCTCCGAGCATCCGCAGCGGATCATGACCCGCGAGGAGCTGTTCGCCGAGGTCTGGGGGGGACGGCCGCGCAGCGACGACCGCTCGGTCGACGTCTACGTCAGCCGGCTGCGGGCGAAGCTGGGTGAAGCCCTGCCCGAAGCCAGCCTGATCCACACCCACAACGGCATCGGCTACCGCTTCTCACCCGACGCCTGAGCGGCCGATTTCCAGGGTCCTTTTACATCTTTTTTACAACCTCGACACACCCGCGTAACAAGCTGCGAAGTGGCCGCTGGGACGCTGCCGCAAGTCGTATCCACCCATTGCTTCAAGCAACCAGAAGGAGACAGAGTGAATAGCTCCAAGTGGCTCGCGGTCATCGTTGCCGCGGCGATCCTCGTATTCGGCGTTGCCGCCTGCGGCAGCAGCGACGACACGACCGGCGGCAGCGGCGGAGGCGGAGACCTCTCCGGACAGATCGCCGGCGCCGGCGCCAGCTCGCAGGAGGCCGCCCAGGAAGCCTGGATCGCCAACTTCGAGGCCGAAAACGCGGACGTGACGATGTCCTACGACCCGGTCGGTTCGGGCTGCGGGCGCGAGCAGTTCATCGCCGGCGGCGTCGCCTATGCCGGCAGCGACGCTGCTGTCTCCCCGGAAGAAGGCGAGCTCGACAAGGCGCTCAACCGCTGCAAACCGGGCGAACTGATCGAGATCCCGGCCTACGTCTCGCCGATCGCGATCGTCTACAACCTGCCTGAGGTCGAAGAGCTGCAGCTCTCGCCGGAAACGCTGGCGAAGATCTTCAACCAGGAAATCACCGAGTGGAACGACAAGGCGATCGCCGCCGACAACCCCGGCGTCGAGCTGCCTGACACCCGCATCACCCCGGTCAACCGCTCCGACGAGTCGGGGACCACGGAGAACTTCACCGAATACCTCTCCGAGGTCGTGCCGGATGTCTGGACCCATGAAGTCAGCGGCGACTGGCCGGTGAAGGGCGGCGAGGCAGCTTCGGGCACCTCGGGCGTGGTCGAGGCCGTCGGCGCCGGCGAAGGCGCGATCGGATACGCCGATGCCTCGCAGGCCGGCGAACTCGGCATCGCCAACATCGAGGTCGGCAGCGAGTTCGTGGCCCCGACTCCGGAGGCCGCCGCGAAGATCCTCGAGGCGTCCCCCGAAGACAAGGCGATCAAAAAGGGCCAGTACATGTTCCCGTTCGCGCTTCACCGCGAGACGACCGAATCGGGCACCTACCCGATCGTCCTCGTCTCCTACCTCCTCGCTTGCACCCAGTACGACTCGCAGGCTGAAGCGGACACCGTGAAGGCGTACCTCGAATACGTCGTCAGCCCCGAAGGGCAGGAAGCGGCCGCCGAAAACGCCGGCTCCGCACCGCTCTCGCAGACGCTGACGGACAAAGTCACCCCGGCTGTGGAAGCGATCAAAGCCGGTTAGCTCCCAGTGGCTCGGGTCGACACCACGACCAATGCCGGTCAGATCCTCGCGGCGGCGTCCGGTGGGCGCCGCCGCGCGGGTGACCGCATCTTCTCCAACCTGGCGACGGTCTCCGGGGTCACGATCCTCGTCCTGCTGGCGGGCGTCGCGATCTTCCTCTTCGCCGAGGGACTGCCGGCGGTGACCGCCAGCGCCAGCGATCTCCCCGGCGGCGAGAGCTTCGTCGACTACGTCGCCCCGCTCGCCTTCGGCACCGTCCTGGCGGCTGCCCTGGCGACGATCCTGGCGGTGCCGCTGGCGGTTGCCGTCGCCCTCTTCATCACCCACATCGCCTCGCCCAGGGTGGCGCTGACGCTCGGCTATCTGGTCGATCTGCTGGCCGCGGTGCCGAGCATCGTCTACGGCCTCTGGGGAATCTTCGTCCTCGGCCCGGCGGCGGTTCCGGCGATGCAATGGCTGGAAGAGCATCTCGGCTTCATCCCCTTCTTCGAGGGGCCGGCCTCGGCGACGGGGCGGACGATGTTCGTGGTCGGGATCGTCCTCGCGGTGATGATCCTGCCGATCGTCTCCGCCGTTGCCCGCGAGGTCTTCTCGCAGACTCCGCGCCGCCTGCAGGAAGGCGCGCAGGCTCTCGGCGCGACCCGCTGGGAGATGATCCGGATGACCGTTCTCCCGTTCGGCAAATCTTCGGTGATCAGCGGCGCCATGCTCGGCCTCGGCCGGGCGCTCGGCGAGACGATGGCGGTGACGATCATCCTCTCCGTTTCCGGCATCGTCACCTTCAACCTGATCGGCCAGGCGAACCCCTCGACGATCGCCGCCAACATCGCCCTCGACTTCCCCGAGTCCTCGGGGTTGGCGATCAACCTGCTGATCGCCACCGGCCTCGTCCTCTTCGCGATAACCCTCGCGACCAACTTCCTGGCGCGCTGGATCATCTCGCGCCAGATGACCGAATAGATGGCGCCGCCGACCGAGAAGAGCCCCACCGGGGTCGAGCTCACGACCCAGCCCCTGGCGCTCGGCCCCAATGGGATCACCGGCGGCACCCTGCCCGCCTGGGGGCAGTACGCGGTGATCGCCGGAGCCGTGGCTTTCTCGGTCGCCCTGCTGCTGGCGATCGGCTCCTTCAGCGTCGGTTTGATGCTGGCGCTGACGGTGGTGGTCGCCTGCGCTGGCATCTATGCCTGGTCGCGGGTGGTGGAGGGCCCCCGGCGCGCACTCGACCGGGCGGTGACGCTCTCGATCGCCGCTGCCTTCGGGCTGGCGATGATCCCGTTGTTCTCGTTGCTCTTCGAGGTCACCAAGCGCGGCATCCCAGGCCTCAGCGCCGAATTCTTCACCGACGACTCCCGCGGCGTGGTCGGCGGCGGCGGCGCCCAGCACGCGATCGTCGGCACCCTGGTGATCACCGGCGTGGCGGTGGTGATCTCGGTCCCGATCGGGATCATGGCGGCGATCTACCTGGTTGAGTACGGGACCGGGAAGCTGCGGCGGGCGCTGACCTTCTTCGTCGACGTGATGACCGGCATCCCCTCGATCGTCGCCGGCCTCTTCGCCTACGCGCTGTTCGAGATCTTCTTCGGTCCGGGTGTCCGCATGGGGGTGATGGGTTCCGTGGCGCTCTCGGTGCTGATGATCCCGATCGTCATCCGCTCTGCCGAGGAGGTCTTGAAGATCGTCCCCAAACATCTGCGCGAAGCGGCCTACGCGCTCGGCACCCCGAAGTGGAAGACGATCGTGAAAATCGTCCTGCCAACCGCCTTCGCCGGACTCGTCACCGGGGTGATGCTGGCGACCGCGCGGGTGATCGGCGAGACCGCACCGTTGCTGGTCACCACCGGGGTGATCAACTCGCTCAACACCGATCCGCTCGACGGCCGGATGGAAAACCTCGCCGTTTTCGCCTACAGCCAGTACCGCTCCCCGGGGGTGGACAAGATGGCCTCCTACGACCTCGCCTGGGCAGCGGCGCTGGTGCTCATAGCTATCGTGATGATCCTCAACGTCGTCGCCCGGCTCGTCTACCGACGCTACAAAACCGAGATCCGCTGAGCCAGTGGAAGAAAAGGAACCAAGAGCCATGCCGGAGACCGACGTGACCGAGGCCGCGAGGGCTCCCGGTCGGAAACAGGAGGAGACTCTGGAGACCAGGGCGGCAAGCACGGGATCGAGCTTGGCCAACAGTCGTCGCCGCGCGAAGACGATCGAGGCGAAGCACGTCGACCTCTACTACGGCGCCTTCCAGGCGGTCGAAGGCGTGACGATGACGATCGAACCGAACAAGGTGACGGCGCTGATCGGCTCCTCCGGCTGCGGCAAGACCACCTTCCTGCGCTCGCTCAACCGGATGCACGAGTTGACGCCGGGGGCAACCGTGAAAGGGGGGATCACGCTCGACGGCGAGGACATGTACGCGCCGGGGGTGGACCCCGTCAAGGTCCGCCGTCTGGTCGGCATGGTCTTCCAGCAGCCCAACCCGTTCCCGACGATGTCGATCTACGACAACGTCGCCGCCGGGCTCAACCTCAACTCGCGCCGGATGAAGAAGTCCGACAAGGACGGGGTGGTGGAGCGCAGCCTGCGCGGCGCTCACCTCTGGAACGAGGTCAAGGACCGGCTCGACAAGCCCGGCTCCGGCCTCTCCGGCGGGCAGCAGCAACGGCTCTGCATCGCTCGGGCGATCGCCGTCGAGCCCGAGGTGCTGCTGATGGACGAGCCCTGCTCGGCGCTGGACCCGGTCGCGACCCTGGCGGTCGAGGAGCTGATCTCCGAGCTGAAGAACCACTACACGATCGTGATCGTCACTCACAACATGCAGCAGGCGGCCCGCGCCAGCGACATCACCGCCTTTTTCAACCTCGAAGAGTCGGGAAAGCCCGGCCGCCTGGTCGAGATCAACGAGACCGAGACGATCTTCACCAAACCGGAGCAACAGGCGACGGAGGACTACGTCAGCGGCCGTTTCGGCTGAGGGAGGTAAGGGGAGATGCCGGAAATAGCGCGAACCGAATACATCGAGGAACTTGCGAATCTGGAGGCCAGCGCCCTGGGCGGTCTCGACATGGTCAACACCGCGCTCGGCCGCACGATGGAAGCGGTCGAGCATCAGGACGTCGAGCTGGCCCAGGTGGTGATCGCCGACGACGACCGGATCGACGGCCGCTATCTGGAGGTGCACCAGAGCCTGATCACGATGCTGGCGACCCAGTCGCCGGTGGCGACCGACCTGCGCCTGATCTCCTCGCTGCTGCACGTGCTGAAGAGCATCGAGCGGATGGGCGACCAGTGCGTCAACGTCTGCAAGCTGCTGCCGCTCTCGGGGACGCAACCACCGGCGGACGCGGAGATGGTGAAGCTGATCCTGGCGATGGGCGGCCACACGAAGACGCTGAATTCCCAGGCGAAGCGGGCTTTCGAAGAGCGCAACGTGGAGATGGCCCGCGATTTGGTCCGGCGCGACGACGCGGTCGACAACCTCAACCGCGAGTGCTTCCACCTGGCGCTGGCAATCGGCGACGACGCCGACCGGCGCGAATGGGCGATGACGATGCTGCTGGCGGCACGGGCGATCGAGCGGATCGCAGACAACGCCGTCGATATCGGCGAGCAGGTCGCCTTCGTCGTCACCGGGTTGTTCCGGGAGTTCGAGGACGCTTCGCACCCCTCTTGAGGCGGGGCGCCGGCGTGGGACTCCTGCGCTGGATGCTCGGAGTCCCACGCCGGCGTACCAGTTCGAGCGGGGTTCTTTTGCTAGATGGTGGGTCACCGGGCCTGGGTTGAGATCCGGCTGGCCTGGGAACATGCGAGGTCTGCGCTTATGACTCTCTGTGCGGCAATAGATATTGGGTCCAACACGACTCGGCTGCTCGTGGCCGAGCCGATCGACGGGCAGCTGAAGAAGACGATGGAGCAGCGGGCCTATACGCGGATCGGCAAGGCGGTCGACGACGACGGGCGGATCGCGGCGGAGAAAGTCAGCGAAGTCGGCGAGGTCGTCGCCACCCAGGTGCGGCTGGCCCGCGAGCTGGGGGCGGTGGAGATCCGCGCCGTAGCGACCGCGGCGGTGCGCGAGGCGAAGAACGGGGGAGAGGTGGCCGCTGCGGTCGCCGCTGCCGCCGGGATCCCGATCGAGATCCTCTCCGAGGAGGAGGAGGGCCGGCTCTCCTTCATCGGCGCGACGAAGACGCTCGGGCATCCGGCCGAGGGGCTGGTCGGCGTCGTCGACATCGGCGGCGGCTCGACCGAGGTGATCCTCGGCACCGTCACCGACGGCGTCCAGAGCGTCCGCTCCTGGCCGGTCGGCTCCGGCAACCTCGCCGACGAGCTGCTCTCCTCCGACCCGCCCTCGGCAGCGGAAATCCGCCGCACCCGCGACCGCATCGAGGACATCTTCGAGGGGGTCGAGATCGAACGTCCGGCGCAGGCCGTCGCCGTCGGCGGCTCCGCCACCTCGCTGCGCCGCCTGGTCGGCGCCGTGCTCGAGTACGAGACCCTGGAGCGCGGCATCCGCGTCCTCTGCGGCGATCCCGCGGCCGACGTCGGCCGCCGCTTCGAGCTCGATCCGACCCGCGTCCGCATCCTCCCGACCGGCGTCCTCCTGCTCGAGAAGCTCTCCGACCTCCTCGGCCAGCCCCTCCAGATCGGCAAGGGCGGCCTCCGCGAGGGAGTGATCCTCGACCTCCTCAACGGCAGCTTCAACGGCTCGTCCTCCGAGCCCCTCGCGGCTTAGCCGAATTCTTCGCGCAGGGCCAACCGGCGACGCTCGCGGAGGCGAGCTCGCTCTTTCTCTCGCCTGTCGTTCTCTTCTCGCATGCGGATCAGGCGTTCCCCTTCCGCAGGGTCGGATTCAACGATACGAAGCGCCCTCTTGAAGTCGAGGACCGCCGAGCGCTCGGCGAGACGCCAGGCTAGATCCCGCTTTTCTCGTTCGGTCATCGTTTCGAATCTACTTCCAGTTGCGTACTGTCACTTCTGGTCGGCTGCCTCAGCCCCTCGATCTCGGCATTTATGTCCGCCAGCGCCTCGGCGAAGTTGCTGACGCTCTCCTCTATCTGCCTTATGTCTGCTTCGTTTCGTTCTGCCGATTGGTCGGTCCCGTCGGCGAACTTTGCCCCTCGGGTCGAGATCTCGATGGGCAGTCGCCCTCGGATCAGCCCCGAAATAGAGGGGGTGGCGATCAGTAGTCCGCCATAGAAGACCAACAGGGCGACCTCCAGTCGATAAAGGCTCATCTGTCCGAAGGCGGCGGCGGGTAGATCGGGGTTTCCATCTTCCCCAAGCGGGATCGGCACTCCGATGAACGCCATGAGGGCGAGGCCGAGTACGACGGCCACGAGGGCTCTGACGAGGTGTCGCTCGACCATGCCTGGAGAAGTTCGGCGCGACTGAAGCTCTCCCCCTCACCAGGCGACTCACCCCGCGTTCTCCGCCTTTTCACATCTTTTCTCTGTGCGTAGCGAAGTCTGCAGGTGAAAGACGATCACGAAATAGGGAGAGCACCGATGACTTCCCGTGTTGACATGCATTGCCACTCGACTGCCTCGCAGTTCTCGAAGCTGGGCGTTCAGCGCTCGCTGGGGCTGCCGGAGTGCGCGACCCCGCCGCAGGAGGTCTACGAGCTCGCCAAGAGGCGCGGGATGGACTTCGTCACGATCACCGACCACGACACGATCGACGGCTGCCTAGAGCTCGCCGATCGTCCCGACTGCTTCGTCTCCGAGGAGCTGACCGCCCGCTTCGCCGGCGAGCCCCAGGCGGTTCACGTCCTCTGTTACGGGATCGATCCCGGAGACCACGAGTGGCTGCAGGCACATTCCGGCGATGTCGAGGCCTGCGCCGCATACCTTCACCAGCAGGGGATCGCCTGCGCCCTGGCGCATCCCTTCTTCAACGTCGCCGCGCCGCTGACCCGGCGCCACCGGCGGCGACTGGCGGAGCTCTTCCCGATCTGGGAGGTCCGCAACGGCTCTCGGGCCGCCGAGCTGAACATGCCCGCCGCCGTCTACGTGGAGACGCACGGCGGCACCGGCATCGGCGGTTCCGACGACCATGCCGGCGTCGACATCGGCCGCACCTTCACCGAGGTGCCCGCCGCGACGACGCCGGAAGAGTTTCTCGCCCACCTGCAGCGCGGCGACGCCGAAGCGGGTGGGGAACAGGGCAGCGCTGCGAAGTGGGCGCATGCGGCGATGGCCTTGGCTACTCGGGCTCTGGCGGTGGGGGGCGGGCGGGAGTCCGTCCCCGGACAACAGCGGGGAGGGTCCGGGGACGGACTCCCGCCCGCCCACACGGGCGGTCCGGATGCTGCGGCTGTGCTGAAGATGGCCGAACGGGTGATCCGCGAGGGGGCTGCCCGTGAGGGGAAGATTGCTGCTGATGTCGGACCCGATGACGCGCGGGCGCTTTTGGAGGCTTGGCTCGACGGGATGGGGCTTGAGGTCCGCGGCGCCGAGCTGATCGCCTACCTGCAGGCGGACGAGTTCTCCCACGCCGACCTCTACCGCCGCGCCCGCCGGCGCCATGATCGCGGCTTGCGCGCCGCGGTCGACGGGGGCGCCCAGGCGGTCTCCAGCGGGGACCTTCAGAGCGCCGTCAACGGTCTCTTCGAGGCCCTCGTCCCGGCGATCCCCTATGCGCCGGCGACCGCCTTCCTCGGCGCCGAGAAGGCGAAGCTGCGCGACCGCCGCGGCGAGCGCCAGCGGGTCGCGGTGATCGCCGACGGGATCGGCTCGATGCACGGCGTCACCCACACGATCGAACAGATCCGCGAGCGCGGCGTCCCCGGTTTCGAGGTCGACATCGTCGGCACCGACCCCGGCGTCGACCGCCGCCTCCCCGCCGCCGCTGAACTCGAGATCCCCTTCTACGAGGGGATGATCCTCGGCGTCCCCGGCCTGCCCGACCTTGTCGAGACCCTGGCCGAAGGCTCCTACGACCTGGTCCACGTCACCGCCCCCGGGCCGGCCGGGATCGCCGCGACCCTGATCAGCCGGATCACCGGCGTGCCGCTGCTGGCCAGCTACCACACCGAGATCGCCGCCTACGCCGGCATGCGCACGCAGGACAGCACCCTCGAGGCGCTGACCCGGGCCGGCCTCGGCGCCTTCTACACGGCCCCCGCGGCGGTCCTCTCCCCGAGCCCCTCCGCCGACGCCTCGGTCGCCGCCCTCGGCGCCGATCCGGCCCGGATCGGCCGCTGGGAGCGCGGCGTCGACCTCGACCGCTTCGATCCGGCCAAGGCCGACCGCGACGCCTTCCCCGGCGAGATCAAGGTCCTCTACGCGGGACGCCTGACCCGCGAAAAGGGGGTCGACCTGCTGGCCGAAGCCTTCCTCCGCGCGCACGAGGCCGACCCGCGCCTGCACCTGTTGCTGGCCGGCGGCGGCCCCGAGGAAGCCGAGCTGCGCCAGCGCCTCGGCGACCGCGCCACCTTCCTCGGCTGGCTCTCCGGCGAGGACCTGCCCCGCGCCTACGCCAGCGCCGACGCCTTCCTCTTCTGCAGCAGCACCGACACCTACGGCCAGGTGATCCTCGAGGCCGCCGCCAGCGGGCTGCCGATCGTCGCCGTCGCCGAGGGCGGGCCGGCGGCGCTGGTCGAGAACCGCCACACCGGGCTCCTCTGCCGACCCGACGCCGACCACCTCGCCGGGACGCTGCTGCAGCTGGCCTCCTCGCCCCGGCTGCGTCGCCAGCTCGGCGAGGCCGGCGCCCGCGCCGCCCGCGAGCGCTCCTGGGAGCGCTCGATGTCCCAGCTCGCCGCCGGCTACCGGCGCGCCCTCGACGCCGCTTCCGCGGCCCCCGCGCAGGCCCTCGCCGGTGCTGCCTGAAAGCCCGCCGTTCACGGCGCCGGCGCCCGCCGGCCCGCGGGTGGACCGTGGGTACGATGGAGCCATCGACGATTCCGATCTCTATTTCAACCGCGAGCTCTCCTGGCTCGACTTCAACCAGCGGGTCCTGGAGCTGGCCGAGGACCCCGAGGTGCCGCTGCTGGAGCGGGCCCGCTTCTGCGGGATCTACGCCAACAACCTCGACGAGTTCTTCATGGTTCGGGTCGCCGGCCTCTTCGATCAGCTCGACGCCGGGATCGAAGCCAGCGGTCCTGACGGCCTCACTCCGAAGGAGCAGATCGACGCGATCCAGCGCCGTGTGCTCGAACTCGACGACCGCCTTTGCGAGTGCTTCAACGGCGACCTGCGGCCGGCGCTGGAGGGTCACGGAATCCGCATCGTCACCCTGGAGACGGCGAACGACGAGGAGCGGCGCGAGATCGACGCCCGCTTCGAGCAGCAGGTCTTCCCGGCGCTGACCCCACTGGTGATCGGGCTCGGCCGGCCCTTCCCCTACATCTCCAACCTCTCGCTCAGCCTCGGGGTGCTGCTCAGCGACGTCGAGTCCGGCAACGAGATCATCGCCCGGGTCAAGGTGCCGAAGGAGCTGCTCGGCCGCTTCCTGCCGCTCGGCGACGACGGCAAGACCTTCGTTCCCCTGGAGGAGGTGATCGCCGCCAACCTCGACGCCCTCTTTCCGGGGATCGAGGTGATCGACCACGGCTACTTCCGTGTCACCCGCGACGCCGATTTCACCGTCTCCGACGAGGCCGACGACCTTCTGCAGGCGGTCCAGGACGAGATCCGCCGTCGCCGCTTCGGCGAGGTGGTGCGGCTCGAGGTGGCCTCCGGGATGAACCCGAAGCTGCGCTCCCAGCTGGTCGAGGCGCTGCGCCTGGAAGACCGCGAGGTCTATGACGTCGAGGGGTTGATCGACCTCGCCGACCTCGACGCGATCGCCGACGTCCCCGGTCATGCCGAGCTGCGCTGGCCCCCGTGGTCGCCGGTCACCCAGCCGCGCCTGCAGGGCGACGACGACGACCAGGGCGACATCTTCGCCGCGATCCGCCAGCGGGATCTGGTCGTCCACCATCCATATGACTCCTTCGCCACCTCGGTCGAGCGCTTCGTCGCCCAGGCGGTCGCCGACCCCGACGTGCTGGCGATCAAGCAGACCGTGTACCGGACCAGCGACGACTCGCCGCTGGTGCCGTCGCTGATCCGCGCCTCCGAACGCGGCAAGCAGGCGGTCTGCATGGTCGAGCTGAAAGCCCGCTTCGACGAGGAGGCGAACATCCACTGGGCGAAGTCGCTGGAGGAGTCGGGGGTCCACGTCGTCTACGGCATCCCCGGTCTCAAGACCCACGTCAAGGCGATCCTCGTCGCCCGCCGCGAGGGCGAGGAAGTGCGCGAGTACGTCCACGTCGGCACCGGCAACTACAACCCGACGACCGCCCGCCTCTACACCGACTTCGGGCTCTTCACCGCCGACCCGGACATCGGCGCCGACGTCGCCGAGATGTTCAATTTCCTCACCGGCTACGGCCGGCCGGCCGAGTACCGCAAGGTGCTGGTCTCGCCGACGACGATGCGCGACCAGATCGTCGCCGAGATCGAGCGGACCGCCGCGGCGCAGCAGGCCGGGGAGGAGGCGCGGATCACGCTGAAGATGAACGCGCTGGTCGACGCTCGCTGCATCCAGGCTCTGTACGAGGCCTCGCGGGCGGGAGTGCGGATCGACCTCAACGTGCGCGGGATCTGCTGCCTGCGGCCGGGGGTCGAGGGGGTCTCCGAGAACATCACCGTGCGCTCGGTGGTCGGCCGCTTCCTCGAGCACTCGCGGATCTACGCCTTCCGTCGCGGCGAGGAGACGCGTGTCCTGATGGGCTCGGCCGACCTCATGCCGCGCAACCTCGACAGCCGGGTCGAGCTGGTGGCCCCGGTCGAGGACGAGTCCCTGAAAGCGGAGCTGCTCGACGTGCTCGAGCTCTGCCTCGCCGACAACACCAACTCCTGGCAGCTCGATTCCGACGGCACCTGGACCCGGCATCCTCCCGAGGGCGAGCTGCGCAACGCCCAGGACGCGCTGATGGCACGGCATTCCGCACGTGCCGCGGAGCATCTGGCGACCTCGCCCGCCTGAGACGCACCCCGGCCGCGTCGCTGACTAGGATGCGCCGCAGTGGCGCGCTTCTCGCTTCTTCCTCGCGACCGGACTTTCTTCGACCTCTTCATCCAAGCGGGTCAGAACTCGCTGCACGCCGCGCGCCTGCTCGACGAGATGATGAACACCTGGCCCGACTCGGGCGGGCTCTCGCGGTCGATCGTCGAGGCCGAGCAGGAGGGCGACCGGATCACCCACGAGATCATCAAACGCCTCAACTCGACCTTCGTCACCCCGATCGACCGCGAGGACATCTACGGGCTGGCGACGCAGATGGACGACATCGTCGACTTCACCGAGGAGGCCGCCGACTTCCTCGGGCTCTACAAGATCGAGGCGCCGATGGAGCAGGCCCAGGCGCTGACCAAGGTCCTCGTCGCCTCCTGCGAGCAGCTGGCGATGGGGCTGGAGAATCTGCCCTCGTTCAAGGACCTCGACAAGTACTGGATCGAGATCCACCGGCTCGAGAACGACGGCGACCGGATCTCCCGCGACGCCGTCGCCTCGCTCTTCTCCAACGGGATCGATCCGATGATCGTGATCCGCTGGAAGGACATGTTCGCCGTGCTCGAGGAGGCGATCGACGCGACCGAGACCGCGGCGCAGATCCTCGAGGGCATCGTGATCAAGAACTCGTGACGGGCGTGGAGTTGTGGATTCGGACGTAATCCTCATCCTGGTCATCGGCACGGCGCTGGCGTTCGACTTCACCAACGGGTTCCACGACACCGCGAACGTCGTCGCCACCTCGATCTCGACCGGCGCGGCGCGGCCGCAGGTGGCGATCGGAGCCGCCGCCCTGCTGAACTTCGTCGGCGCCTTCATCTCGATCAGCGTCGCCGCCACCGTCGCCAAAGACGTCGTCGACGCCGAAGTGATCACCCCGACGATCGTCTTCGCCGGGCTGATCGGGGCGATCGCCTGGAACCTGATCACCTGGTGGTTCGGGCTGCCCTCCAGCTCCTCGCATGCGCTGATCGGCGGCGTCGTCGGCTCGGCCGTGGCGGCGGTCGGGTTCGACGCGGTGATCGCCGAAGGCGTCGTCGGCAAAGTCCTGATCCCGGCGGTCGTCGCCCCGGTGCTCGCCTTTCTCGTCGCCGGGATCGCGATCGGGGTCTCCTACCGGGTGGTCGGCAAGCACCGGCCCGGCATCGTCAGCCGCGGCTACCGCTACGGGCAGATCGTCTCCGGTGGGCTGCTGGCGCTGGCGCACGGGACCAACGACGCCCAGAAGACGATGGGGATCATCACCCTGGCGCTGATCGCCAACGGAACCCTCGGCGCCGATGCCGACCCGCCCTTCTGGGTGATCGCCTCGGCGGCGACGGCGATCGCCCTCGGCACCTACAGCGGCGGCTGGCGGATCATCAAGACGACCGGCACCCGGATCATCAAGATGGACGCGGCCCAGGGCTTCTCGGCCCAGGGGGCGGGTGCGGCGGTGATCCTCGCCTCGACCCACTACGGCTTCCCGCTCTCGACCACCCACGTGATCAACGGCGGCATCATGGGGTCCGGGGCGGCCAAACGGCTCTCGGCGGTGCGCTGGGGCGTCGCCGGCAACATCTTCATGGCCTGGGTGCTGACCCTGCCGGCGGCGGCCGCGATCGGCGCCCTCACCTACGGCTTCACGCGGATCTTCGGCACCGGTGCCCTGGGGCCGGTGCTGGTCACCCTGATGGCGCTCTCGCTGGTTCTCGCCGCCTTCGTGCGGCGGGCCGAGCGGGGCTCCCCGGTCGAGGCGGCGGGCGGATGATCGCCACGATCGTCCACACGGACGAACTGCTGCAGACGATCGCAGCCGCCTCCGTCGCCGGGATCGGCGTCACCTTCCTCTTCTCGCTCGGGATCTGGGGCGTCGGTCATTTCGCCGAGCTGAGCCGGAGCGAACGACCGGTGGCCGCCACCGCGGCGGCGACGGTCGCGGCCCTGGCTTTCGCCGCCGTCACGGCAGCGGTGGTAACCGGCATCGTCGTGATGACCCACAACTAGCCAGCCTTCGCCGGCCCGGCGCGCTCAGCTGAGCGAATTGGCGTCCATCCAGACCCGCCAGATCGCCGCCAGCGAGGCGGCCAGCAGGAAGATCCAGAGGAGGGTGCCGCCGCCGGTGGAGAAGAGCTTGTCGGTGCCGGCGATCAACAGGACGATCATCGCGACGGCGCCGTAGAGGATCGCCCGCCGACCGTCGCTGAGCGTCGCCAGGGTCATCTGATTTTCGCGCGAGACCGTGTAGACCATCCAGGCGACGCCGGCCAGCAGGGCCATCGTCAGCGCCGTGATCAGGGTGTCGGCGGCGTTGCCGCCGCCGGGCAGGAAGGCGACGACCAGCGCCAGCAGCATGATGATCGCGACGTTGCGGGCGGCACGCATAGGGCAAGTGTAGGAGGGACGGTTCCGTCACAGAGTCGGTGCGGAGATTTTGCGATCTGCGCGCCACGTTTGCGACCTGTCCCGGCACGGTTGCACCATGCCATCGGGAGCCGGGGAAGCAGCGCGCGGGGAAGAGGGGACCGCCTCGGTCGAGCTGGTCGCCGCGGTCCCCTTCCTGCTGCTGGCGCTCCTGGTGGCGGCGCAGATCGCGCTCGCCGGGCAGGCCCTCTGGTCGGCGAGCGTGGCCGCGCGGGCGGGGGCGAGGGCGGCGCTGGTCGGCGGGGACGCCGCCGCCGCCGCGCGCTCGTCGCTGCCGCCCTCGATGCGCGAGGGGGCTCGGGTGGAGGAGGAGGACGGGATCGCGGTCGGGGTCGAGGTGCCGCGATTGCTCCCCGCGCTGCCGCCGGTGAGGGTGGAGGCGCGGAGCGGTTTGGAGCCGGGGGATGGCTGAGCGCGGACAGGCGACCGTGGAGCTGGTCGCGGCGCTGCCGGCGCTGCTGCTGGCCGCGCTGGTGGCGCTGCAATTGCTGGCGGCGGGGTACGCGATCACCCTGGCCGACGGGGCGGCCGAGGCGGGGGCTCTGGCGCTGGCTTCGGGCGGATCGGCAGGGGATGCCGCGCGCGCTGCCCTGCCGGGCTGGGCGGGGGACGACGTCTCGGTCGCGGTCGAGGGCGGCAGGGTCTCGGTGCGGCTGCACCTGCCTTCGCCGATCCCTGCGCTCGCCGAGCGGTTGGCGGTAACCAGCAGCGCCGCGGCGAGGCCGGCGCGATGAGCCTCGCCGGCCCGGCCCTTCCCGAGGCGTCGGTCTTCGTCAACCCGCTCGCCGGGGGACCCGTCGTCCTCGCCGCGGCCGTCGGAGAGGCGGAAGGCGCACGCGGCGCGGCGGCGGCGCTTGCCTGCGCGGGAGCCGACATCGATCAGGCGGCCCTGCTGATCGACGCCGGTGGCAGGCCCCCGCGGCCGACGCTGATCGCCTCCGCGGCGGCGCAGAAGCTCGAGGAGCGGCTGCGAGCCCACCTGCCCGACGCCCGGGTCGCCGCCCGCGGTCAGGTCTGTCATCTGGCCGTCGCGGCGGACGGCGACGGGCTCGGCGCGGCCGCTGTGGCCAGTCACGTCGCCCGAGACTCCCTCGCGGTCCTCCACCTGCCGCCGGGGTTGCTGCAGCCGGCCCTGGGGGAGTCCGGCCTGCGGCCGACCGGCGTTCTCCTCCGCGCCGACCTGCGGGACGACCGTGCCCTGGTGGCGCTGGCGGCACGCGACCTGCTCGGGCAGAGCCTGGCGGTCGGGGTGCTGAAGCGCCGGCTCGGCTGGGTTGCCGAGCGGCGGGCGCTGTTCGGAGCCCTGCCCGCCGGGTCGCCGGGCGGTCTCCCTCGGCGCCTGACCCGGCGGCTCTGCGGCGGTCCACGTTGAAGAGCGAGGACGGTCAGGCGCTGGTCCTCGCCCTCGGCGGCGCCCTCGCCCTGATCGCCGGGGCGCTGGCGCTGGTCGCAATCGCCGGTGCCGTAACCGGCAAGGGCAGGGCGCAGCGGGCCGCCGACCTGGTCGCGATCTCCGCGGTGCGCTCGATGCGCGACGACCTGTCGCGGCTGCTTGCTCCGCCTGGGCTGGTGGACGGTCGCCCGAACCCAGGCCACATCGACAAGCCGACCTATCTGGCGCGGGCGAGGACGGCGGCACTTGCCGCGGCCAGGGCAAACGACGTCGACCCGGACCGGGTCCAGGTCCGCTTCCCGGATCGGGAATCTTTCGCGCCGGTGCGGGCGAAGGCCACGATCGTCGCCGGCCTGCGCGAAAGCGGCGGCCACCGGGTCGAAGCCTCGGCGGAGGCCGAAGCGGCGGCGCCCTTCGGCACGGCGACGTCAGCGGGTGGCACCGGGATCGCCAGCGGCGGCGGCTACGGCGGGACCCTTGCCTTCAGGGATGGCGAGGGGATCCGCCCAGATGCCGCGGCCGCCTACGACCAGATGGCGGCTGCGGCCCGCGCCGACGGGGTCGTCCTGATGGTCGTCTCCGGCTTCCGCTCCGACGCCGAGCAGGCGGAACTGTTCGCGGCTCATCCCGACCCCACCTGGGTGGCTCCGCCGGGTCAGTCGCTCCACCGCTGCGCCACCGAGCTGGACCTCGGTCCGTCCTCCGCCTACGGCTGGCTCGTCGCCAACGCCGGCCGCTTCGGCTTCGTCCAGAGGTACAGCTGGGAGGCCTGGCATTTCGGTTTCGAGGCCGGTCCGGCGCCCTGTTCCGCGGCCGGCGAAGACGTCGCGGCGAGTGGGGGAGGGGCTGCCTTGCTCGGCTCCACGAGCCTGCCCGCGTTCGTGCCGCCGCAGTACCGCGAGCCGCTCCTGCGTTCCGCCGCCCGCTGGGGCGTGCCGGCGGCGCTGATGGCCGGTCAGCTGATGGCGGAGTCGGGCTTCGACCCCAACGCCGGGTCGCCGGCAGGTGCCCAGGGGATCGCCCAGTTCATGCCCAGCACCGCGGCCGCCTACGGCCTCGCCGACCCCTACGACCCGGTGGCCGCAATCGACGCCCAGGGCCATCTCATGTCCGATCTCCTGCGCCAGTTCGGCTCGCCAGAACTCGCTCTGGCGGCCTACAACGCCGGCCCGGCCCCGGTCGAAGCCTGCCACTGCATCCCGCCCTATCCCGAGACCCAGGCCTACGTCACCCGCATCCTCGCCCTGATCGGCGGCGCCGGAGCGATCGCCATGCCCAGCTTCGAAGTGCGGCTCGTGGCGTGAGCTTCCGGTTGACCAAGATGCGACGGGTTCACGATTCTGCCCTCAGACACGGCATCGCCGTCGGGGATATAGAGCACACCCTTCGGCAGCCGATACGAGTAATCGAACGTGACGATGGGAGTTACCTGTATCTCGGCGCCGGAAGAAACGCAGAACTACTCGAGGTGATCACGGTGCTAAAAGCGGACGGATCGGAGTTAGCGATTCACGCGATGAAGTTGAGAGCCAAATATGCCAACCTCCTGGGAGACGGATGAGTGCGGAAAAGAAGACCTACGGTCGGACCATCAACGGTGAGCTGATTACCGACGAGCTCATCGAGAAGCTCGCGCGGGAAGCGGAGGATGGCTGGGATGTTGAGGAGCTGATCCGCGAAGGAAGGGCCACTGCGAGTCCGCCAATGAGCGAGCACGTCGAACTTCCTCGCCGGCAGCGTTAGCCCCGCTTTCGCCCGGGATGCCGAAGCCGATCCTCCTCGCCCAGCTCAGCGACCCGCACATCGGGGCGGACGAGAACGGGTTCGACCCGGTTTCGCACCTGGAAGCCGTCGTCGCGGCGGTGCGGGCGCTGCCGGACCGGCCCGACGCGGTGCTGGTCTCGGGCGACCTGACCCACGACGGTGGGCTGCCGGAGTTCGAGCTGGCGCGCGGGCTGCTCGAGCGAATCGGCGCGCCGCTCCACATCCTGCCGGGCAATCACGACGACCGCGGGCTCCTGCGGCGGGCCTTCGACCTGCCGGGCGAGGGGGGCGAGCCGATCCGCTACTCGGTGGACGTCGGTGAGCTGCGACTCGTCGCCTTCGACTCCAACGTCCCCGGCCAGGACCCCGGTCGCTACGACTCCGGGCAGCTGCGCTGGCTCGACGCCGAGCTGGGGGCGGAGCCCGAGCGGCCGGCGCTGCTGGCGCTCCACCATCCGCCGCTGGCGACCGGGATCCAGGAGTGGGACGAAATCAACCTCGAGCCCGGACAGCGGCAGGCCCTTGCCGCGGTCGTGTCCCGGCACCCGCAGCTGCGGGCGATCGTCGGCGGTCACCTGCACCGCGTCGCCGCCTCGGCGCTCGCCGGCGTTCCGGTCCTCGCCGCCCCCAGCACCTACCTGCAGGCGCGCCCCGACTTTGGAGCCGAAGACGTCGAGATGGTGCCGCACCCCGGCTTCGCCCTGCACGCGCTGCGCGACGGAGAGCTCGCCTCGCAGGTCGAATCGGTGCCGCTTTAGGTCGCGCTAGCCGCGCGGCTCGACCGCGGTGGGCGCCAGGTGCTCGTGGACGAAGCGCACCACCGCGGCGCCCTCGCCGACGGCGATCGCGCAGCGCTTGATCGAGCCGGAGCGGACGTCGCCGGCGGCGTAGACGCGCGGCACGCTGGTTTCCAGCAGGCCGTCGGCGCCGGCCTCGGAGCCGGTGAGGATGAACCCCTTCCCGTCGCGGGCGACGGTGTCGCCGAGCCATCCGGTGCAGGGCGAGGCGCCGAGGAAGAGGAAGAGGTGCGAGTAGGGGAGGCGGGTGCCGTCGGTCAGGGTGACGGCCTCGAGTGTGTCGTGCTCACCGTGCAGCTCGGCGATTTCGCTCCTGTCGCGGACGTTGACGCCGTAGCGGTCGAGCTCCTCGATCAGGTAGCTGGACATCGTCTCGGTGAGGTCGGCGCGCCGGTGCAGGAGCGTCACCAGGGCACCGCCACGGGCCAGCCAGACGGCCGCCTGCCCGGCCGAGTTGCCGCCGCCGACCACCCCGACCCGCTGGCCGCCGCAGATCTGCGCCTCCGGCGGCCCGGCCGCGTAGAAGACGCTCAGCCCCTCGTACCGCGCCAGGTCGGCGACCGGCAGCTTGCGGTATTCGGCACCGGTGGCGATGACGACCGCGCGCGCCGAGATCTCGCTGCCCTCCTCGAGCCGGACCAGATGACGGTCCTCGCCGGGCTCGAGCGCCGCCACCCGGTAGGGGGTGGCCGTGCGGGCGCCGAACTTGCGCGCCTGGGTGACGGCGCGGCTGGTCAGTTCGGTCCCGGTGATGCCGGCGGGGAAGCCGAGGTAGTTCTCGATCCGTCGCGAGGTCCCGGCCTGGCCGCCCAGCCCGGTGCCCTCGATGACCAGCGTGTCGAGGCCCTCGGAGGCGCCGTAGACGGCGGCCCCGAGCCCGGCGGTCCCGCCGCCGATCACCAGCAGGTCGACCTCCTCGCGCGGCTCCAGCTCGAGGCCGATGCCGAGCCCGCGGGAGAGCTCGCCGTCGCTCGGAGCCCGCATCTCGCCGCCGCCGGGGAGGCGCACCAGCGGCATCTCCGAGGAGTCCATGCCCTCCAGCGCTCGCGCGGCCTCCGCGTCCTCGGCCGGGTCGGTCCAGGTGTAGGGCAGCCGCTGGCGTTTGACGAAGTCGATCAGTTGCCGGGTCGAAACCGAGTCGCGGGGCCCGACGATCTCGATCCCGATCCCCTGCCGCTGCTGCAGCAGCTCCCGCCGCTGGATGAAGGCCGAGAGGAGGATGTCGGAGAGCGGCGCGTCCTCGAGCAGCAGCTGGCGCAGCCTGACCCGGTCGACCGCGATGTAGCGCATCGGCTCGGTCACCACCGCGGTGAGGAAGACCGTCTGGCCGGTGAGCAGGTTCATCTCGCCGAGGAACCCGGAGGCCCCGTGGCGGACGATCTCCTGCCCGGCGGCGTCGAGCACCACCGCCTCGCCCTCGAGGATGGCGATGAACGGGTAGGTCTCGTCGCCGATCCGGAACAGCTCCTCGCCGACCGCGGCGTTCCGTTCCTCGCCGTGCCGGGCCAGCGTCGCGAGCTGGCTGCTGGAGAGGACTCGACTGACCGGAGCGGCCACGCGTCAAGGCTACTGGGCGCGGGTAGGGTGCCAGTGACCCCACGACCGAAAGGAACCATGCGCAACCCGTTCACCCACAAGAAGCTGGACGAGGTCGAGGATTCGGCGGCCGCCCACGGCCACGGCGACCGGATGGAGGCCCGCTTCGCCAGGGGCGATCTCGAGGCCGAGCAGACCGGGTTCAGCTTCCACCGGCTCAAGCCCGGCAGGCGCCAGCCCTTCGGCCACAGGCACGAGGAGGCCGAGGAGGTCTACGTGGTGGTCCGCGGCGACGGCCTGCTGAAACTCGACGACGAGATCATCGAGGTGGAGACGATGGACGCGATCCGGGTCTCGCCCGACGTGATGCGCGCCTTCGAGGCGGGCGACGACGGCCTCGAGGTGATCGTCTTCGGCCCCCATCACGAGGGTGACGGCGAGCTCGATCCGGGCTTCTGGAACGAGTGAGCGAGCGGGATAGACTGCCGCCGATGCCAACCGAGGTCCAGGGAGTCGAGGGGATGAGGGCGCTGGTCGGCCAGGAGGTCGGCCCGAGCGGGTGGCGCACGATCGCCCAGGCCGACATCGACGCCTTCGCCGAGCTCTCCGGGGACCACCAGTGGATCCACGTCGATCCCGAGCGGTCGAAGACCGAGAGCCCCTACGGCACCACCATCGCCCACGGCAACCTCACCCTCGCCACCGTCGACGGCTTCCGCGGCGAGCTGATCGCCTCCTCCGGCTTCGCCCTCGGCGTCAACTACGGCTGGAACAAGATCCGCTTCCCAGCTCCGGTTCCGGTCGATTCCAGGATCCGCGCCAGGGCCGAGGTGGTCTCGGTCGAGGAGAAGGGGGGCGGCTGGTACGAGGTCATAACCCGCTTCACCCTCGAGGTCGAGGGCGGCGAGAAGCCCTGCTTCGTGGGCGACTCGGTGACCCGGGTCATGGCTGCTCCCGCCTGATCCCCGCGTGGCGCTGATCTGCGCCTTGACAGCGGGGTATCTAAATACTTAGGGTTCCTCAACCAAACAGGAGCGGGTTAAGGCTCGCCGGGGGAGAGGAAAGTCATGAGGGGAATCCGTGCAGGTCTTTTGCTGTGGAGCGTCAGTTGCGCTCTTCTCGTCACCGCGATCGTCGCTGCGCCAGCCGTTGCGCTCTCGCCCTCGGTGGAAACCCTGTCCGCGACGTCCGTCGCCAGCACCACGGCGACCCTGAACGGAAAAGTCAATCCCAATTCCCTGGAAACCAAAGCCTATTTCGAATACGGCACGACCACGAGCTATGGCTCGAAAACGGCTGAAGTCAACGTCGTCTCCGGTGGCACCACCGTGGAACGGAACGAGCCGATCAGTGGCCTGAGCCCGGGAACCACCTACCACTTCCGCATCGTTGCAAGCAACTCCTCGGGGACGAGCCAGGGGGCCGACAAAACCTTCACCACCCCGTCCCCGCCGTCGGTGATCACCTGGATCTTCAAAATGGAAGATCCGGAATCGGCGACCCTGCAGGCCTTCGTCAATCCCAAAGGCCTGAGCACCACTTATCAATTCGAATATGGCACCAAATCGGGGACCTACACGACGACGGTGCCGATCCCGGCAGAATCGGCCGGCAGCGGGACGGAAAGCAAACTGGTCTCCTACAAAGTCACCGGACTGACGCCGAATACGAAATATTACTATCGGGTGACCGCCAGTAACTCGGCCGGGAAATCGAACGGGGGAGAGCTCTACTTCCCAGGTGCAAACACTCCAGGAGTAGGGAGCCTGAGTGCTCAGCCCAGGCAACAGAAAGCCACTCTGAATGGGTTGGTCGAACCCCGCGAATACGCAACCAAATACTACTTCGAGTACGGCCCCACCACGGCCTACGGATCGAAAACGTCGACTAAAGAAATAAGCAAAGAAGTCGGCGGTCAAACAGTCGCGGAGCCGATCTCGGGTTTGAGCAAAAAAACCACCTACCACTATCGATTGGTGGCCGAAAACTCCAGCGGGTTCGTCGTCAGCGGCGACCAGACCTTCAGCACCTGGGGAGATGTCACCCTCTATGCGGGCGGCAGCCCGATCAGCAAACTCAGCGAAATCAAGGTGTTCAGCAGCAATCTCACCTTCTCCAACAGCGGCTCATGCGCCGAAACGGAATTCAACGGCGAACTGAAAGAAAACCCGGGCGCGTCGAGCTCCGTAAACACGACCAAAATGCAGAACGGCGGCGGCGCCAACTGCTCCTGGTTCGCCCCCTACACCGTCAAATTCGCGCTCCCCAAAGGGATCAGCTTCGACTATGGAGTCAACACCGCGGGGGTGGGAGTCGTGGAAACGAGCAACTTCGTCATCGCGGCCACGGTGTACATCGAAAAATTTACGGTCACCACCTGCGAATACAACGTCGCCCTGGCCGCCACCTTCGCCACCGGCTCGGCGATGAAACCTCAGCTCAAAGATGGGCTGGAATACATCAAAGGCGCAGGCGTCTGCGCAAACCTGTACTACCTGATCGGGGACTTTGCCGTCACCAGCAAAGGCGCGGCGGTCGAAGCGAAACCGTAGGCGGCTCGTGGGTGTTCCGCGCTTAAGGAATGCGTAGAGGCAGCGGCACGGGTCCGTGCCGCTGCCTCAGTCGCTTCTACTTGACGGTCAGGGTCCCTTCCATGCCGCCCTGGCGGTGGCCCGGGACGGTGCAGAAGAAGGTGTATTTGCCCGGTTCCAGCTCGGCCGTGGCCGAGTCGGAGCCTTCCGAGAGGACTTCGGTCTCGGCGATGGTTTCGCCGGCTTCGTCTTCGATCGCGACGTCGTGGGGGACGGGCGAGGAGTTGGTGAAGTTGACCGTCGCCTTGCCGGCGCTGGCGGTGGCGCTGTCGCTGGTGTAGGCGAGAGCGCCGGTGGGGTCGGCTTCGAAGTCGACGGTCGCCGCGCCGGCGGTGCCGCCTTCGGCTTCCTTTTCGCCTTCGCCGCCGCCGTTTTCCTGGGTGGTCGGCGTTTCGGCCGTCGTGTCCGAGGTGGTGTCGTCACCGCCGCCGCAGGCGGCAAGGGCAAACGCCGCCAGGAGCAGGGCAAACATCGCTACGAGTTTCTTCATCTCATTCCTTTCCCGCGAAGGACTGGTCGTTAGGGAATCTAGCCGCGATACGGGCGGCACCGCTACCCGGTTCAGCGGCCGTGGAACTCGGGGGTGCCGCCGCTGAAGAAGGTCTCGACCCCGTTGCGGAGGTCTTCGGTCGCCATCGAGTCGGCGATTCCGTGCCGCTCCAGCTGCAGGTGGTCGTTGATCGAGTTCTCGATGCTGACCCCGCAGAGCGCTTTCGCCATCCGCACGTAGTGGGGCGCCTTCTTCGCCAGCTCGCCGATCAGGGCGGCGGCGCTGGCCATCAGCTCGTCGGGCTCGACCACCTCGCGCACCAGCCCCAGCTCCCTGGCCTCGGCGGCCGTCATGTTCGGGTCCTCGAGCAGGATTTCCAGCGCCTTGCTCGGTCCGACCACGCGCGGCAGGAAGTAGGTCATGCCGCCGTCGGGTGAGGCGCCGATCCGCCCGTAGGCGGGGGCGAAGAAGGCGGCGCTGGAGGAGATCCGCATGTCGCAGGCGAGCGCCAGCGAGAAGCCGGCGCCGGCTGCGGGCCCGTTGATCGCGGCGACCACCGGGTAGGGGATCCGCCGCAGGTCGACGATCGCCTGGTGCAGGGCCTCGGCCCCGCGGCGCACGTCGGAGGGCAGGTCGATCTCGTCGGACTCGACCCCTTTGCGGAACCAGGTGACGTCGCCGCCGGCGCAGAAGGCCTTGCCCGAGCCGGTGACGATCAGCCCCCGCAGCGGGGCTTGGTCGGCGAGCCAGCCGAAGGCGACGATCATCTCGCCGATCATTTCCGGGCTCATCGCGTTGAAGGCATCGGGTCGGTCGAGGGTCAGGGTCCCGATCTCCCCGTCGATCTCGATCCGAAGGGTGTTCAGCTGCGGCGGGGCGATGGTCTCGCTGGTCATCTCTTTTCCTCTTGGCGTCCGAAATTGGCTGAGTGGCCAGCAGCCTACCCTTAGAGCGATGGCGAAAGGAAAGGACAGCGGCGAGCTCTCGCGGGCCGAGCGGATCGCGCAGCAGCGCAAGTCGCTGCCGGACCAGCCCGGCGTCTACCTCTTCCACGACCGCGACGGCGAGCTGCTCTACGTCGGCAAGGCACGCTCGATCCGCAAGCGGATCGCCTCCCACTTCTCCGGCGGCGACACCCGCCTCACCTCCCGCATCGACCGCATCGAGAGCCTCGTCACCGCCAACGAGGCGGAGGCGCTGCTGACCGAGCAGAGCTTCATCAAGCGCCACCGGCCGCGCTTCAACATCCGCCTCCGCGACGACAAGTCCTACCCCTACGTCGCCGTCAGCCTCGACGAGGACTACCCGCGGGTCTACTTCACCCGCGAGAAGCACCGCGCCGGTCGCGCCTACTTCGGCCCCTTCTCCAGCGCCCGCCGGGTGCGGGAGACGCTCGACCTGCTCGGCCGCCTCTTCCAGTTCCGCACCTGCGAGGGGAAGGAGCCCGGCCGCCGCTCCGGCAGCCCCTGCCTCGATTACTACATCAAGCGCTGCGGGGCGCCCTGCGTCGACTACGTCACCAGGGAGGAGTACCGCCGCAACATCGAGGCGATCGTCGACTTCCTCTCCGGCCGCTACCGCCAGATCGAGCGCGAGGAGGAGGAGAAGATGGCCGCCGCGGCGGCGGCCGAGGAATTCGAGCGGGCGGCCGTGCACCGCGACCGGCTGAAGGCGATCCGCTCGCTGTTCGAGCGCCAGCGCGTGGCGGGGGCGGCGATGGGGACCGCCGACCTGATCGGAATCGCGGTCGAGGGGACCGACGCCAACGCCCAGGTCTTCCAAGTCCGCGACGGGATCCTCGCCCAGCGGCAGAGCTTCTACCTGGAGAACGAAGGCGAACGCGAGCCGGCCGAGGTGGCGGAGGAGTTCATCTCCCAGTACTACGCGGCCTCGCCGGCGATGCCGCGGAGGATCATCGTCGGCCCCTACCTGCGCGACCGGGCCGAGGTCCTGGCCGAGGCGCTGAGCGAGCGCCGCGGCGCCCCGGTCGAGGTGCGGGCCGCCGAGCGCGGCGACAAGCGGCGGCTGCGCGAGCTGGCCGAGCGCAACGCCAAGCTCGCCCTCGACCAGGACAAGCTGCGGCGCGAGCACCGGCGCACGCGCCGGGTCGAGTCGCTCTCGGCGCTGGCGGAGGCGCTGGGGATGGAGGAGCTGCCGGTGCGGATCGAGGGCTTCGACATCTCGACGATCGGCGGCGAGCACACCGTCGCCTCGATGGTCGTCTTCGAGGGCGGGGCGACGAAGAAGGCGGACTACCGCCGCTTCAAGGTCCGCGGCGACCTGCGCGAGGATGGGGTCGGCAACGGCGGCCCCGACGACTTCGCCTCGATGGAGGAGGTGCTCTCGCGGCGGATGGCGCGCTATCTCGAGGAGGACGACCTCTCACCGCACGACCGCAAGCGCGACGCCAGCTTCGCCGCGCTGCCCTCGCTGATCCTGATCGACGGCGGCAAAGGGCAGCTGGCGGCCGGGATGCGGGCGCTGCGGCCGTTCACCGAGCGCGGCGTCACCGTCATCAGCCTCGCCAAGCGGCTGGAGGAGGTCTACGTCCCCGGCCGCGCCAAGCCGCTCGACCTCGCCGCCTCCTCGGAGGCCTCGCGGCTGCTGCAGCGGGTCCGCGACGAGGCGCATCGGTTCGCGATCGAGCACCATCGCGGCCGCCGCGACAAGGGAATGCTGGAAGGCTCGGTGCTCGATGACCTGCCCGGGATCGGGCCGGCGCGGAAGCGGGCGCTGCTGCAACACTTCGGCACGCCGGAGCGGTTCCTCGCCGCCACCCGCGAGGAGCTCGAGGCGGTGCCCGGCCTGCCTGGCAAAGTAGGCCGCGAGATACACGAGCAACTGAACCGGACCAACTGAGGAAGCGGATGGCAGAGCAGGTCACGCTGGTGGTCATCACCGGCCACTCGGGAGCGGGGAAGTCGGAGGCGATCGCCGCCTTCGAGGACGGCGGCTACTTCTGCGTCGACAACCTGCCGCCGCGGATGATCGCCGGGCTGGGCGAGCTCTTCCGCCACGAAGGCAGCGGCGTCGAGCGCGCGGCGGTGGTCTCCGACGTGCGCGGCGGCGAGTACTTCGACGGGCTGCTGCAGGTGCTCGACGACCTCGAGACCGAAGGGCTGCGGCCGATGGTCCTCTTCCTCGAAGCCGACGAGGAGACCCTGCTCAACCGCTACAAGGAGACCCGCCGCCGGCACCCGCTGGCGCCGGAAGGGCGGATCGTCGACGGGATCCGGGCCGAGCGGGAGCTGCTGGCCCCGCTGCGCGAGCGGGCCGACAAGGTGATGAACACCAGCGAGCTGACCGGGGCCGAGCTGCGCCGCCAGATCACCGAAGAGCTGCTGGGGCAGGAGGAGAGCGGCAAGCTGGCCCTCACCCTGCTTACCTTCGGCTTCAAGAACGGTCCCCCGCGAGACGCCGACCTCACGCTCGACGTCCGCTTCCTGCCCAATCCCCACTACGACGAGCGGCTGCGGCCGATGACCGGGATGGACGAGGAGGTCCAGGCCTACGTCGAGCAGGGGACCCAGGCGGGCGAGTTCTACGGCCGCCTGCTGCCGCTGCTCGAGTTCCTCGTCCCCGCCTACGTCGCCGAGGGCAAGAGCCACCTGACGATCGCGGTCGGCTGCACCGGCGGCCGCCACCGCTCGATCACCGTCGCCAACCGCATCCGGCGAGATCTCGCTTCCCGCGAGGACGTGATCGTCAAGGTCAAGCACCGCGACACCGCGTTCGACTAGGCCGACGGGACGAAAAGCGCTTAGGTGGGCCGCTTTTCGTCCGGTCGGCCTAGACTCCGCAGCCCTTGGCCGAACCTGTCATCTCCATCAAGGGCCTGCGGATGAGCTACGGCGACACCGAGGCCGTCCGCGGCATCGACCTCGAGGTCAATCGGGGCGAGGTCTTCGCCTTCCTCGGCCCGAACGGGGCGGGCAAGACGACGACCGTCGAGATCCTCGAGGGCTACCGCAAGCGCAGCGGAGGGGAGGTGGCGGTCCTGGGCGAGGACCCGGAGCGCGCCGGGCGCGATTGGCGCGACCGGATCGGGATCGTCCTCCAGACCTGCCGGCTCGACCCCTACCTGACCGCCCGCGAGTCGCTCGAGCTCTACGCCGGCTATTACTCGAACCCGCGCCCGGTCGACGAGGTGATCGAGCTGGTCGGCCTCGCCGGCAAGGCCGACGAGCGGACCGGCAAGCTCTCCGGCGGCCAGCAGCGCCGGCTCGACGTCGGCATGGCGCTGGTCGGCGACCCGGAGCTGCTCTTCCTCGACGAGCCGACGACCGGCTTCGACCCGGCGGCGCGGCGCCAGGCCTGGGAGGCGATCTCCGGGCTGCGCGCGCTCGGCAAGACCGTCTTCCTCACCACCCATTACATGGACGAGGCGCAGCGCCTCGCCGACCGGGTGGCGATCCTCGCCGCCGGCCAGGTGGTGGCCCGCGGCGCCCCGGAGGATCTCGGCGACCGCGACAGCCAGCCGACCGTGATCACCTACCGCGGCCCGGACGGCGAGGTGACGCTGACGACGACGACCCCGGTCCAGACCCTCAACGAGCTGACCGGCAGGGCGCTGGCGGAGGGCTTCGGGCTCGACGGCCTGGAAGTGAGGCGGCCGAGCCTCGAGGACGTCTACCTGGAGCTGACCGAGCAGCCCGGCAACGGCGCGGTCGAGCAGGAGGTCCCGCAGCCGTGAGCATGCTCCTGCACCAGCTCCGCTACGACCAGAAGGCGTTCTGGCGCAACCCGGCCTCGGTCTTCTTCACGGTCGCCTTCCCGGTCGTCCTGCTGCTGATCTTCGCCACCGTCTTCAACGGCCAGACGATCGAGGTCGACGGCGGGATCGAGATCACCGCCTACTACGTGCCGGCGATCATCACCCTGGCGGTGATCTCGGCGACGATGCAGAGCCTGGCGATGTC